>OJAZ01001052.1_pt1 | contig 9652 bp, 6 predicted proteins | sample 1589851 | NCBI WGS metagenome assembly OJAZ01 (sample SAMN05416792, study PRJEB24817) | seawater metagenome | isolation source: Sea water | place: Canada:Atlantic | collected 2013-07 | reverse complement strand
CTACACGTAAGGAGTCGTCGGCAGCGTCAGATGTGTATAAGAGACAGATGATATTTACTTTAGTTTTTTAACTAAAGAACAGAACAACCTCCAAGCTATAACTCCTAAGGAATATGTGGAAAAGTTTTATGAGCAAGAGAAAGATTTTGATCTGGTTCAGTCAATAGAGTTTGTTTCTTTAGTTAAACAGAAAAACTTACAAAAAGTGGTTGGCTTTGATATATCGAATATAAATATCAATTTACATGACCCTGCTACAGGATTGACACCTCTGATCACTGCCGTAAGAAATAGAGATCTCAAAATGATTGAATACCTTGTATCTCTTAGCGGTATTAATCTAGATGAAAGAGATAAGCAAAAATATCATTTTTCAGCCATTCACCACGCTACTCAATTGAAAAGTATAGAAATAATTAAAATTTTGACCGAGGCAGGCGCTGATGTAGACTTTGGGGGAGGAGGGAAAAACGCAGGTAATACATCTCTTATGATTGCTTCTTGGAGCGGGTTCCTAAAAGGAATTGATTATCTCCTTCTGAATAATGCATGCATTAATCAACAAGATAATAATGGATATACGCCTCTGATGAAGGCATGTATTAAACATGACTTGAAAGTAGTTGAAAAGCTTATAGATAAATCAGATCTGATGATTCGTTCACGGGATAATAAAAGGGCAATAGACTATCTAGACCCAAATAAAAGAAATAGTAGTGAGCTAATAAGTATCTTTAAAGAGAAGCAATTATGATAGACAGAGCGTGTATATCTTTAGGGGAGAAATGTAATTTAAAGTGCAGCTATTGTCATTTTCATAATGAAGAAAATGGTAAGTTAAGTGGTGAACCACAAGAGTTCAGCGTGCAAGAGCTTATAGAAATTATAGATGAAATAAAATCGTACAGTGTGATTAATAAAATACCGACATTTAAAGTAGGTATTGTAGGCTCCGGAGAACCGTTGCTACAGTTTCGTAAAATAAAGCAATTAATAGAATATATAAAAGATAATAATATTGAGGGCTTAGCGTTTTATACGATAACTAACGGGACCATTTTAAATAGAAATATTCTCGACTTTTTTAAAGAGAATAAAGGTCTTATTAAGTTATGCTTTTCTCTTGATGGTTATGAAGAGCTTCATAACTTAGGTCGTGAAAAATTCAAAGAAGTTTATAATGGCATTGAAGCGTATGAGGATGTATTTGGGAAGAAACCTCCGATCAACTGTACGGTTCATAAAGAAACAATCAACAATGGTAAGAAGCTTCATAAGTTTCTCAAAGACGAGAACTTTAAAGACGTTACATTTTCTAGATTATTTGATTCACATGATGAAAAAATGACAATTGATGCTTCCGAGTTTACTGAACTTTTACACGAGTTCAATGATACTCAGTTTGAAGTGCGCCAATTAGATGAAAATAATAAGAAAAAGTATGACTGTACAATGTACGGAACTCTTTGTGGTGTAGGGAGAACAAATATTTTTATTACACGACAAGGTATTTATCCTTGCGGACGGTTCTATGGCAAAAACGAATATAACTATGGTGCGTTTAATATGAGTTTGACAGAGCTAGAAGCCGATATACGCAAAATGAGACCATTAGTTGATGGTGAGTGCTATTTCGACAAATATGTAGCTGCTAACGATGATATAAAGTTCATCAACTTATTAGGATAAAAATGAAGATTGCAATATATGGAGTCTCTAGGTGCGGAAAGGACTACCTAATTAAAAAGATAGTTAACTATTTGAATACTAATAGTCAGATAAATACATTTCATTTAGAAGGTTCAAAAACGCTCAATGAGCTTTCTAATAGTAAATTTGGCTACGCATTTAAATATTTGTCTGAGTCACAAAAGAGCGTACTTAGAAAAGAGTTCACTAGTCTAATAAATCAAAAAGAGTCAGAGTATCAATTAGTCATTGTTGATGGCCACTATTCGTTTATTACCGAAGATGAATACCAGGTAGTATTTACAGAAAGTGATAGAGATGCTTATGACGCCTTCTTTTATCTAGATACACCTTCAGAAAAAATTGTTCAATACTCAAGAAATAGCGAAGGGGATAAAAGGAACCTCGCAATAACAAAGGCTGAAATATTTAATTGGAAATCATATGAAAAGAGAGGGCTATCTTCAGTATGTGACCTTTTAGGAAAGGAGTTAATTATTCTTGATGAGGATACCAACTCAAGTATCGAGTTTATTAAATCATTTGTATTAAATTACAAAGAAAAATACTCTTATAAGGCAATTGCAAAAAGACTTATTGATAAAATATCCGATGAGTTAGAAAACAAGGAAGAGGTCGTTGTATTTGACTGTGATAAAACTGTGTCACATAACGATGTAACTTACGACTTTTGCTGTAGCTTAGGCATTTCATCGAATGAATTAAAAAAAATATTTCGTAATGACAGGTACTCCTCCTATCAATTTTTCAAGGTGCAAAAGCTCTATGAAGAAAGTAGTCATGCTGAAATACACCTAGCATCACATAATGCTTTAGCTCAAATAAAGCTGAGCGATGAAGTTACAAAGTACATTTCCTCATTAAAAAATGCATATATCTTGGGTGTTACCTCAGGGGTTTACGAAATATGGGACTTAATATCTAGAGAGCATAATCTCTTTGATTGTTTATTTGGAAGCACTAGCACAGATATTACGGAATATTTAGTTACGCCATTATTGAAAAAACAAATTGTGCTTGAACTGCAAAGTAGAAATAAGAAAGTATCTGCGGTTGGAGATTCAATGATCGATATTCCTATGCTGGAAGTTGCAGATAAAGGATATATTGTTGCTCACCAAAAACTTAATGATGCAGTGACTTCATATTTTGAATGGGTTGACGGCTCGAAAATAAAGCCATTTTTTTGCAGTAAGTACAGCTATGGCTTGTGTAGTATTGAAGGTAATTAGCTTATATGAATACATATATATTAGAAGATGCAGAAACCAGTGAGAAGCTTCTGTCTACAATTGAAGTCTGTAAAAGTTCATCGATGATAATGGGGAGAAAATTACGCTCTGCTCATTATGAATTGGGCAAGAAAATAACAAGTAGTATTTATGAAAACTCAAACTCAACCTCAAATGAGTATGCTGTATTAATCTTAATGCGGGCTGGACTGAGTTTTGGAAATGGTATCGCTGATGAATTAGAAGATAAAGGCGCATCGGTTACGATGATATTTTTACAAGATGATATTGTGACAACTGAAGATTTAAGCCTAATTCTAGGGAAGCAAATACTTATTGTTGATGCAGTGATTAACTCTGGAAGGAGTATCTTTGGTGTGTTGAATCAACTTCCTGAAGTTGAAAGGGATAATGCAAAAATAGCAACTACTGTTATTCCTTCCAAGTCACTTGCATTATTTAAATACCATCAATTGTATACGGTAAGATCATCAGAAAATGCATATAAAGGGGCAAAAGTAAGCTCAATATCTGAAGGTCGAGGTCCAGATACGGGAGATAGGTTATTCAATACATACTGATTTTCTTACCAAATTAGTATGTATTGAGCTAATACGATTTTATAAATTGACCCTGTACTTTAATAAATAATTTGTTTTGAAAATGACCATTTTAATAAGTAATATTAAACAGATGCTCTAACTTACCTTGTTATTACATGAAAAACAGATCTACTTTTACAATTTATTTCATATTACATTTTCGTTATTTGATATCGTTAACTCTTAAGTTGCAATTAGTTTGATTTATATCCTTTATTTGTTACTAAGTCATTGTACATCCATTTGATTTTAATTATCTTGTATGTATAAAACTGTTGGGAATTATCCTGTTTCAATACTGATGTATATGATTTCAAATAGGGACTAATGGATCCATGCTAAATAAGTTAACTTTATTCAAAAGTTAAAAGCTTGGTGGTTTTTCATAAAAGGTATAATCACGGATGAGTGAACAGTTACTAAGAGTTCAAAGAAAGAAACTTATAGATTGGACCAAAGAACAACTTGTAGGCACCCACATACACGATGGAGAATCTCTATTTGGTGAAAAACCTTTAGATCGATTTTTTACTGGTTTTTTGTTCCCAATTGGTGGAGAAATTGTCGAAACTGAATCTTCTGATGATTATGACGGAGAGGATGAGAATACCAATACTCAACAAGTTAAAGAAAAAAAACGTTACCTTCCTCCTTCTTCTGCTGGATTTTCTTTTTTTATTACTGGTGATAGCATTCATTTAAGAATTCACCACAATGCTGTCAACTTTTCCCTCCAGAATAAAAAGGATAAACAAAACCAAAAGTTTACAAAGGAAAAAGATCATAAATGGCTGTGTAGAACTTTATTCGATGATGATGGGCAAGAAATAGCCTTCTATTCACCCACTGAAATTAGTGATACGTACTTGGATAGTAAAACAACATTTGATGGTTTAGCAAAAATTGATGCTTTATGGAGAAAGTATAAAAATGGATTTATCGTTACGATAACCTTAACAAACACTCAAACGTTGTCTTATTCGAAAGATCAATCAGCAAGAGATAAAGTCGATGAGGAAAATTCACTTTCGTTATTTCAAGTAAAGTTTCGCTGTATTATCCAAAAAGGGAATATTGAGCGTTATCCTTCTCAAGATAGAATATTACTTAACGAAGAAGAAAAAGAGTTAGAGCTAAGGTACAAAGATTCACTAATTTATGGTGTTGGTCATGGTGTTTCAGTTGATTGGGGAATAAATAGTCAGGATCAAATGGAGCTTTGGTCTGATTTTTTACCAAGTGTTGAAGTACCACAAGTCACTGCTGATACAGCAAGTGGTGACTCCAAAGTTCTAGAGTTTGAATTTCTAAGTCGATGTGAAATAGACTCTTCAGTCATTTCTGAATTGAATGATTTTATTGATAATTATGAGAACTGGATCATTGAACAACAAACCAAGGTTTTGTTAGAAGAAAATGATGATCAAGTAACGGCACAAAATATAGTAGATAAAATGTGCATTGCCAAAGAAAGGATGAAAAAAAGTATAAAACTTCTTGAGCAAGACGAGAATGCAAAAGCAGCATTTTCAATTATGAATCAAGCTATGCTCCTACAGATGATTTCCAATGATACAAATAGTGGAAAGTTTAATGAGGATAAGGTTTATCAATGGAGACCTTTTCAAATTGCTTTTGTCCTTATGGTATTGGAGTCGTCTATAGATGAAAACAGTGAGTATAGAGAGGAAGTTGATCTAATTTGGTTTCCAACAGGTGGTGGTAAAACCGAAGCTTATTTAGGTGTTATGGCATTCTTGTTTATATATCGTAGGTTAATATACCCTGCTAGCTATGGCGGTACAGTAGCCATTATGCGTTATACGCTAAGGCTACTAACGACACAGCAATTTCTTCGAGCATGTAAGGTCATTTCAGCATTAGAGATTATTAGACAAAAAAACAAAGATAAACTGGGGAACTCTCCCATAAGTGTAGGGCTTTGGTTAGGAGGAGCAAGCTCTCCAAATACTATTTATCAAGCTAAAGAGTACATAGAAAAGCAAGATTATAGTAAGTTTGTTTTATCAAGTTGCCCTTGGTGTGGCGATAAATTTTCTCATGAAAATTACAAAATAGTAGCTGAGGACTTTCACTTCACATGTACTAATAAAAAATGTGATTTAGGTAAGACAGATAATAACGTATTACCCTATAACGTTGTTGATGAATCACTCTATAACAATCCTCCAAGCTTGCTAATCGCTACTGTTGATAAGTTTGCAAGGCTAGCTTGGGAAGAAAGAACAGCGAGTTTTTTTGGTAAGAATGGAAATAGACCCCCTGAGTTAATAATTCAAGATGAACTACACCTCATATCTAGTGCTTTAGGCTCTGTTGTTGGTATGTATGAAGCAGGAATTGATGCATTGTTCATAGCAAAGGGAGTTCATGCTAAATATATTGCTTCAACAGCAACTATCAAAAGTGCTGCGAAGCAAGTCAAAAACTTATTTGCGAGAGATATGCAGTTGTTTCCGCCATCAGGGCTACGTTTTGATGATTCTTATTTTGCTAAAACTGTTTCTGTTAAAGAAAAATCAGGACGATTATATATAGGTTATCTAGCACCTAAACTTTCAAAAAATAGTTGTATGGAGCCATTAGCAGGAACACTGTTAGCAGCTCCTACCACATTATTTAATGATGATAGCTTTGAACAATATCTGGACTCATGGTGGACTCAAATTATTTATCATGGCTCATTAAAAGGGGTCAATAATAGCCATACTGTCTTTCAAGGAGGAGCCAAGGCACATCTAATTAGCTTAACAAAAGAAAGCCTTATCCGTGAATTGGAAGAGGAATCTCCGAACTGGTACAAAAACTCTAACCACATAGCACCTGCCATTAGCTTTGATAATTTGTTGGTGAAAAATAAGGCAGAGATAGACAACGTTTTGATGCAAAACCAAGTTCCCCCTGAGCTACAGGAAATATTTAGAAAATATCTTCCAATTAGAGAAATAACATTGGGGTCTTTAACAAGTAAACGAACAGCAGATGAAACAGCACAAATATTTGAAGCATTATCAAAAAGTAAAAGTGACGAAGAGCATTTAGATGTAGCACTTGCAACAAACATGATTTCTGTTGGGCTGGATGTTTCACGTTTGGCATTAATGATTATAAATGGCCAACCATTAACTACAGCAGAATATATTCAGGCAAGTAGTCGAGTAGGAAGAAGTGAAATTCCAGGGATAGTTTTTGTTAATTATTATAAAACCCAAGCGAGAAGTCTGTCCCACTACGAAAATTTTAGAGCTTATCATGACTCGTTTTACCGATTTGTTGAGCCTTCTAGTTTAACACCATTCACTTATCAGGTTTGTAGTCGAGCGCTGCATGCTGCGCTAATAATAGCCCTGAGATATTCTGACGTAGGGTTATTGGAAAATAATAAAGCAGGTGAACTAGATCCTGACGCACGTGATATTAAAAAAATAATTTCAATATTTAAGGGTCGGATTAAAAGAGCTATACAACAAAAAAATAAAGCTACTACAGAGGAGATAAATAAAATTAATCAGGTAAATGGACATATTGATAGCTTGATTGACTCTTGGTATAACGAAATTCAATTTAATGAAAATAGCACTTTAGTTTATAACTCTAAGGATAGAGGCACAAATAATTTGATTTGTAATTTTGGAGAAGAAGGTGGGAATACTATACCTTGGGGAACATTACAATCGATGAGGAATGTCGAGAACATTGCTCTAACTAAATTGATTAAAGGGGTTAAGCAAAAAAATGCATAAGCAAAAATGTACCCCTGTTAGATTTTCTCATTTAATGTCCTATTCAGGTGTTGGCTCTATAGCACGAGATAAAGATGATTTTTTAGTTACAGTAGTGGATACGCGCTATTGGACAGATGAACATGGATGTATTGCGGCAGAGAATATTCCTTACGTGGAAAGAGTAAAGTTAGCTTTAGGGCTGAGTCAGGACCTGAGGAAACCTCCAGAGGCGAAAGAATTAGAGAATGGGAAAATAGAAGGAACGTATATTCCAACGGTTCTATTTCCTTCATTTTTCAGATGTAAAAAATGTCGAATGTTACATCAAAACCTTTGGAATAAGACCGATCAAAAGTCTGTAGAAAATGTAAAGTGTGAACATTGTAATTCAAGACTAGAGCAGTTGTCTTGGTGTGCAAGTAGCACCAAAGGTGAACTGGCCGAAGTGCCTTGGCATTATATTTGTCATCAAGAAAGTAACTTTAAATGTGAAGTTGATTATTCAAATAGTTACTTAAAATTAACAAATGTTGCAAACGGAAAATTGCAGATAGAATGCACTCGCTGTTTAAGCACAAATAGTGATGTTCGCAAGAGTAAACTGTCGAGATTAAATACGGTTCAACCTTGGATTTATGAACAGGGTGAGCAGCTTACCCCACAAGATATCAGTATTTTGGAAGTGAATGATCCTAGGATTTATTCTCCATCATCCATGAACGCCTTAGTTATTCCTCCAGAGTCAAGAGTGGACAAATCTACGGTGATTAATCGACTTTTTAATAACTCAAAATTTCGTCATGCTTTTGATAACGCTCGAACTAGTTTGAAAAAGAAACGGGTATTAAAGCAAGCGTCCACGAAATATAGGTGTTCTGTTGAAGATATAAGTGCAGCGATGAGTCAAATAGAAGATGGGTATCCGTTTTTAACTCACATTGAATCAGGTGATCTTTATAAAGATGAATATGATGCTTTCTTAACTGTAATGGATGATGTTAGTGATGAAGAAGATTTTGTCACCGAACATAAAACCAAGGATTGGAAAGTCTTAGGTGAAACATTAACAGGTGAATTGTTAGCGATAAATAGCCTTATTGATAATTTGATCATTGTTAAAAGGTTACGAGAAATTCAAGTATTTAAAGGATTTTCTCGACTACCTAATCAAAGAGAAAATGCCAAAGCTGCAAATGGTTCTGAAAATGAAACGGATGAACAAGTTCTAACAGCCCCAGATATAGTTGGGGAAAGTGATTGGTTACCTGCAATTGAATTATTTGGGGAAGGGCTATTTTTTACGTTAAATGAAAGCTTACTTTCGAAGTGGGAAAGTATACCAAGTGTAAGAAAGCGAGCAAATGAAATTGAGCATAGATATGAAAACGCTGACGTAATGTTTAATTTTGATTTAACAGTAACACCAAGGTTTTTGTTATTACATACAATTTCGCACCTATTAATTAGAGAATTAGAGTCTGTTGCGGGTTATCCTGCTGCTTCTCTTAAAGAAAGAATTTATCACAGTAAAGACAATAAGATGGCTGGTATTTTAATTTATACAGCGGTTCCTGATATAGCTGGCACTTTAGGTGGCATTGTAGAAAATGGAGAGCCTAGAGAGTTTTTGAAATTGTTGTCAGGTACTTTTAAGCATGCACAGTGGTGTTCACACGATCCAGTTTGTACCGAACATTTAGGGCAAGGACCTAGTTGGCTTAATAGAGCTGCATGTCATGCCTGTGCGTTATTGCCTGAAACAAGCTGTGAATTTGGTAATGTATTTTTAGATAGGGTCTTTATCAAAGGAAATGATGCTCTTGATATTCCCAATATTATAAGTTTTATTAATGAGGTGTCTGATGAGTAAAAGGAAATTTGACCTCCCTGGTATAGATGAACTCAATAAAGATCAAAAAGCAGTTCTTCGCCTTAAAGAATCGGGACAACATCTAGTGATTGGAGGCCCCGGAACAGGGAAATCAGTTGTAGCATTATTACGAGCTAGGAAGTTTCATCAAAAAAATAATTATTTGTTCTTAACCTTTAATCATGTTTTAAACTCTTCAACGAAGCAAGTATGTGGTATAGAATTAAAATCAGATACGGCACAAAGTTGGTTCTATTCACTTCAATTTAATCTGGCTCCAGGGAATGATTTTGAGTTAAAAAAAATGCCACATAGAACAGACTCAAACGGCATAGAAATTCAACACTCGCCTAATTACGATAAAGTAATAGAAAGATTTGATAGTTATGTAAATCAGAAAAGTTCTAGCTTACCTGCAAATGATACTCACTTTATTATTGATGACTGTCTCTTATACACATCTGACGCTGCCGACGACTCCTTACGTGTAGA
>OJAZ01001051.1_pt1 | contig 9656 bp, 7 predicted proteins | sample 1589851 | NCBI WGS metagenome assembly OJAZ01 (sample SAMN05416792, study PRJEB24817) | seawater metagenome | isolation source: Sea water | place: Canada:Atlantic | collected 2013-07 | reverse complement strand
CGAGATTCGCCTTAGTCTCGTGGGCTCGGAGATGTGTATAAGAGACAGGGGATACGCTCAACGTCACCGTTAGCGCGGTGCATGATCAGCGTCAACTTGGCGCGGGGCGCCGGCGTCCCTTCCACATCAAAGGTTTCGGTGCCGTCAATGTTAAGGGTGTTGCGAGTAGTACCTTCTTCAAACTGCAAAGGCATCACACCCATACCGATCAAGTTAGTGCGGTGAATACGCTCGAAGCCTTCAGCAACGATGGCTTCCACCCCGGCTAACGCCACCCCTTTAGCCGCCCAATCACGGGACGAGCCTTGACCGTAATCGGCGCCTGCGATGATGATCAGCGGCTGCTTACGCGCCATGTAGGTTTCAATGGCTTCCCACATGCGTTTCACTTCCCCTTCTGGCTCAACCCGAGCCAGGGAGCCCTGAATCACATTGCCATCTTCATCCTTGACCATTTCATTGAACAATTTCGGGTTAGCCAGCGTGGCCCGTTGTGCCGTTAGGTGATCACCACGGTGAGTCGCGTAGGAATTGAAGTCCTCTTCCGGCAAGCCCATTTTGTCTAGGTAAGCACCGGCTGCGCTGTCCAGCAGGATCGCGTTGGATGGCGACAGATGGTCCGTAGTGATGTTGTCCGGCAACACAGCCAATGGACGCATGCCTTTCAGCGCACGGGCCTCAGCCATGGTGCCTTCCCAGTAAGGAGGGCGACGAATGTAAGTGGACTGCGGACGCCAATCGTACAGCGGGCTCGCCGCACGTACACCATCGTCCTTCTTCTCAAACATGGGGATGTATGTCTTGCGGAACTGCTCAGGCTTAACCGCCGACTTCACGATGGCATCAATCTCTTCATCCGACGGCCAAATATCCTTAAGCATAATCGGGTTGCCGTCCTGGTCATGGCCCAACACATCCTTTTCAATATCAAAACGGATGGTACCGGCAATGGCATAAGCTACCACTAGCGGCGGTGATGCCAAGAAGGCCTGCTTGGCGTAAGGGTGAATCCGGCCATCAAAGTTACGGTTCCCAGACAACACCGCGGTAGAGTAAAGGTCACGCTCAATCACTTCTTTCTGGATTTTCGGATCCAATGCACCAGACATACCGTTACAGGTAGTACAGGCAAATGCGACAACATCAAAACCTTGTTGCTGCAGCTCAGGCAGCAAACCGGATTCTTCTAGGTACATTTTTACCGTTTTAGAACCGGGGGCCAAGGAGCTTTTCACCCAGGGCTTACGCATCAGACCCAGCCTGTTAGCATTACGTGCCAACAAACCAGCACCAATAATATTGCGCGGGTTGGAGGTGTTAGTGCAGCTAGTGATAGCCGCGATGATCACCGCACCATCAGGCATCAAACCCTCTTCCTGCTTCCACTCCTTGGCGATGCCACGGCTACTCAATTCAGAGACAGGCAGCAGGGAGTGCGGGTTGGACGGGCCAGCCAGGTTACGCCCAACTGAAGCGAGATCGAACGACAGCACGCGCTCGTATTCCACCTCTTTCAGACTGTCGGCCCACAGGCCCGTTTCTTTGGCGAATTTTTCAACCAAGGCAACCTGATCATCTTCACGACCGGTAAGGCGCAAGTAATCGATGGTCTGATCATCGATAAAGAACATGCCGGCAGTGGCGCCGTACTCCGGCGTCATGTTGGCAATGGTGGCACGGTCGCCAACAGACAGGCTGTCCGCACCTTCACCGAAGAATTCAAGATAGGCGCCGACCACGCGCTCTTTACGAAGGAATTCGGTAAGGGCTAACACCAAGTCAGTACCGGTGATACCTGGGTGCAACTTGCCGGTCATTTCCACGCCGACGATATCCGGCAGACGCATCATGGACGGGTTACCCAACATCACATTTTCCGCTTCCAGACCACCCACGCCCACGGAAATCACACCCAGTGCATCCACCATGGGGGTGTGGCTATCGGTGCCCACACAGGTGTCCGGGAAAGCCACACCATCGCGCACTTGCACCACCGGAGACATTTTCTCCAGGTTAATCTGATGCATGATGCCGTTACCCGGCGGAATCACGTCCACGTTATCGAAGGCGGTTTTAGTCCAGTTGATAAAATGGAAACGGTCTTCGTTACGACGCTCTTCCACCGCGCGGTTTTTCTCAAATGCACCTTCTTCAAAACCGGGATGCTCAACGGCCAAGGAGTGATCCACAATAAGCTGAGTCGGCACCACCGGGTTCACCTGGGACGGATCGCCACCTTTCTCGGCGATGGCATCACGCAGGCCGGCCAGGTCTACCAATGCGGTTTGGCCGAGAATGTCGTGGCAGACAACCCGAGCTGGGTACCAAGGAAAATCCAGATCGCGCTTGCGCTCAATTAGTTGCGTCAACGCATCGTTCAGATCAACCGGTGCACAACGGCGCACCAGCTGCTCTGCCAAAATTCGTGAGGTATAGGGAAGTTTTGCATAGGCCCCAGGCTGGATCGCATCGACCGCCGCACGGGTGTCGAAATAGTCCAGCTCTGTGCCGGGAAGGGATTTGCGGTATTCGGTGTTCATAGCCTGGGGATCTCTTGTCTAGGTAAATCTTGGGTAAAACATTCGGCACTCGCGATGCGAGCATGACTTCCCGCAGGAGCCTACTCCTATCGCGGGAAGTCATGCTCGCAAAATGAAGCGCTTAATCTCGCTCTGCGATTGGCGTTACCGGGCGTAGTTCTTCACCGGTATAATCCGCGCTTGGGCGAATGATGCGGTTATCCGCACGCTGCTCCATCACATGGCCAGCCCAACCGGTCAGGCGGCTCATCACGAAGATCGGCGTGAACAGTTTGGTGGGAATGCCCATGAAGAAATAAGCGGAGGCATGGAAGAAATCTGCGTTACAGAACAGTTTTTTCTCGCGCCACATCACCTCTTCACAACGCACCGAGACAGGATAGAGCACAGTGTCGCCCACGTCCTGACTCAACTTTTCCGCCCACTCTTTGATGATGGCGTTACGCGGATCAGATTCAGTGTAGATCGCATGACCAAAGCCCATGATTTTCTCTTTGCGCTTAAGCATGCCCATCATTTCCTGCTCGGCATGATCTGCATCAGAGAACTTTTCAATCATGTCCATGGCCGCTTCGTTAGCGCCGCCATGCAACGGCCCACGCAATGTACCAATGGCACCGGTAATACAGCTGTGGATGTCAGACAAGGTTGACGCACACACACGGGCGGTAAAGGTGGAGGCGTTAAACTCGTGCTCTGCATACAGGATCAAGGACACGTTCATTACGCGCTCATGCAACTCATTGGGCTTCTCACCGCGCAGCATGTGCAGGAAGTGTGCACCAATTGAAGAATCACCGGTGTTTTCGTCGATACGCACACCGTCATGGCTAAAACGGTACCAATAACAAATGATGGACGGGAAACACGCCAGCATACGATCGACGCAAGCTTCCTGGGTCGGGAATACGCCCATCACTGAAGTATCTTCTTGCTCAAGGTTACCCAACATGGAACAACCGGTACGGATAACGTCCATTGGGTGTGCATCTTTCGGAATTTGCTCCAGAACCGTTTTCAGTTCTGCAGGCAGGCTACGCAGACCTTGAAGCTTGGTTTTGTAAGCATCCAGCTCCGCTTGATTTGGCAATTTGCCTTTAAGGATCAGGTACGCCACTTCTTCAAATTCGCAGTTTTCTGCTAAATCCTTAACGTCGTAACCGCGGTAGGTCAGGCCGGAGCCAGAAACGCCCACAGTGGAAAGTGCAGTTTTACCAGCGACCTGACCGCGCAAACCTGCGCCGCCGAGTTTTTTTGCTTCAGCCATGATTTGTCTCCTTGTAAATCTATTTTCAACCGCCTTGGCGGAATCTATGTACTGCAAGAGCCGCATTTGAGCGACTCCTGCAGCAGGTCTTTACGGTGGTTGTTAACCCTTACCCTTGGCAAAGAGTGCGTCCAGTTTCTGCTCGTAATCGTGGTAATTGAGGAAATCGTACAGCTCCATACGTGTCTGCATGATGTCCACCACGTCTTTTTGATGGCCTTGTTCGCGGATGCTCTGATACACCTGCAATGCAGCCTTGTTCATGGCACGGAAAGCACTCAGCGGATACAGCACCATATCCGCGCCTGCCTCGGCCAGCTCTTCACGGCTGAACAGTGGAGTGGCCCCAAATTCAGTAATGTTAGCCAACAACGGCGCATCACCTAGACCTTTCTTGAACGCTTTGTAGTCTTCCAAGGTGTGTACGGCTTCCGCGAAAATACCATCAGCTCCTGCGTCAATACAGGCGCGTGCACGCTCGATCGCCGCTTCCAAACCATCTTTTTGGAAAGCATCAGTTCGGGCAATGATGAAGAAATCATCATCAGTCTTACCATCGACAGCAGCTTTAACCCGGTCGACCATCTCTTCCTGGGAAACAATTTCCTTATTCGGGCGGTGACCGCAGCGTTTCTGGGCGACCTGATCTTCCAAGTGCACAGCGCCAGCACCCGCTTTGATCATTTCTTTCACGGTACGAGAGATATTGAACGCCCCACCCCAACCGGTATCAATGTCTACCAGCAGAGGGGTTTGCACGGCACTGGAGATACGGCGCACGTCTTCCAGCACGTCGTTCATGCTGGTCATGCCCAGATCAGGCATGCCGTAGCTGGCATTGGCCACACCACCACCGGACAGGTAGATAGCGCGATAACCAACCTGTTCCGCCATCATTGCCGCATAGGCATTGATGGTTCCCATAATTTGAAGGGGCTTTTCTTCCGCGAGCGCTTTACGGAAGCGGCCGCCGGCGGTCAGGTTTGCTGACATGGCGTTCTCCTAGTTATCCGATTTCAAGGTTTCCGCCTTGTGGGCGGCATATTGGTTTTCAATGTTTTTGCGGGCACTGCTGATATGGCGGCGCATCAATAGCTCCGCCATCTCGCCATCGCGGGCCTCAATAGCCTCCACGATACGGCGGTGTTCATTAAGGGCTTTCTGCGGGCGATTCGCTACGGAACTGAATTGGTACCGGTACATGCGCACCAAGTGGTAGAGCTCGCCGATCAGCATCTGGCTGAGGGTGCCATTGTGGCTGCCCTGAATAATGCGGTAGTGGAAGTCCAGGTCGCCTTCACGCTGAAAATAGGCGGTATCTTGCTGCAAGTCTTGCTGTTGCTCATGTTGAGCCAGCACATCGTATAACCCCGCAACTTCTTGCGTTGACATTTGCTCGGCCGCCAAGCGCGCAGCCATGCCTTCCAGAGCTTCACGGACATGGTAGATTTCAATCAGGTCGTCAAAGCTCAGAGACGCGACACGAGTACCCACATGGACAACGCGTTCGAGTAACTTGCGGGATTCAAGACGGCGGATAGCTTCACGGAGCGGGCCACGGCTGACGCCATAACGGCCTGCCAACTCGGTCTCGCTGACCTTGGAACCGGGCGGGATCTCGCCACGCACAATATCATCCTGCAACAGGGAAAAAACCCGGTCAGCCAAGGTGCGTGAGGATTCTGGTACAGCAACAGACATAAAATAGCCCGATTGTTGACAATTTCAACGACCGAGCTGGACTTTACGCCCTCAAAGTAATGACTTCAAGGGCAATTGTTGACAATCGTCTCACCTAAGGCACCACAGTGTAAAAGGATCGTACCACCAGCGATATCATCGACACAGCATTGAACTAGGCCCTACGAAAGGGACACCAATATTCCTTGTTAATCTTCAGTCAGATCACGATTGCTATTATCGAGCGCACCCGCCGCTAGCCTCAGCAACAAAACGGTAGTGGCACACTTCGTATTGGCAAAGTGCAGATAATAAAACCCGCGGGCTGGCTATTTTGCGCATTGCTCTTGCCGGCGATGAACACACCACGACCTGCCTTGAAGAGGCCGGTAATCACGACACCAAAACGAGGCGACCATGGCGGCCTGTGTTCTGCGGTATAACCGTTACTCATCAGCAACAAGAATGGGCATCGTTGCATTACGCGGGTAGACTAGCGCCTCATTTTACTCTGGCAGCTCATGACTTACCCTTGCGTTTTTCAATCTGAAGGTAGCTTACGCTGGCTCGGTGAGCCGGATGCGGTATTGAGCGCCCAGTCATTGTCACAATTGCATGAGCTACGAGCCAACATAGAATACGCGCTAGCAAACGAATACTGTTTCGTTGCAGGCATACTGCCCTATGAAGTAGGGTCCGCATTACACGGATTACCTTGCGCCCCCTTTACTGCCTGGGCATACCTGTATAAAGACGCTCCCAGCCAGAACACACCTAACGCCGCTCTCGTCAGCACACCGACCGGCGCAGAAAACTTTGCCCTGGAGTCGGCATTTAAGCCGGAACAAACGCAACAAGCCTATTTGGCCAGCCTGTCACGGATCCAAGCCTATCTGCGCGCTGGCGACTGCTACCAGGTCAACTTAGCCCAGCGTTTTTCTACCCATTTCAGCGGCTCCACTCTCAGCGCTTGGCTTGGCTTACAACAGGCCCACCCCGCCCCACATAGCTGCTATTTCCAAACGGATGACGGCAACAGTGTATTCGGGGTTTCACCGGAGCGTTTTCTTTCCATCAGGAATCGACAGGTAGTGGCGGAGCCTATCAAGGGCTCTCGCCCGCGAGGCGCTAACCCTGAAGAAGATGGTCGGCTGGCGGCTGAGTTAAGAGCCAACCCCAAAGACCTGGCCGAGAATCTGATGATAGTGGATCTGCTACGCAATGATCTGGGGCTCAGCTGTGAATCGGGCAGCATCCAGGCTTCGCCACTATTTGAATTACGCCAGTTCAGCAATGTACAACACCTTGTCAGCACCATCACCGGCACCCTGAAAGCCGACATCACGCCGCTGGAGGCTCTATTCCGTGCCTTTCCTGGGGGGTCGATTACCGGGGCTCCCAAGCAACGAGCCATGGAAATCATCACCGAACTTGAGCCTGTCGCCCGTGGAGCCTATTGCGGTAGTTTCTTCTGGATGGACGATCAAGAGAACCTGGACAGCAACATCCTGATTCGCACTATGCAAACTGACGGAGATCGGATCTACTGCCATGGCGGCGGCGGAATCGTATTTGATTCAGACCCCTTAGCAGAATACGAGGAAAGTCTGTTCAAGGTGGAAAAGCTGATGCGGGCTCTTGAGGAAAGATTTCTTTAAGTGCCACTTCGTGCAGCGCGTGCTACGCAACACGCCAAATTTATTGGCCTGTTGCGTACAGCCTGCCACAACGTTACAGCGAAATATCGCGTTCGCTGGCCTTAATGATCTCTTTCTTCAAGTCTTCGTAGCTATGCACTGCAGGGAACTGCGGAAATTCGGCGATCACGTTATCCGGCGCATGGAACAAGATGCCCTGCTCAGCTTCCCCTAACATGGTGGTGTCGTTATAGGAGTCGCCGGCTGAAATTACCCGGTAATTCAGGCTGTGCAAGGCGATCACGGACGCTCGCTTCGGGTCTTTCTGGCGCAGTTTATAATCGGTAATGCGACCTTTTTCGTCCACTTCCAGACGATGGCAGAACAATGTCGGCCAGCCCAATTTCTTCATTAACGGCTTGGCAAACTCGTAGAAAGTGTCCGACAAGATGATCAGCTGGAAATTCTCACGGGCCCACTCAACAAACTCTTTAGCCCCGTCCATCGGGTCCAAGGTATCGATCACCGCCTGAATGTCGGGCAGGCCATAGCCATGCTCGTCCAGAATTTTCAGGCGCATACGCATGAGTTCGTCATAGTCCGGGATATCCCGGGTGGTGGCACGCAGCTCATCGATGCCGGTTTTTTCAGCGAAGTTAATCCAGATTTCAGGGATCAACACCCCTTCAAGGTCCAGGCACAACAATTCCACGGTGTTTCCCCTTTGGATAAGTTAAGGCGCGCACAATGTAGCGGCGCCCCCGCCGCTTTGCAACGGGGAAGCAGGTTTGGGTGTCATGCCCGTTGTGCTGGTGAGAAACCAATGCTTTGTCAATACAATCGCTTTCCACTGGGAGGAAAACCAGACGGCGCCATTAGGCCGCTAGCGAATAGGTAGCTCTATACTTTCAAATAACATTTCCCGCTCTTCCCGATTAGGAGCCTTGATAGCCGCATCCACTCGCTCCCGGGTCAAATGAGGAGCGAAGGCTTCTAAAAAGTCGTACATAAAACCGCGCAGAAATGTGCCTTTACGAAAGCCGATTCGGGTGGTGCTAGGCTCAAACAGGTGACTAGCATCCAGTGCGATCAACCCTTTGTCTTCCACTGGGTCGACTGCCATGTGCGCAATAATCCCCACCCCCATTCCCAGGCGAACATAGGTCTTTATCACATCAGCATCAGCGGCAGTGAAAACCACTTTGGGATCCAGCCCTTTATCAACAAAAGCGTCATCAAGCTTACTGCGACCGGTGAAACCAAATACATAGGTCACAAGGGGATAATCAGCTAGCGCCTCTAGCGTTAAAGGCTTTGTTGCTTCTGCCAGAGGGTGCCCTTGCGGCACTACTACGGTCCGGTTCCAGCGGTAACAGGGCATCATGATCAGGTCAGAGAACAAATCCAAGGCTTCCGTAGCAATGGCGAAATCCACACTACCGTTAGCGGCCATTTCGGAAATCTGCATGGGAGTGCCCTGATGCATGTGTAGCGATACATCAGGGAAAAGGCCAGTAAAATGACGAATAACGGGCGGCAAAGCATAGCGAGCCTGAGTATGTGTCGTGGCAATACTTAGCTCACCCCGGGATTCATCACGAAACTCCTGAGATACCCGGCGAATAGACTCCGTCTGCTGCAGGATTTCACCGGCAATCTGAAGAATAGCCTGCCCGGCGGGAGTAATATGGGTAAGGTGTTTCCCGCTACGAGCAAAAACCTCCACACCCAGTTCATCTTCCAACATACGGATTTGTTTACTGATACCGGGCTGCGAAGTATAAAGCGCCGCTGCGGTGGCTGACACATTCAGGTCATGGCGGGCCACTTCCCAGATGTAGCGTAGTTGTTGCAGTTTCATCCCTGTCTCCGCATTAAATCCGCAATTAGTTATAAAAATATAATCTATTATTCATTCAGCGCATAGCCAACCGTGTTTGGTAAGGCCATCTCGCACTATGCCTGAGGCCAAGGCTAAACAGAAAATGATCACCCTGCTCAAGCTGCCACTCCTGCTTATTGTTAACGCTGTCGACTTCAAACGACCTATACAACGGTAATTCTCGTTCAATCCTGCGACGGCCCCTTCTTTGTATTGGAGATGCCATGGGGCACGTGACCTGCGGCCACATGTTCAGAAGCAGATTCACAATGCCCCTGCTGATCATCAAAAAACACGTCGGCACCGAAAGCCCGCAGGAATTCACCTTTAGATAATCCGCCCAAGAACAGACTTTCATCCAAGCGTATATCCCAATCGCGCAAGGTGCGCACCACACGTTCATGGGCAGGCGCACCACGAGCCGTAACCAAAGCCGTGCGAATGGGACACCCCGCCACCGGGAAGCTGTTCTGTAACTGATGTAGCGCCGCCAGAAACGGCTTAAAAGGCCCTCCATTCATAGGTTTTCTAGCCGCTTGCCGTTCATTCTCTGTAAATGCCGCTAGCCCGTCGCTCTGAAAAATTTGCTCCGACTCATCAGAAAACAACCTGTCTCTTATACACATCTGACGCTGCCGACGACTCCTTAC
>OJAZ01001050.1_pt1 | contig 9695 bp, 8 predicted proteins | sample 1589851 | NCBI WGS metagenome assembly OJAZ01 (sample SAMN05416792, study PRJEB24817) | seawater metagenome | isolation source: Sea water | place: Canada:Atlantic | collected 2013-07 | reverse complement strand
TTCGCCTTAGTCTCGTGGGCTCGGAGATGTGTATAAGAGACAGCTCTTAATTCTTCTTGTATCAGTTCAAATAACTCTTGATACCTAGGCTCAACAACTTCAGCTAAAGTATGACGAGACATTGAACGCGCTGGACGTCCTCCAACACTGGGTACTTCAATGTTTTCTTCCATGCTCACCATTTGGCGCAATGCACAGGCATACTGCACTTTAATGTCTTCAGCATGGCTTAATGGTGTGCGAAATATTTTAGCTATATCGCTAGTGACTTGGTTACCTGCAACTGGAATAACTGCAGTATGGCGTAACGCTCCGCCAGTAAAAACAGCAATATCCATGGTGCCTGCACCCATATCAACAACACAAATACCGAGCTCTTTTTCATCGTCAGTTAAAATGGCGTAGCTAGAGGCAAGTGCTGAAAAAATTAATTGGTCAGCCTTTAAATCGCAACGCTCAACACATTTAACAATGTTTTTAGCCATGTCATTAGCACACGTTACAATATGAACTTTGGCTTCCATTCTTACGCCTGACATACCAATAGGGCTTTTAATGCCATCTTGACAGTCAATACTATATTCTTGAGGTAACACATGTAACATCCGACGTTCAGCAGAAATAGGTACTGAACGCGCCGTATGAATCACGTTATCTACATCGTCCTGCATGACTTCTTTGTCATTAATTGGCACCATACCGTTTTCATTTTGACAACTGATATGCTTACCAGAAATGCCAAGATAAACTGAGGTAATATGACAATCAGCCATTAATTCAGCTTCATTAATCGCACGTTGAATGGACTGAATAACGAGGTTTAAGTCATTAACACCGCCTTTATCCATGCCACGAGCAGGTTGATTTCCAACCCCTACGATACTGAGCTGGTTATCAGGCGTGATCTCGCCAACAGCTACTGAAATTTTTGACGTTCCAATATCTAATCCAACCACTAAATTTCTTTCAGTTATTTTTGACATTCAGGCTAAACTCTTTCTTTATTATCCGAGGTCTTCCAACCAACGGCTAAACCGGTATCGTATCTCAGGTCAACGTAATCAACTTGTTGGCCTTCCTTTTTGTGTAATTTAATTTCTGGATAAATATCCATAAAACGCTGTATACGTTCTACTCTATTATCTCGTCCTAAATCAATGGTAATGCCATCATTTAAGATTAGCTGCCAAGCAAAACGCTCAGTCAGCACTAATTCATCAATTGCTAATTGGCTAAAATCCAATAGCTTGTTCAAATTTATAAAATTGTCTAATGCTATTTGCTCACTACCTTCTGGCCCAAAAAAGGCGGGTAATTTTTTGGCTAAGCGCTTTACATCCGCCTGAAAAGCCTTGCCATTAACATTTATTAAAAAGTCACCATTCCAATGAGCGATAGGCTTCTGATCTACCACATAGATCTTCAGTTCATCAGGCCACTTTTTACGTACAGAAACTGAATAAACCCATGGCAACATGGCCACTTTTTTCTGTACATCATTAACATCTAAGTTGAAAAAATTACCTAAGTTAACTTTTTCTATTGCACCTTCAATATCTGCACGCGTTGTATACGGCATTTCACCCGCTATAGCAATAGATGTAACAGGTGCCGACTCTTCAGCACTCAATTGTTTGTTTAAAAAAATACCAAACGATAAAATCGCAATAATAACCGCAACGAAAAACGTAACCCCTAACCAAAATGACCAATGCAGGTTTGAGAGCTCTTCCTTTAACGGAAGTTGTTGTGACGTTGCCATAACTTACGCGCTACCTTCCGCGCTTATTTCTACAATTTTTGTTACTAACTCACTAAAACTTAAACCAAATACTTTTGCAGCTTTAGGCACTAATGACGTTTCTGTCATACCTGGTACAGTATTTACTTCTAGTATCTGCCATTGTCCTTGGCTATCTCGCATGACATCAACACGTCCCCAACCTTTTGCACCCGTGGCGTTGAACGCCTTTAATGCTATCGATTGAAGTTCAACTTCGTCCTCATTTGAAAGTGAGCAAGGACAGTGATATTGCGTAGTATTAGATTTATATTTCGCATCGTAATCATAAAAATCGTTTGGCGTTTCCATATGAATTACAGGTAAAGCCGTTTGGCCTAAAATCGCAATCGTGTATTCAGGACCTTGAACCCAAGCTTCTACTAATATTTGGTGGTCATAGTTAAACGCGGCAATAAGCGCTTGATGCAATTCTTCGGCATTATTTGCCTTAGACATTCCTATGCTGGAGCCTTCATTAGCTGGCTTCACCATAACCATGTTACCTAGCTGTTGCAGAATTTTTTCTGCATCTGCCATTTGATATTGCGCTTTATCGACAATAGCAAAAGCCGCGGTAGGTAAGTTCAACGCTTGAAATACTTGCTTACTGCGAATTTTATCCATCGATAATGCAGAGCCCAACACATCAGAACCTGTGTAGGGAATATTCATATATTGCAATGCACCTTGTACACAGCCGTCTTCACCACCTCGGCCATGCAAGGCAATAAAAACTCGATCAATATCAAGCTTTACAAGATCGCTTAAACAGTAGTCTTGAGTATCAATAAGCTGTACTTTAAAACCAGCAGCCTCTAAGCCTTTAGCAACCGCGACACCTGAATTTAGAGACACAGCTCTCTCTGCTGATGTACCGCCATAAAGTACGGCTAACTTTTGTTCCATTAAAGGTTTCATGAGTTTGTCACCGTCAACTTTTCATCTGCAGCTAAACTACGCGCAATTGCACCAATATTTCCGGCACCTTGTGTAATAACCATGTCGCCATCTTGCAATTGAGCAGAGATTAGTTCGGCTAATTTATCACTGTCGCTAACATAAATAGGTTCTATTTGGCCACGTAAACGAATACTACGCGCTAAACTTTTACTGTCGGCATTGGCAATTGGCGCTTCGCCTGCAGCGTAAACATCAAGTAAAAATAAGCAATCAACTTCAGATAGCACTTCCACAAAGTCTTCATATAAATCACGGGTGCGCGAATATCTATGAGGTTGAAATACCATGATCAATCTTTTTTCAGGCCAGCCGTTACGCATTGCAGATATGGTTGCTTTCACTTCTGTTGGATGATGACCGTAATCATCAATTAGCATCATTTCGCCTTGCTCGGTTTGCAATGTTGCTAGTTTTTCGAAACGTCTGCCTATGCCTGCAAAACCTTGTAGAGCTTGTTGAATAGCAATGTCGGCAACACCTTCATCAATAGCTACTGCAACACCTGCTAAGGCATTTAATACATTATGCTCGCCGGGCAAGTTAACACTTATAGCTAAAGGAGCACTGTCTTTACGTTCAACAACAAATGAACTCATACCGGCTGATTGTTGGTATTGTGTTGCCCTTACGTCTGCATCTTCGCAAAAGCCATAGGTAATAACTTGACGACTAATACGCGGTAAAATTTCTCGCACGACTGGGTTATCTAAGCAAACCACGGCTAAACCATAAAAAGGTAAGTTATGTAAAAACTCGATGTAGGTATCTTTAAGTTTTTCAAAATCACCTTCATACGTTTCCATATGATCTTCGTCAATGTTTGTGATCACTGAAACCATAGGTTGTAAATGTAAGAATGACGCATCGCTTTCATCTGCTTCAGCAATTAAATAACGGCTACTACCTAAACGAGCATTCGTTCCAGCACTATTTAGTAAACCGCCAATAACAAAAGTAGGATCTAAATTTGCTTGTGCAAAAATACTGGCAATTAAGCTTGTAGTGGTGGTTTTACCATGTGTACCGGCAATGGCAATACCATGACGAAAACGCATTAACTCGGCTAACATTTCAGCTCTTCGAACAACAGGGATACGTTGCTCGTATGCTGCAGTCAGTTCAGGATTTTCACTATCAATAGCGGTTGAAACCACAATAACACTGGCGCCAGAAACATTATCAGCGTGATGGCCTATAGTTACCTTTGCACCTAAAGCCATTAGTCGTTTAACGACTTGGTTTTCTCCAATATCAGAGCCAGTAATTTGATAACCTTCATTTAACAATACTTCAGCAATACCACCCATACCCGCGCCACCAATACCAACAAAGTGGATGGTTTTCACACGGCGCATTTCTGGCACCCTGTTATTGCTCAGGTTTGATATAGTATTTTTGTCATTTTGTGCTGTCATTAATTTACTCATATTTTTGCTACTTCAATACAAGCTGATGAAACGAGATTCGTTGCATCAGCATGGGCAGCGTTGTGTGCAGCTTTAGACATTTGCTGCACTACTTTATCTGATATAAACAGGCTATTTAGCGTTTGCCCTAGTGTGGTGCCATTAAACTCTTTTTGTGGAATTAACTTTGCCGCGCCACAATTAACTAAATACATAGCGTTTTTAGTTTGATGATCATCAACCGCATGTGGCAAAGGTACAAATATTGCCGGTTTTGCTGCCATGGCTAATTCCGACACAGTAAGTGCACCTGCTCGACAAATAACAACATCGGCCCATTCATAAGCTGCTGCCATATCTTCAATAAATTCTGTTACCTTGACCTTTTCTTCAGGTAAGCCGTAATCTTGATAACTTTTTAGTACGGCTTGTTCATTACCGCCGCCTGTTTGATGCCAAACATCAATACTTTGCACCTTGATTTGATTCATCGCTTGCGGCACTACATCATTCAGTATCTTTGCCCCTAAACTTCCGCCAACAACTAACACTTTTTTACTGGTAGCAGGCTGTGCAGGAACAACATTTTTTATGGCAATAATATCGCTACGTAATGGGTTGCCAACGACTTTAGAAGTCACTCTTTTACTAAAAGCTCCCGGAAACGCACTTAAGGTTGTCGTTGCTAAATACGAAAGAAAACGGTTACTCATACCTGCAACGGCATTTTGTTCATGCAATACCAACGGAATTCCTAGTAGCCAAGCAGCTACTCCACCTGGAGCACTTGCGTAGCCTCCCATTCCTAACACAACATCTGGCTTAACTTTGCGTAAAATCTGGATAGACTGCATAACAGACTGCATAATTTTAAACGGTGTTTTCAACCATGTTTGCCAGTTTTTATTACGCACGCCTGCCATGTTTATAAATGAAATTGGATAGCCATTTTTAGGCACCAAATCGGCTTCCATTCGCTGAGCCGTGCCCAGCCAATGGATATTCCAACCTTGTTTTACCAGTGCATCTGCAACAGCAATGCCTGGGAATATGTGTCCGCCGGTTCCACCTGCCATTACGAGCAGTGTTGGGCGTTTAACTTCATGACTTACTTGTTCAGTCATTGCCGCCCTCGATAATTTTAGTTTTCTTCACTTTACTTGATTTCTTCTTAGTGCTTTTATGAGTACCAGTAGCGCGACTGGTTGCTTGAATACTTTGTAATCTTATTTCGTGATCTATACGGATTAAAACGGCGACCGCCATAGTCATAATGATCATGGAACTACCACCATAACTTATTAGTGGCATGGTCAAACCTTTGGTCGGTACTATGCCTGCACTAGCGCCTATATTTACGGCTGCTTGAAAACAAAACCAAATACCAATTGCGTAAGCAAAAAAACCTTCAAAATACTTCTCTTGATTAACGGCTTTTCTACCTAATAATAAAGCCTTAAAAACCAAGCTCATGCTTAAGATTAAAATAACGCTTATGCCGATAAAGCCAAATTCTTCTGCAAGCACAGCCATAACAAAATCGGTATGTGCTTCAGGTAGATATTCTAATTTTTGTACACTATTGCCAAGGCCTTGACCAAATGTTTCACCGCGACCATAAGCCATTAACGATTGTGTTAACTGATAACCGCTGCCAAAAGGGTCTTTCCATGGGTCAAGAAAGCCCGTCACCCTTGCCCAGCGATACGGAGAGAAATACGCTAGCATTGATAATAATGTGACCCCTACACCTGAAATAGCTATAAATTGCCATAACTTAGCACCGGCTAGAAACAATAAGCCAAAGGTGGTGACAAACATCACGATAATGGTGCCTAAATCTGGTTGCATTAATAACAAACCACTTAACGCTCCAAAAACGATTAATGGTTTGGCAAAACCTTTAACGTTTTCCATGACTTCATCACGTCTTCTCACTAGGTAGGCAGATAAATAGCAAAAGAAAAACAACTTTGCTGGCTCTGCCGCCTGTATCGTTATCGGTCCAATGGCGATCCAGCGTGTAGAGCCATTAACATTTCGGCCAACGACTAAAACAACAACCAGTAAAACAATGCCCAATATCAATAAATTACTGCTAAATTGATGCCAGCGCTGCATTGGAATTTGTAAAGTTAGGCCTGCAACTCCTAAACTTAATACGATATAAATCATATGTCTGACGATGAAATGGAATGGGTTTTCAAATAATCGCTCGGCAATTGGCATTGAAGAACTTGCCACCATAATTAAACCTATCATGTACATACTAAGTGCAAGTAATACATAGCTGCGATCAAAGGTGGCAACCGAGCGAGACTCAACTTGTAGCCAGGTTGGCATTGTCCACTGTGACAAGTTTGCAAAAGAAACCGACATTACACAGGCTCCTTTTGCGTTAGCACCGACTTTATAAATACAACACCGCGTTCAACATAATTTGAAAACATATCTAAACTGGCACAAGCTGGTGATAATAAAACCATATCGCCTGCGTTAGCCTGATTTTTAGCCAGCGAAACTGCTGCTGATAAGGTCTCAACATGGGTCGTTGTACTGGCTTGATTTGGTAATCGTAATGAAGCAATAGCGCGTCCGTCTTTACCTAATGTGATCAAGTAATCAACGTGTTGTGTCAGCGCTTGTGTTAGCGGAGAAAAATCAGCACCTTTGCCATCACCGCCAGCAATCAAAATCAGTTTATTGTTTTTTAATGTCGGTGATAGCCCTTCAATAGCGGCAAGTGTTGCACCAACATTAGTGGCTTTTGAGTCGTTTACCCAACAAATGCCATCGGTTGTTTCAATTACTTCGCAACGATGTGCAAGGCCTTTAAAGGTTATTAAGCTTGCTAGCATCGCAGCGACATTCCAGCCCGCACATTTTCCTAAAGCCAATACCGCTAGATAATTAACCGCATTGTGAATACCTTGTAATGGTAACTCTGTTAATGAACATAACGCTGTTTCACCGTCCATTAAGTGCACAACACCATCAATATCAGCTAAACCAAAATTTGCATTTTGTGCTGAATCACAGCCAAAGCTTAACTGTTCAGTGTTGGTACAATTTTCAATAGGTTTAGTTGATTCATCGTCACGATTAAAAATTGCATAACGTGCGTTTTGATAAATTTTTTGCTTAATCGCAGCATAATTTTCTATGGTTTTATGGCGATCTAAATGATCATCGCTAATATTTAATATGGTCGCTGCTAAGGCTTTCATGCTTTTAACTGTTTCAAGCTGAAAGCTTGACAGTTCTAACACAATAAAATCAGCGTCTACTTCATCTATTTGATCAAGTACTGGCAAGCCAATATTTCCACCCAACTGCACATGATAGCCTAGTGCGTTACCAACATAATTTAGCATTGAAACCACGGTAGATTTACCGTTTGAGCCAGTAACGGCAATAATTTTCGTATCACTTAAGCGACAAAATAGTTCTATATCGCCAATAACATCACAATTTTTTGCAATAGCATGGCTAATTTCAGGCACTGAAATATCAATACCTGGACTGACAATTAACACTTCTGCTTGGGCGATCAATGCAGAGTCCCACTGCCCAAGTACCAAAGTATTATCTGCAAATTGATGTTTAAAATCACCGGGCGAAATAGGCATTGCTCGACTATCGTTTACGGCAAATGAAATTTGATGACGATGTAAAAAACGCGCGCACGACAATCCTGTGATCCCTATACCTAAGATCACGATTCGCTTATTTGCTAATTGTGTCGTTACCGACTGATGCAAATGTTTATTCACGCGTTTATATTTACCTTAATTTCAGAGTGGCTAAGCCAATCAAAACTAACACTAAAGAAATTATCCAAAAGCGAACAATCACTCTTGGCTCTGGCCAGCCTTTTAATTCGTAATGATGATGAATAGGCGCCATACGGAATATGCGCTGACCACGCAATTTGTATGAACCCACTTGTAAAATTACCGATAGCGTTTCAATAACAAATACACCACCCATAATAAATAACACTAATTCTTGTCTCACCAATACAGCAATAACACCCAATGCAGCGCCTAAAGCAAGTGAGCCAACATCCCCCATGAAAACTTGCGCAGGGTATGTGTTAAACCACAAAAATCCTAAGCCTGCACCAACAATCGCCGTACATACCACCACCAGTTCACTGGCTAAGGCAATGTGTGGAATGTGTAAGTATTCAGAAAAATTTGCATGACCTGTCATGTAAGCAAATACCGCGAACGCGCCGGCCACCATAATGGTTGGCACAATAGCTAAGCCATCAAGACCATCGGTTAAGTTAACCGCGTTACTTGTACCGACAATAACGAAATACACTAAACCGATGTAGAGCAAGCCTAACTGCGGTAAAACATTTTTCACAAATGGAATGAGTAACGTTGTTTCTTCAGGGCTTTGGGCAAATTGATATAAGAATATTGCCGTAGCTAAACCAATAACCGTTTGCCAGAAATATTTCCAGCGGGCAATTAAGCCATTAGAGTCTTTGCGAATAACTTTACGGTAATCATCAACAAATCCAATCAAGCCAAAACTAGCTATTACAAATAACACCACCCAAACATAGGTGTTAGTTAGATCGGCCCACAATAAAACGCTGACTACGATAGACGCTAATATTAATAGCCCACCCATGGTAGGTGTTCCCGATTTAACTAAATGGCTTTCTGGACCATCATCGCGAACCGTTTGACCTATTTGCATATTTTGTAATGCTCGGATCAATTTAGGGCCAAAATATAACGAGATAATCAACGCAGTAAGAGTTGAAATAATGGCTCGAAATGTTAAATACGAAAAGACATTAAAAAATGAATAATACTGAGTGAGATACTCACCTAACCAAAGTAACATTATGCCTGCTCCTGCATAGTCTGACTGTTATGCCATTGAATAATATCAGCTACTACGTATTCCATATGAGCACTGCGCGAACCTTTTACTAATATCGTAATATTTTGTGTTTCACCTTCAAGCAAGTCTTGTAAGCGTAATAATAATTTTTCTCTGGTACTAAAATGTTGAGCTGAAGTAACTTGATTTTGATAAAAAGCATCAGAAGTGTTTTGACTTAACACGCCAATGGTTAGTAAATCATCGATACCTTGCGCTTTCGCATGTTCACCCACTTCTTGATGATAACGACGTGCATCACTGCCCAATTCACCCATATCACCTAAAATTAATATTCTTCTACCAGAGTAACTGGCTAACAAATCTGACGCGGCATTAATCGACTCAACATTGGCGTTATAGGTATCGTCAATCAACTTAGTTTTGCTATTTATTTGATGTAAATTTAAGCGCCCTTTTACTGGCGACATTTGCGCTAATCCTAAACGAATATCTTCTAAACTCGCACCAAATTCTAACGCAACCGTTGCTGCGGCAACAGCATTACAAACATTGTGATGCCCTGGTACAGTTAACGCGACATCAGTAGTACCTTGGTATGTTGTCAATTTAAAATTAGCACAACCATTTATATCTGTCTCTTATACACATCTGACGCTGCCGACGACTCCTTACGTGTA
>OJAZ01001042.1_pt1 | contig 9764 bp, 5 predicted proteins | sample 1589851 | NCBI WGS metagenome assembly OJAZ01 (sample SAMN05416792, study PRJEB24817) | seawater metagenome | isolation source: Sea water | place: Canada:Atlantic | collected 2013-07 | reverse complement strand
ATCTACACGTAAGGAGTCGTCGGCAGCGTCAGATGTGTATAAGAGACAGACTTTTTTCTAAGTATTTCTTATTTAGTTTTTCTTGAAGGGCAACTAGCTTTTTATCCTCTTCTGCCTTCTTTTCATCGGTAATTTTTTTAAGCTTATTAAATTCAATATCTTGATTTTCTAGAATTATTGCTAACTTATTTTTTCTTTGATCATTAAGTTCATTTCTGTAGAAATATTCATTTTTATCTCTTTTGGTATATTCCTTATTTAAATTTTTTATTTTTTTCTTATTTTTTTTAACTAATTTTGTTTTTTTTGGTAATTTTTTTAACTTTTTCTCTTTTAGTTTCTTGGCAATTTTTATTTGTTTTGCGACCTCTTTTTCTTTTGCTAATCTTGCCGTTCTCATTTCTGGACTTATTAATAAAGTAAAGGTGTTATTAATTCTGTTGTGTATGTTTTTTGCTGTAACCTTTATATCCAAAGATTCTATTTCGTTTTTATCTAATTCATTAATTATAAATGTTCTTTGAGATGGTAAAAATGTTATCCAAAATGGCAATTCATCTCCATTAGCAAGATATGCCTCGTAGTTTGTATTCCCAAAACCATCCAATTTAAAAGTGTTGGTTTTGAAGGTAAATTGACTTGAATTTTTACCTTCATTTTTCTTTATAACTGGATTTTGTTTATTAATTGGTGTTTGAACACTTGCATAATATCTTTTTCCATTTGATTTAAAATTATTTTTAATAATTTCTGCATATTGCTTAACACCTAATTCTTTTACATTATATTGCTTAGAAGCTAATTCTTTTACATTATCTTCTGTTACATCTAATCCAATTGAAGTGTAAATTTGACCATAAGCAGTGTCATACCCTTTTATATTATCTTTTGTGTCATACCCTTTTACATTATCTTCTGTTACATCTAATCCAACTGAAGTGTAAATTTGACCAATAGCATGTTGTAGTTTTGTATAAGCAATATCATACCTTAGTTCGGCAACTAATAGACTTGCTTCTTCTCTAATTAACTCAAGATTTCCAAATTTTGCAATTTTTTGTGCATTTTTAACTTGAGCTGTAATTTTTTGTGAAACATCATAATATCGATCAGCAGTTGCGTATTCTTCTAGGGCCATTTGGTAGTTAATATTTGATAAATGAACTTGAGATAATACAGCCATCGACAAAGCTAACCTTTGTTCTTTTATAATTCGAAGATTTGTTTCGTTAATTTCTTTTATTTTTGGGTAAGAAAAAACATTTAATAAGTTAGCCCCAAGAGTTGAACCATATTCAAAATTTGTTTTATTCATTAAATAGTCATTAGAAGAGGATGTCCACGCAGCATTGAAATTTAATCCTGGTAATAAAGAAACTATTCCTGCCTTTGCTTGTTGTACGGATATTCTTTCCTCATAATGATTTTCGATTAATTCAGGTCTATGGATTAGGGCGTGCTCTTCCATACCTTTTAAGCTCATATCTAAAATAGTTAATGGTTCGTTAGTATCTACAATTTTAAATTTTTGATTAGGTAGCAGACCCATTAAAGTTCCTAATTGAATTTTAGCATCTATAAAAATTTGCTTTTGTGTTTGAAGTGCTCTTTGAATATCAAGTAATTCTTTTTGATATAATAGGGCATCCATAGGTTTGGTTAATAATAATTCTTCAATCTTTTGAGAGTCGTTTAAAGCTGAATCTACCTTTATTAATAAAGGGTCATATTTTTTAATTAATTTTTCTGCAGATAAAGAATTCCAGTAAGTTCTAATAACTTCTCTAACTATATTGTGTGAAGCTTTTTTTTCAGCTTCATCGGAGATCAAGTATCTATTATTACTTTGTCCTGCTTTAATATAAGATAAGCCAAAATCTAAAGCATTCCAGGTAAAACCAATATCTTGGTTTGCTACACCTTTCTCACTTGAAGTAGTGTATGTTGTGCCCATTGCACCAGCTGTATCTGCATTTGAAACGTTAGCACTTGTTGTAGTTCTATATTTATCACTGCCAGAATAACCAGCATTAGCAGCAAGAGAAGGGAGCATTTCAAATTTTATTTTATCAATTTGCCTATTGGCTAATGCATTTTCTAATAATTTTATTTTTAATTCTTTGTTATTTTTAATAGCCAAAGCTATTGCAGTGTATAAATCAATCTCAAGGTTTTCCTCCCAAGCTTTGTTATTTTTTTTTATCTCTTCAATGTTGCTGATATCTTTAAACGCCTTTTCTTCTGTTTCGAATAAACTAATAGGCTGAGGACTACGTACACATGCAGTAATTAAAAATAAGGCTAATAAAATGAGAATTTTTTTCATGAATCTTTAATCATTATTTGTCTTAATAAAATTGTAAATTGTATTCAGTAAGTGCCCACTTTAATGGAAATATTATCCTAAACAAAAACGTGACTGCCCAAAATGGTGTTAAATCATTCATTTTGATGAGAAAGGCCAAATTATCATGTATTTCTTCATAATAGATCTGTATGAAAAAAAATAATAAAAAGTTTTTTATCGAAGCTTTAGAGCAAAGGATAATGCTTGATGGTGCTGGTGCATCAACTTTTATAGATACATTAGAGGATACTGCGCATAATAAGTTTTCTTTAAATAATGAAAGTAAAGTTAATAAATTTGTAGAAAGTGCAAACAAAGACTCTGATGTAAAACTTCCTTTTATTAATCAAACAAGAGATCAAAAAAGAAACGAATTAAAACAAATTGTTTTTATTGATACACAAGTTGAAGATTATCAGCAATTAATAAGAGCTTTTGATAAAAATACTGAAATTCATTTAATTCAATCAAATGAAAATGGTTTTGATAAAATTAATCAAACTTTAAAAGGTTATAAAAATATCGACTCGTTGCATATTATTGGTCACGGGAGTGCAGGGCAAATTTTATTTGGGGATGCTTTATTAAGTAACGACACTTTTAATCAATATTCAAAAACTTTAAAATCTATTGGTAATAACTTAAGTCCATCAGGTGATATTTTATTTTATGGTTGTAATATAGCTAGTAATGAAAGAGGCCTATCATTAATTAGTAAAATTTCAGAAATTACTAAAGCTGATATTGCTGCATCTGATGATGTAACTGGTAAGAGCGGTGACTGGAAACTTGAGAGCAAAGTTGGAAATATTGAAACAAAAAATATTAACCAAACTGATTATCAACATGATCTTGTCATGTATAGAACTGCGAGTGCAGCCACAACAGCAGGTGAAGTCACTGTTAATGCAGACGGAATAACATCTATCAGGGGAGCAATGGCTGCTTTTACAGGTACTGCAGACAGAAATGCATTCGACTTTAAAGCTTCAAGAGATCATTACGCCAACCCTAATGGTTCTGGTCCATTCCAAGGTCATTATCTTACTTATGATTCAGGAACATTTGGTACAGGTGTAAAAAATCATTCTGATGGGGTTAAGAGATTTACAGTAGTTTTGGAACAAACAGGAATTACTAGTGGTGACATATTAGCAAGAAGACCTGATAATCCCGGGAGTACTAAAACCGAAACTCAGTGGGGACGGAGTACTCATGACATTGAAATTAATACAACAAACTCTGCTGATTATAAACTATCAGCAACAGCCCCAAATAGTACTACAGGTCCATTGGATGTTTATATGGTAGCGTTAGACTCTCATTTCGGTAACAACAGCGACAGATATAATAAAATAGCTGAAGTAGTATTTGATCGTGAAATTGTTGGAATACTAATTGGCAATAATGAAACTACTACATCATCTTCTAGCTTATCGAATATAGATATAGATCTTCATAATTCAAATAATAGTACTTATCCAAATTCAGTACATTCAAATAGGAAGTTTGAAGATATTCAATGGCGTTCTTTCCAAAATACCTACAGCAGTAGTGATTGGGGTTATGGGACTAATACTGGTGGTGATTGGTTTGCGGTAGGTGGCACCGACAACAAAACTCTTCACATTGCTGCAAAAAATACTGGAGGGGGAGATTATGCTAGGATCTTAGTTAAAGGCGAAGTAAATAACGCTCCAGTTGCAAGAAATGATGTTGGGGTAATTGTTGAAGATGGAACTTTAACAGTTGCAAATGGTGCAAATGCTAACCTTTCTGGCTCTTATGATGCCACTGGCGAACATTCAGGAGATGTATTAACAACAAACAGTGGAAGTCATGCAGACACAGATGCAGACAGTGATACTTTAGTAGTCTCAGCTGTAAGAGTGGGTAGTTCAGAGGGAAGTGGAACAGCTGGAACTTTAGGACAAGCTTTAACAGGAACTTATGGTCAATTAACTTTAAATGCCGATGGTTCTTATACTTATGTTGCAAATCAAGATGCAGCCGATGCTTTAGATGCGGGAGACACTGCAACTGATGTTTTTAATTATACAGTTTCAGACGGTACAGCAACTGATACCGCAACAATTACTATTACAATTTTAGGTGCTACTGATGAACCAACCTCAGCTAACCCAACTGTATACAAGGAAGTAAAAGAAGAAGGTAAAAAGAAATCTAAGAGTGATATAAGAAGAGAAAAAAGACAAGAAAGAAGAGCAGAAAGAATTGAAGCTAAAAAATTTGAACTTCCAGAATCGTCAGATAAAAAATTTAATCAAGGTTTAAAATTAGTCGACCTTGTAGCAGAATCTAACTCTGAGGATGAGTTAAGCCTTAAATTTAAAGTTTTTAATGATGAAGGTAAAGAAGTTCAAAAATATTACGGTATAATGAAAGATGGATCAGAATTACCAGCTTGGATTACGGTTGATTCAAAAACGGGTAAAGCAAGTACTGATATTCCTAAAGACATAGATCTTCTAGAATTTAAAATTATTGCAGTTGATACAGACAATAATAAAAAACAAGTAACTGTTATAATTGACCCTGAAAAAATTTCTCAAGATAAAGATATTATGAAGCAAGTTAATAGAAAAAATTCTTCAAATATTACAGTTAACAATAATGGTTTAGTAGAGTTAAACACTACTAATGAAGATGGCTTAACTAACAAAACTGCAACAGATGCAGTTAATCAAAACAAATCATTTAAAGATATCGTCAATTCAATTGAAGCAAATGAAGAGTTTAAAATTCAATCTGAATCAAGAGATTTTAATAGTGATTTTATTTTTAAATTAGAAAATATTTTAGAACCTAATTTTGATAAAATTAAATTAGTTTTAGAAAATGGCAGTGATATTCCAAACTGGATTTTATTCGATGAAGCTACAGGTGAAATTACAGCTAACCCACCAGCAGGTATTGAAGCACTAGATTTTAAGATTATTATTGAAGATACGGACGGTGTAGTAACAGTTAAAGACCTCAAAATTGATTTTATGAAAAATGATAATAATACATTATTAGATATTGAGGAGACCGAAAAAAATTTTGTATCGTTCAATCAACAGTTAATAATAGAGTCTGATAATTTAGATAATTACGGCGAAAAACTAATTAATAATCTCTAGTTTTTTAAAATAATATGTTAAAAAAAATCTTTATATTTTTATACTTAACAGTTAATTCCACCATAATGGTTAGTGCAGAAGAGATAGATTATAATGCTAGAGCATTAGTTGGTGCCACAGAGCAGGTTTTAATTACCAGTGAAATAGCAGCCAAGATAAATAATATTGGATTTACTAATGGGGAACCTTTTCTTAAAGGAGATATATTAATTGCATTTGACTGTGAACTTTTTGAGGCTCAAAGAGAGGTTATTCAAGCAAATTTAGATAGTGCTGATGTACAATTAAAAAATGATAAAGAGTTATTTAACATGCGTTCTATCGGTGAATTACAATACGAGCTTAGTATAAATGGTTTAAAAAAAGCAAAAGCAGAACTGTTAATTGCCAACTTAAATGTCAAGCGATGTAAAATTATCGCCCCTTATAATGGCAAAGTTATGGATGTTTTCACCAATGAATATGCAAGTATTGAGCAAAGACAGCCCTTAATGGAAATTGTTGGTGATGGTTTATTAGAAGCAATAACGGTCGTGCCTAGTAATTGGTTAAGTTGGTTAAAAAGTGGTGTGGATGTTAAAATTTTAATAGATGAAACTGGAGATGAGCTTGAGGCAAAAATTATAAATTTAGGAGCAACAGTCGATGCTGCCAGCCAAACTATAGAACTTAAATTACAGTTTAAAGAAAAATATGAAACTTTAATACCAGGAATGAGCGGGGTTGTAAGGTTTGAACGAAGATAAAAATATTAAGATTGCAAGATTAATAGGACTTGAAAAAAAGGTTAGAGAAGCATTATCTAAAGACGAATTAAACTTTATACTTGTTAACGAAATAAGAGAAATCATTGATTTTACTAATGCATTTTTATTAAAACAAACACCGATTGGAACTTTTAATGTTGAGGCAATCTCTGATTTAGCAATAGTTGATAGAACAGCACCTTTAGTGACTTTTATTGAAAAAATAGTTAATCATAAAGATCATAATCAACCTAAAGACATTATTAATATTGATATTCAAGATTTTGCTAAAAAAAATAAATTAACAAAGAATAAAAATTTACCAAATATATTAATATTAATCCCCATTCACTCACCTCAAAAAGGTCACCAGGGTTTTGTTGCAATTAATAAAGAAAGTGAAATTAATGATAGTGAGATAGAACTATTAAAGCATTTATCAGGAACTTTTGGTCATGCTTTTAATTCTTTTATTTCAACTTTTCCAATCAAAGAATCTATAAAGAAATATTTTTCTGGAAAAAATAAATGGAAAACCATTGTAATTATATTGTTAATTATTTTTTTTCCAGTTTCAATGACAACTACTGCACCAGTTGAGGTAGTTGCAAAAAATCCATCTTTAATAACAGCACCATTTGATGGAGTTATTAAAAAAATAATAGTTAATAATAATGATACTGTAGAAAGTGGTGATCTGTTAGCTGTACTTGAAGACAATGATTTGATTAATCAATATAATTTAGCAAAGCAAACTTTACAAGTAGCTGAAAAAGAACTTTTAAGAACACGACAGTCTTCCTTTTCAGACAATACTGAAAAATCAAAATTAGCAGAGTTACAGTCACAGGTTTTGTTAAAAAAAGCAGAAATGAATTATGCTAATGAAAAATTAGAAATGACAAAAATTTTATCTTCAATTAATGGTGTTGCAATTGTTGAGAACACATTAGATTGGCAGGGAAAACCAGTTAACGTAGGTGAAAAAATTATGACAATAGCAGACCCAAATTTAGTTGAGTTCTTAATTTGGTTACCTGTTAAAGACTCAATAATTATTAACAATAAGGCAAAAGTTAAAATTTTTTTAGATATAAACCCAATGAACTCTCTTAAGGGAAAGGTTTTAAGAGCAAGTTATAAGCCTTATTTATCACCATCTGAGGTTTTATCTTATAAATTAGTAGCAAGTTTTGATGAAAATCAAGAGATTCCAAGGTTAGGTTTGAGAGGTACGGCAAAAATATATGGTTCTAGAGTAACTTTATTCTATTACCTGTTTAGAAAGCCAATAACTTATATGAGGCAATTTATTGGAATATGATAACTCCATATTTAAGAGAAGACTTAGAACTCATTAAAGGCAATAGTAGAGAGGATGGTTCGCCTGGTTGGCTTTTATATGATGCTTTACGAAATAAATATTTTACAATTGGTATAGCTGCTTTTCGTTTAATTAGTAATTGGAAGCCTGGTGAAGATATATCAAAATTTAATGAATGGATAAATAAAAAAGGTCTAAAAATAAATCTTGAAGAAATAAAAAGCTTTATCTCATTTTTAGCTAACAACAATCTAATCATTCAGCCTAAGGGTCAAAACATTACAAATCTTCTTTTTCAAAAAAATAGTCAAAAAAAAAATTGGCTAATGTATTTAATACATAGTTATTTATTCTTTAAAGTGCCTCTTTTTAAACCTGATGAATGGTTAGGAAAAACTTTAAAATACACAATACCCTATGCTTCAAAACAGTACCGATATATCATTTATTTAATAGGGTTTATTGGAATATGCCTGGTTGTTCAGCAATTTGAAGATTTCTTAACAACCTTTATGTATTTTTTTTCAATTAAAGGATTGTTATTTTATGCAATTACCTTAATTGCTGTAAAAATTCTCCACGAACTAGGACATGCTTATGTCGCCAAGTATTATGGTTGCCAAGTTTCATCAATAGGAATTGCCTTCTTAGTTTTTTTTCCATTTTTATATACTGATACGACTAATGCATGGAGATTAAGAAATCATAATGAAAGATTATTAATTAATTTTGCCGGAATTTTAACCGAACTTCATTTAGCTTTAATAGCAACCTTTGTATGGGCAATTGTTCCAGATGGAGCAATTAAAAGTATTGCTTTTTTTGTTGCAACAACAAGTTGGATATCATCTTTAACAATAAATGTAAGTCCATTTATGAGATTTGATGGCTATTATATTTTTTCAGACTGGTTGAAAGCAGAAAATTTACAACCCAGGGCTTTTGCTTTAGCTAGATGGAAAATTAGAGAATTGTTATTTGGCTTCTATAAAGAACCACCAGAGGAATTATCAAAAAATCGTAAATGGATCTTTATTAGTTATGCTTGGTTTACATGGATTTATAGATTCTTCTTATTTCTTGGAATTGCATTTTTGGTTTATTACTTTGCTTTTAAAGTTCTCGGAATAATTTTATTTATAATTGAAATTTATTGGTTTATTGCAAAACCTATAATTAATGAAGTCTCTAAATGGTGGAAAATGAGAACAGAGATGAAAATTAATTATCAAACAAAAAGAACGCTATTGTTTAGTTTTTTGATTTTATTTTTAGTTTTTTTCCCATGGAAATCATCTTTAAAAATTCCAGCAGTATTTACCTCAGAAGAATATGTAAAAATTTACTCAAGTTATCCTGCTATCATTAAAGAGATAAATGTCATTAAAGACCAAGTTGTTGAAAAGGGAGATGTGCTTATTAATCTTGAGATTCCTCAATTAAGTGAAGAAATACAATCTACTAGAATAAAAATTTCCTTAGCGAAAACTCAAATTAATAGACTTAGTAAGAAAGCTGGTAATTTGGATCAGTATATGGTCTTCCAACAAACCTTAATTGCCTTACTTAGTGAGTTAAAAGGATTAAATAAAATTAAGACAAGTCTTACTATCAAAGCACCTATCAAAGGAAGGATCAAAAATTTTTACGACCTATCTATTGGGCATTGGATTAGCAGTACAGACGAATTAATGGGGATAGTAAATTACGGTTCCGGTCACGTAGTTGGCTTTATATCAGAAAATAGCATTGATAGATTTAAATTAAATAAAGATGCAACCTTCATACCTTTTGATGGTCAGCATGATATCGTACAACTAACCTCAATATCAATTGATAAATCTGCAACACAAAATTTATCATACTTAACATTGTCCTCAAATTATGGTGGGCCAATTGCAGTTAGATCGTATGTGAGTGGTAATTTTAAAAATAGACCTGAGGAAGCCTTTTATCGTGCAAATTTTAAACCTTTAAATAAAGAAAATTTAATCAAATGGGAAATTCCTGGATATGTTCACATTGATGGCTATCGCTATAGTCCATTTTTACAATTTATTAAAAACTTATTAGCTTTGCTAATTAGAGAAATTGACTTTTAATTTAATGATTATCAGACAGGGCATTTATAAAGAAATTCAACAAAAAGATATTAGAGCTGTCTCTTATACACATCTCCGAGCCCACGAGACTAAGGCGAATCT
>OJAZ01001039.1_pt1 | contig 9794 bp, 8 predicted proteins | sample 1589851 | NCBI WGS metagenome assembly OJAZ01 (sample SAMN05416792, study PRJEB24817) | seawater metagenome | isolation source: Sea water | place: Canada:Atlantic | collected 2013-07 | reverse complement strand
CCAGTGCCATACTCACACCACTGTGTATTCGTTGTAAATTAAAGTTGTTATTACCTGCGCCAATTGAAGCACTGCCTGCCGTTTTTATTGGTGTCCAGTTGCGGGAAACCGTCCCTACCGAGCTATTAACACCGAGCAGCGCATTATCTGCACCAGTCAGTACATTAGCATTACTTAACATTTCCTGAGCAATAGGAATTTCTGCAAAGTAATGTCCAGTTTGCGGATCAAGTAATGTCGCGCTGCCAACCCTAAAGCCAGTATTTTCGAAAATACCACCACGAATAGTTACATCAGCTTGAGCTTCTGCCATATTGCGTGACTGTAGATCAACGCGTGGGTCATATTCTAAATTAGAAACTGGCGAACCAAAAGTTCCCACAGGCTTAGTATTAGCCGTGGTTGAGCTTTCAACCGTGATTTTCTCAATATCATTACTGACATCTTCATTTACTTTAGTGCTTACTTCATCACTTACTGCATGAATTTCATCGGATGCCGATGAAACAGTCGATAGGCTAAATAACAAAGCGGGCAAAGCAACTTGTACAACTCGAATCATGTTAATGTTCTCTATTTACACTGTTTTATCTATCTGTAAAAACGATTGTTTTTCACTCAATCACTCACTTGCTCAAGAAACCACATGACTAGCTTACAGAAAGAGTTATTACTAATCTTTGTGTTATACCGTCGGGTTTAAAATATTGGAACAACTTCACGAAAATATCGTAATATGGGTAGGGTTCAGCTGAAAGGTAGTAATGGTATGTTAATTAAGATTATATCTTAGCGAAGTACAATTTTATACATGATAGCCATTCTCACTTAATAATGATTTACAATTGAACACATAACAACCAGAGTGATGACGATTTATCCGCTATTACAATAATCAATAGGTTTTGTTAAGACCAAATATGAAAACACAACAAACTAAGAATGATGTCCACGAACCAGAAACTATTTATTTTGCTGGGGGCTGCCTTTGGGGCGTACAGGAATTTATTAAGCACCTACCTGGCGTTATTGCAACAGCAGCAGGTCGAGCTAATGGCTTAACCAATACAACCAAGAGCAGTTATGATGGTTATGCTGAATGTGTAGAAGTAATCTTCATCCCAAACACGGTCAATGTTATTGAACTTATAGGTTACTTTTTCGAAATAATTGACCCTTACAGCATCAATAAGCAAGGCGAGGATGTTGGAAAGAAATACCGAACTGGAATATACAGCAAACAAAGCAGCCACCTCAAAGTGGCTATTGGGTATATTACACGTCGCGATGATGCAGATAAGGTTGTAGTGGAAATTTTACCATTGCTAAACTATGTGAAAAGCGATGAGGAACACCAAGAAAGATTAACTCGGTTCCCCAATGACTATTGTCATATTCCTAAGAAGATATTACATAAATACAAGTAAGTTAAAAGTGACTAATGCGCCCTGCTCCTTCTCCCTGTTCAGCCTGTTCCTCTTATAGCGACACTTTCACAGTATTGATCACAAGGTTGGCCAAAGGATTTAAATAAGCCGGTTATTATAACGTGTTCTTTATTTCCTTTGCCAATGAAAACCGCTAAAATGCCATAGGCTAACAAGGAGTTACCGTGATTGAAGTAAAAGATTTATGTTTCATTCGTAATGATGGCGATAACAAACAAAGTATTTTAAATAAGCTAGATTTGTCTATACCCGAAGCACAGCATCTTGCATTACTTGGTGATAGTGGCTCAGGTAAAACCACCTTTTTGCACATTTTGGCGGGCCTGCTGCAAGCAGATAGCGGCTCAGTCAGTGTTAACAATCAAGAGTTATCATTGCTTAATGAGCGAGAACTCGCGCTTTATCGCCGTAAAATTGGTCTTATATTTCAGCATTACCAATTGCTTGATTGCCTCACCGTAAAACAAAATATTTTATTCCAGCACAAGCTAAACTTTCCAGGGGAAGCCGCGAGTGAGTTTGACCATCTCGTCAATGAGTTAGGGCTACAAAATAAGCTTAATGCCCTGCCTCATCAACTGTCAGGTGGTGAACAACAAAGAGTGGGTATCGCCAGAGCCTTACTTAATAAACCTCAAATTATTTTTGCCGATGAGCCTACTGGCAACTTAGATCAAAAGCGTTCGCACCAAGTGGTTAAACTACTTACCGAGTTATGCCATGCACGACAAATTAACCTAGTCATGGTGACTCATAGTCATCAATTAACTGATTATTTTGATCAAGTTAAAGTGTTAAGAGATGGTCGTTTTGACTAGTTTTACTAATGAAATCAAACTTATATTAACCACCCATATCGCGTTTTATCGACGACATCCTTGGTTGATGGCCTTGTTTATTTTAGGATTTAGTTTAGGCAGCGCTCTATTAACCGCCATTTCGGGGCTTAATCAAGAAGCAAAAACACGTTATCAACATTCCTCTGCATTAATCAATAACCCCGTCACGCATTTAATTAAACCGCTCACGGGAAAACAGACTATTGATGGTAATCTTTGGATAAACTTACGGCAACAGGGCTTTATTAATGCACAGCCTGTTTTACGCGGTAGATTAAAAACCAATGACGACAAAACGCTGGCAATTCAAGGTGTAGATACCTTGTTGTGGTTAAATAACCCGCAATACAAACAACCTAATGAAAACGACAATAAAACACCTTCGCACTTTTCCCTGTCTACCTTGTTAGTAGATTCACAATTTGCTGGTCGACTTCAAACTAAAACAGGTAGCCAAGCACAATTTGTCTTGAAAAATGGACAAGTTCAACCAGACATCCGTTTAATGGATGATGTAGGGCTTTGGGCCATTACTGATATTGCTCATGCAGATTATTTACTAGAAGCTAAAGGACAATTAAGCTTTATTGAGCTGTCGCATGTTACCGAGCAACAAGTCGTTCAAATAAAACAGTTGATTGCAGGGAAAGCACAGCTAATTGATGCCGAACAACAGTCCTTTGATGTACTGTCACAAGCGTTCTTTTTTAACCTTACCGCCCTTGCCATGCTTGGTTATATTGTTGCGGTCTTTTTGAGCTTTAACGCGATAAAACTCACACTAACGGCTCGACAAAAATTGATTAAGCAAATGCAGCTGTTAGGCTGCACCAAGCTAAGTATTCAACTTAGCCTTAGTATCGAACTTATTATTGTTAGTCTTTGTACCGCGCTTATAGGCACTTTAGGCGGCTACTTCATTGCTAATGGATTAGTGCTTGATGTAAATCGTACTTTGGTGGGTTTGTATCAACTTGATAAAGCGCTTGTTATCCATTGGCAGTGGACTAATGTTTTATTGGGTTTTGCACTGAATATATCTGCCTTAGCGGTAATATTGTTAACACAAGCCAAACAAGTTGCCAGTAAAGTCCAATTGATATTTTACGCCTTATTGGCGAGTACATCGGTAGGCTTAATTTGGCTACTTAATTACGCGACCAACGAATACCAAGCGTTATTGCTGTGTTTTACCCTATTGGTCTTGTTCATATTACTGGTGCCTAAAGCGCTATCGGGTTTGGTCGCATTACCTTTTACACTATCTAATCCGTTAGCCCAATGGCTACATGCCGATACGCGATTCCACATAAAAGATCTACATATTGCCATTATTGCCATTTTAGTTGCCCTTGGTAGTGCCATAGGCATGCAAATTATGGTGAAAAGCTTTAGTACCACGTTAAATGCACACCTTGAAAAACAACTAAGTGCTGATATTTATTTGCGTTCAGATAAAATCGATCACAACCTAAGACAAACACTCAGTCACTTGCCTGAAGTTGCACAGCTAAGCATATATATGAAAAGCGAAGGCAAGGTAAATAATGTACCTGCAAAACTTTCAAGCTTTGGTGAAAACTTTGAACACTATCTGCAAATATCGCTAACATCTGGTTCACCCATCAGCGATAAAAACTTCATGGATAAAGGCTGTTTGGCTAATGAGCAAAGTAAAATTAAATTTGGTTCATCTATAGGTGATGTGGCTGTTTTTGAACAAAACTCAATGCACTTCAACTGCCGTATAACGGGGTTTTTTTATGATTATGGCAACCCAAGTATGTCGCTACTTACCTTGGAAAAACGACAAAGAGCTGCAGCACTAAATACAGAATTTGTTGGTTATTCAATTCGCCTAAACAGTAGTTCCACCGTTGCTGCATTTAGCGAGCGTTTAGTGAACGAATTCAAACAAGACAGCACGCTAATTTTACCCAACAAACGATTTAAACAAATAGCCAATGCTTTATTTGACGATACCTTCGTCGTTACCAAAGCGCTTAATGGTTTTATTCTCGCTATTGCCCTATTAAGTCTGTGTACCAGCCTATTAAGTTTAAGTGTTAATCAATTAAAGCAATTAACCATATTACGAAACTTAGGGGTAACACAGCAGCAATTATTAACCATGAAGCTGCTACAAACCGGAGGCATAGTGTTATTTACCGCATTATTTGCTATTCCTCTGGGTTTTGCCCTTGGCTTTGCCTTATTAAAGTTTGTAATGCCTATAGCATTTGGCTGGACCATTCACTTTAGTTTAGATTTAACCAGTTTACTCATCATGTGTTTAACACTGGTTGGTGTCTCCGTGTTATGTGCTTATTTACCGATACGAAAACTAACCAACTTAGAAGCAAAGGAGCTATAACCTAGTGATGAAAATTCAGGTAGTGAAAAAATTACTCATCAGCTTTGTTTTAATGTGTTTTGCTTTTTTACTCAGTGCTTGTGAGCCTGTGGAGCAAAAGTCGACCCCCTCTGCATTACAAATGTCCAGTGGTAAGCCAGTAACAAGAGGCACTGAATTAACCTTTCCCAAGGATCATGGCACTCATGCTGAACAAGGCATTGAATGGTGGTATTTAACCGCTAATTTGCAAAGTGACACAGGTGAAACCTTTGGTGTTCAATGGACACTCTTTCGCACCTTGATGCCGAGCAACATTGAATCTACATGGTGGGATAACAACCTATATTTTGCCCACTTTGCTATGCAGCATAACCAAGAGCATGTTGCCTTTGAACGTTTTTCACGAGCGGGCCAAGCAAAAGTGACTAGTTCGCCATTTAACGCCGCCATTGATAATTGGCAATTGAACAGTATCAATGAAGACTTTTTACCACTGAAGCTAACTGCAGCACATGACAATTACCAAATAGCGTTAACCTTAAGCGATAGCCCAATGACATTGCATGGCGACAATGGTTACAGCCAAAAAACGCAAAGCGGCCATGCGTCCTATTACTTTAGTTATCCCTTTCTAAAGGTAAAAGGTAGTTTAACGTTTGCCGGACAAACCTATAAAGCGACAGGTAATGCCTGGTATGACAGAGAATGGTCCGCCAGTTTACTCGATAAGAATCAACTCGGTTGGGACTGGTTTAGCCTAGTCGACTCGCAAGCAGAAGAATCAGATTCAAAAGGACTAATGTTGTTTTGTATTCGAGGTAACAAAAACAGAGCGGATCCAATAGCTGAACCAAAAGAAGAACAAAGCAGCAGAGACAATAATGGGCTCAGTAACGGAAACAGTTATGATTATTGCCGCGGTACGCGCATAGCGCCCGATGGTGAAGCAACGGATATTTCAAAAGAAGGTATTAAGCTGTCAGTCGTTGAAACCGTGACGATAGATAACCACGACTATCCAAGCAAGTGGCAAGTTGAATTACCTAATACCCCTGACATTATTATTGAAAGTATCACCAAAGATTCGCGCAATAAATTAACTATTCCCTATTGGGAAGGCCGAGTTAAAGCAACAGGAGGCTTTAATGGTAAGGGGTATGCTGAGATAACTGGGTACTAAACCCCAGACATTACAACTGCTCTTTCGGGGTTTCTTATTGTTGCTCAATGCTACACTGAAGACATTAGGCAACTAGCGCGAATAGTACTTAGGATTTTGTTTTGTATCGTAAAATCTCATCGCCACTATCATCAAGTTTTCCTGTTGGTAACCAGCCAACATGCCTATAAAAACCGTAAGCCCTAATATTTGAATTTACACCCGCTGCTAGCCAAAGCTCAGCTAAGCCTTGAGAGAAAAGGCAATCAACAACCAGAAATAGTAATTTTTTTCCAACACCGTGCCCCTCATATTCGGGTAATACTGCTAATACGAGTACTTCGCCAGTTTGAGTATTTCCATAACAATAAGCAATGACTTCACCTTTATCTAATGCCACCATCCCAATATAAGTATCATTTTCCAATTTGGGTGACCAGATTTCAGTAGTTACACCGATTGCGATTAATGTATCCTTATCGATTGAGTTGTCTCGTGTAGCACCTCGAATTTCTGCGCATATATCTAAATCAGAATCCAGTGCTCTTCGATAAACTAATGTCATTTTTCGCTTCCCAATTTACTAAGTACAAAAATATAACATCCTAAAACTGACTTATCAATTATGTATTTATCTTATTAAAACCAATAACTTAATTAAATACAGCCTGAGATTTTTATTTAATTTGTAGCACATGTGTAGCAATATGGTTTGGACTTCTATTACATAAACAATATCGCTAATGCCACAAAACGGTCCTAATTTTCATGTCAATTATCACCAATATTATGTCCACTTTCTTCAAGGATAGCTGACATTAGCAGTATTTTTCTATCTCGCTTTCGCCACCGAAGCGCCATAGAGTTACAACTACTTTTATCGCACTTCAAACTTGATACTAGGGTTGTTTACACGTGCTGATCAATTAGAATCGAATTACCATCTGGGTCTTGAATAGAAACACTAGAAGGACCACTTGCACCAGTAATAGATTTTGTATTATGTTAACACCTTGAGCTTCAAATTCTTTTAAAAGCTCTCTAACATCGGCATACGACTCTAGAGTTAGGCTCATATGTGTTATAAATACATTACCCACTTACCTTTATACGCATACCAGTGGAATAGATGATATCTTCGCTTGGACATGAATATTTTGGTGTGATAGATGAGCAAGACTGATTTGGCTTGTCAAAACAGAAATCAAATCGAGTTTGCGTTTTTACTGGCTGAGTGAGAATGCTTTTAGGTAATTCTGACCATTTCCAGTTTTGAATTACATTTTCAGCTGCTTTAGCAAAGTACTTGCTTGTTGAAGCTACTACATTTATGTCTTTAACTTCATTTTGTGGTGTTATTACATATTCAATAGTTGCGCAGCCCTCAATAGACTTCATCACCTCTTTTTTTGGATATCTAGCAGGAAATCGATCTAGTTGACTCCATTTCGAAGATTGAATTTCGTTATGAGTGATTGATAAATCCGAATACTCATTCTCCACTTTTGTTGATGAACACCCACTCATAATAAGAATAGTGATTAGAATACTAATATTACTTTTCATAGCTGAAACTTCCTTGCATTTATAACGCCAGAATAACAGGCTAAAAATTGTTAGCTAAAATCAGCGAGGCACGATCAGTGGCCAACTATTTATAGTCCTAGTTCATTTGCTTGTTAGTAGCACTGTTTAATAAGATTAAAATAAAATCTCATCGTCGCTTATTTTTTCAGATGCTAAATTTTTATCTAGCTCAGATCGCGTAAAGAAAATTTTTTAATTTTTATTTGAACGAGCCCTGTTTTCATTCTTCATATTTCTATGGTTAGTTAACACCTTTGACTTCCCTTTCCATTCAGGTAATTTTAACCTTTTATTCGGATGTTTTTTATTATATTGCTCCACATAAACCGTGTATTTACTCCATAAGTCATCAACATCTTCATTAAGAATATCTTTAATTGCTACTTTAAAACTCCAAGGTTTAATTTTTAGTGGTGACTGATTAAATTTGTAAGTAAACTCTGAATCATAATTATCAGCAATCCAATTTAAGAAAAATCCCGTTGTTGTATAACCCGAAAGATAACGATCATTGACTTGAGTTTGTCGATTAATGCTTCCTGTATCCGGTGAACGAGTTAGATGATGCCTGCCTCTGATACGCACCAGATCAGCAACCCCTTCAAGAAACGCATAATAATCATGACCAGACGCATATAGATCTTTAATAGTTTCTGGCTGTGATTGATAACCATGTACAAGTTCATGCCAGAATACACCGTAAATCTCATATTTTACAGCATCGTCAGGCTGATCAGCTAGGGCATATTGCAGATATCGAGTACTAAAATAAAGCTGCATATTTTTACCTGAGCCACCACGTGCAGCTAACACGTCACTCCAGTTATACTGAAAAGTCACGGTATCAAATTCAGGCACTTCAGTAATATTGCGATAAAGATTTTTACACACCTCCAGAGAGACCTCATTAATTGCTCCAATTAAGTCAGGAACAATTCGATTGACTCGCTTAAAACCTTCCGAATTAGTATCTTGATGTGCCAGTATTACTTTTGGATAGTGAAAACCTTGCCAAGGGTTAGCTGGATCGTAAGAAACAACAAAACGCTTATTAAGCTTGGTGTGTGCACCAAATTTATTTTTAACAGTTAAGCTTACATCATGGCCACCTGGTTTGTTAAAGACCACCTTAGGGTTTCTTTCATTACTGGTGGCAGGCGTAGCATTTTCAAAAGTCCAATGCCATTCTGTTGGTGAGTTAGGTGACTCATCCTTAAAAGAAATTTCTTGATCAAACTTAACTTTGGTTGCCGATGCCGAGAACTGCGCAACTGGCTCTTTAGTAATACCTCGTAGCTCCAGCTCTGCAATTTGTAAGTAGGTATCACCCCAGGTCGTCGGTTTTGTCTGAGTAAAGTGATATCGGTACTGAGAATACTTTGTTGTGTTACCCGCAATCTGGTATTCGTTCGTGACTCCTCGACCATTAAATTTCTGCTCGCCTCGAGTATCAATGGTTGTCCAATGTGTATCATCATTAGAAGCTTCAAGTATCCATTCTTTAGGATCTCTACCTGGCGCGTCACCAGCAGAGGTAACCTGATAACTGGAAAGAACTTTAGGTTTTTGAGTATTAAAAATAACCCAGGCCGATTTATGCATTGCTAAAAATTTAGAGCCTTTGTCTCCATCGAACAGATTATTAACGCCTTCTGTCGTAGGTGAATCTTTATGCTCTGTTGTCGTTGAAAAAGGTAAATCAAGAAAGTTAACCGACGCAGCAGATACCGCCTCCTGCGTTGCTTCTCTTTCTAATTTATCTGCTGTAACACAAGCAACTAGCCCCCCGGACATAACAGCCATGGTAAGCATTTTTATCAGTTTCATCTTATTTCTCTTGTCTCTGGTTAAGTTGTTTTAAGGTTTATTGCGATTCACTTTAACTATAAGAATAAATAACGCTCCATAAATGCCTACAACCAAACCAAGCATCACAACATAAAATACTGATAATACTGACGGTATTCATTTGGCCTCCCCTTATTAATGGGTTTATATTATTTTGAGTAAATGGAAGTTAAACCATTACTGCTGTAATGATTTAATAACCTCAAAACAAGATCCCAATGTGTGATAATCACATTTAGCCCCAGCTGCACTTTTTTCGTTAGAGTATTTCGAATTATCACGATGCAAAACCCTAAACCATGCTCCATGCTGATGATCAACAAAGTGTTGCCAACTATATTTCCACAGTGATTGATAATGTTTTAAATATTTTGAGTTGTCTGTTGCCTTATATAATAAAGCCGCGGCAGCAAAGCTTTCAGCTTGCACCCAAAAGTATTTATCATCGTCACACCAGTTGCCTTCAGGATCAAAACCGTAGATTAGGCCTCCATGACTATCATCCCAAGACTTATCAAAACTGCCATCAAATAGCTGCTGAGCCTTTACTACTAACC
>OJAZ01001037.1_pt1 | contig 9827 bp, 8 predicted proteins | sample 1589851 | NCBI WGS metagenome assembly OJAZ01 (sample SAMN05416792, study PRJEB24817) | seawater metagenome | isolation source: Sea water | place: Canada:Atlantic | collected 2013-07 | reverse complement strand
TTCGTCCCTCAACATTTTAGCCAACTAAATTTTGCCTCTTAACAGGGCGTTAGGTGTACTTGGTGTTGACTTCTGAAACAAATTATTCTGAATGTAGTTATGAGGAGCTATTAGATGTTTTACAGCATATTGATCAGGATAAATATCATGAGAGATATCAAATTTTACTGCTAGAAATAGACAATAGAAAGAAAGGAATCCCCCCTAAAACTAGTTTTAAGTCAAAGCTATCAACTTATACAGATAAAAAAAATGATGGAGTTATAGTCAAAGCAATATCTGAATTAAAGTTGAATACCTCTAGACTATTGAAAACTATTTTCATTTTAGCTTGTATCTCAACGTTCCTAACGGCTATCCTCGTACCTCAATCTGAAGGTTATGGTGACTTGGTAGCAACTGTAGCTTTTATTTTTTTATGTCCATTTTTACTTGTTTACTGCATTCACGCAATTAGAATTGGAGAAATAGAAATCAAAATTATTACAGTTAAGCGGAGTGAGTCACCCGAAAGTTTTTGGTTCGGAATCCTTCTTTATTCTGTTCTTTCTATTTCGATTCTATCAATACTTTTTTGGCAAACGTACACCTAACAAGCCAATTAATCAGGACAAATAACAGTTGGTTTTTGCTCCTGCGTCGCTTATTTTAACCAACTATTATTTGCCTCTTAACGAGGCGTTAGGCATTTAGCCAAGGATTGGAGTAAATTTAAAGTATGAATCAAGAACAAGAGTATATTTCAGGTTTAGGAAAAGATTCTGTCGTACCTCCAGAACTAAAGGGATGGAATTGGGGATCATTTCTACTTAATTGGATATGGGGAATAGGCAATAGCACTTATATAGCTTTTTTAATGTTTGTTCCTTTGGTTAATATCGTAATGCTTTTTATGCTTGGTGCCAAAGGAAATGAATGGGCATGGAGAAATAGAACATGGAGAGATATTGAGCACTTTAAACAAACACAAAGAAAATGGCGTAATGCTGGTTTAATCTTATTATTTGTTGTTTTCCCCTTATTTTTTACTCTTATCGGAAGCATGCTTAAAGGTGAAGCCTTTGATCAATCAATGGTTTCTATATCTCAAAACACTGAGGTCATTGAGGTTGTCGGCGAACCAATTGAAGCTGGTTACTTTGTTATGGGGAGTATTCAGACTTCAGGAGCTAAAGGAGAGGCATCTTTACAATATTCTATTTCGGGCCCTAAAGGAGAAGCTGATGTTTATGTCCTGGCATATAAGGAAATGGAAGCATGGTCATTACATAACGTAATTGTGCATATCCCTGAGACAGATAAAAAAATACAGATTGTAACTCCGGTAGAATAAATGCCTAACAAGCTGTTAAACAAGGACAAAAAACAGTTGGTTTTTGCTCCTTCGTCGCTTATTTTAACCAACTATTTTATTGCCTGTTAACAGGGCGTTATATTTATCTCGAGGTTAGTGCTTAATAATGGATGATGAGTCTAATAATAAAATGAGTTATAAGCAGTCCGCATTTCTATGGTGGTCTGTGTTTTGGAGAAGCATTTTAATTGGAGTATTTCCATTAATTTTCATAAATCTGTTACTTGTTAAAGGATTTGGTATTACAGATTCATATGCAACTTTGTTAATTAATTTGCTCTGGATTCCAGTCACTATTGGTATTCAATGCAGGGTGATTAATAGCAAAAAATTTAATACATTTAGCATTAGCGTTTCTAATAAAATAGATAGCTAAAAATAAATATAACAAGCTAATAAATAAGGACAAAAAACAGTTGGCTGTTTTCGTTCCTCAATATTTTAGCCAACAATTTTTTGCCCATTATTAGGGCGTTAGGCTCTTTATATAACTAGGGTGTAATTTGAAATATCTCATTCTTAATTTTTTGTTATTTCTAATCGGTGTTGCTGGTTTGATGGTCATTAATGTCAATATCTTTGAACTAGGAGATTCTAAATTCGATAAAGGTCTTGGAACATCTCTAGGGTTCTATTTTCCTATCTGGTTTGTATTCTATCTGCCTCATATCATTACTTGCATGCTAATCCTCAATTTAAAAATTGTATCGACAAGAGTGCAAGCTATTACCTTGCTTTGTTTTACTCTTATGATTTTATTGGTTGTAGAAATATCGTTTTTACTTAATGTTAAACTTGGAGCAATATTTGTAGAGTGGGTAGTGATTTTACTATGCGCTTGCTTTGCTCGTCGTTGGCTATCAAGAACAGAGTCAAAATAGCCTAACAAGCTGTTAAACAAGGACAAAAAACAGTTGGCTTTTGCTCCTTCGTCGCTAATTTTAGCCAACAATTTTATTGCCTGTTAACTGGGCGTTATGTGTAAAGGATTATGATGAGTAGTTGGCAACATCCTAAGAATAATGGATTGGATGACATAGAATATAATTTCGGCTTGAAAGGCGATGAAGCTAAAGAGCTAAGCTTCTTATTAAATGAGGCGTGCCACGTTTATCATTACCATGCTGAGGGATTATGGGTTTCAGATGATAAAGATTCATATTCCAAAGGGTTGTTAAAATTTATGGATAAAAATCCAGAATTGGAATCACGCTTAATTCGGAGTAATGAAAGAGTTATTAAAATGATAACTTTCAGGGCTTTAGAGTTAAAGTAGTTTACACATAACAAGCTGTTAAGCAAGGACAATGAAGTTCCCCCGTTTTAGTGGACACCTTCATAGTTAGAATATGTCTAATAATATGAGTCGAATTAATTAAAAAAAAGCCACATAAAATGTGGCTAAAATAAAAACAAATAAAATGTGAGTAAGTTAAATCTGAGCTTTAGTGATCGTGCTCCTCAGAACCAGCAACACCTAACCACGCTGCTTTACCAGGTGTGAATGTTAAATCAAAGTGCCCAACTACGACACCTTCATGTAAATCAATTTCAGTAACTTCTTGCTCATGAACGATATAAATAATCTCGTGGGCTTTTGAAGAAATAATGAGTGGTTTTGAATCTTCCGCTAGGGCACTAAATACTTTAATACGACTATCTAATTGCCAATTATTTTCTGCTGAAAATACGTTTAATTGTCCCGTATTATCGAGAATAAGCATATGCTCGTTATGACCATCAAAGCCATACGTTACTGAAGTTAGTGCTTCTTCTTGTTGCCAATTAAACGGGCTGATTTGCTGCGTAGTTAAATCAACTAGAAAGAAACTACCACGTGCATTACCAATCATCACATTATTTTCTGAACTGCCCTTTAGTGAGCCAATGCGAAGACCTTCTGGCATGTCTGCAGGGTTAACAATTTTTTGTGCCGTAAACATACTACCTTGCTGCTCTATAGCTAAAATGCCATCACTACAGGCAAAAGCAATATGGGTATCTGTTTGAAAGCTACCATGTAAGTCAGGGCATTTAACATCAAATAGTTGTTCTTGGTGAAAGTGATCATCATGTAGTTCAAGCAGTGCTACCTGATCAGGCAAACTACCTTCCGCATCAATTTCTCGATGAGTAGCTAATACAAATTCACCGCGGATCTCAGCAGTTCCATGCATATAAGTTTCAAAATGATGCTCCGCAATAGTTTTTTCTGCCGCAATACTCTCGTCACTTAACAAACTTAATGATGCATTAGTACCTGTATCTTTGTTGCCATCAAAAAATATTGCTACTTGTTCGCCGCGAGGGACAAAGTGAGTTGGTTTTACATCATTTAACGTAAAGCTTGTAAGCTCAGGTACATCGGCATGTTGATCAAAGTGATCACCATGTGCTTCTTGCCATAAGCCGCCATCAATAAATTCAACCCTATCAAACGAGCGCTGCACTGCTACCGCATAACGGTTTTCAGGACTCGCGTATAAATATTCTGCTGGATTGGTAATCGAAATAGATTCAACTAAGGCGTTATTTTCAAGGTCAAAAATATGTACTACAGCTTGTTCACTATCCGCAATAGCTAAGCGACCTTTACCTAACTCCTCTTCGTGATTGTCATGGTCATTATCGATAGGTGTTGGCGTTTTATCTAGTTCGGTAATAGTTGTTTCACTGCCACCACAACCAACAAGTGCTGTCGCAGCACAGGCCAATAATAAGCTTTTTAACGAGATGATTTTCATGAATGTCCTTTAAAATATAGAGTGATGCGCCCATCTATTGAAAGGCGCTAAATATGAATTGAATGTAAGATTGAATTGATTAGCTTATTTAAAATGAACCGCGTAAACCCAGCGCCACTGAACGTCCTGCTAGCGGTGTTAAATCCTTTAAGAATGAGGTGTGCACTTGTGCGTATTCATCTGTTAAATTTATTGCTTTTAGATATACAGCTAAGTCATGCTGTCCTAAAGAAAAGTGATAGTTAACGTTGGCATCAACCATGACATAGCTGTCTGTTGAGGTTTCTAGTTCGGCAGTATGCGTTTGTTCAAAATAGTGGCTGACAAATAAGTCGGCAGAAATGCTTTCGCCTTGATAACTTAATTCGGTCGCAATACGGGCAGGTGGTGTTCGAGGTAACTCTCCACCTTCATCTAAACGTGCTCGAAGCACATCACCTTGTACTCGCCAAGTAAACTCATCAGTCACTTGCCAAACAAGCTGTGCTTCAAATCCATATAAGGATACATCTTGAGCGGTAAAGGTATAAAGCGGTAACGTATGAGCTTCTTCTACTTCACCGCCGTGGTCATGTCCGCTGTGATCATGACCATCACCAGCAGACAAGCCAGTCGCTTGCTCATAGTAGTAATCATCTATTTGGTTATAAAAAACATTAAAGATAAAACCAAAGTCACCTTTAAACTTACGTAAACTTAGATCAATATTATTGGCGGTTTCCATGACAATATCATGATCAGTCAAACCAAAGTGAGCAGCTTCGCCGTGGTCATCATGTAATGCAAACAAAGCACCTACTTCATATGAGCCGGTACCAATATGAGGACCAAAAGATAATAGTTCCGCAGCAGATGGCGCACGTTCTGAATGAGATAATGATAAACCTACATTATAACCATCGGTGAAATCCCACACTAGACCAGCAGAAAGGCTAATCGGAGTAAAAACATGTTCGACATTAAAGTTGCGGGTATAACCTTGTGTTTCATGAGCCCCATGATCATGCGAGTCGTGTCCTGCATCATCGTCTGCGCCGTGATCATCATGAGCAGACTTAACGAGTTCAAGTTCTGGCAAACGAACTTTAGCCGCGGTCACTTCAGTACGTTCAATACGCGCACCAAGTTGTACTAAAAAGTCACCAAAATGACGTTCTTCTATCCAGGCTAAGCCGAGTGAATTTGTTTCTGATGGGGGTGTAAATGCCTCTTCGCCAACTGCAGTAAAATCACTTTGTTTATAGTGAAGACTTAAGCCACCACGCCAATCCAAGAAGTCTTGATGCAATAGTTCAACTCTCGCTTCTATCGACTCGTTATCAAAGGTAGTGCCGACCAAACCCAACTCTACTTCTGTATGACGATAATCAGTATAACCAATCTTGGTATTAAGTGATTTTATCACATTATTATCAAAACTAAGTTCACTTAATAGTTGAAAGCGATTTTGGGTTAAGTCGGCAGAAACTTCTATGTCTTCATCGCCATGACTATGGCCTGGTATACCGTATTCTTGTTCTAAATTCTGATAAGACAATCCAACAAAGCCGTTATCTAATAAATAACTGGTACCTAAGGTGAAGCCACTTGATTCCGCTGCTGAATTAGCTACTTCGTCAACACCATCTTTTTCAGGTATTTGATAGTTCTCGCTGTCGCGATAAAAGCCATCTGCATGTACCGCAATATTACCGGTACCACTGGTAAACGAGCCAGACGCTAATGTCTGCTCATTATTACTATTGTATTCTGTTAACCATTCACCTGAAGTCTCTGTACTTTTAGGAATACTCTCATTAACAATATTCACTACACCACCAATAGCACCACTACCATAAAACAAGGTTGCTGGGCCTCGTAGCACTTCAATGCGCTCACTGGTTGATGTTTCAGTAGAAACAGCATGATCGGGACCAACACGTGAAGCATCGCCAGCATCTAAACCATTTTGTGTAATTAATACTCGTGGTCCGTCTAAACCACGAATAATGGGGGTACTGGCTACACCGCCATGAAAACTACTATGAACTCCCACTTCTTTGTTTAACGTATCACCCAAGGTATTCGCTTGGCGCATACGTAAGCTTTCACCGTGTAATACAGTGATAGGTAATGCTGATTCGATATTTGAGCTATGAAAAGGAGTAGCACTAACATCAATAATTTCTAGTGCTGATTTATCTAATTGTACCGTGAGTTCGGGATTCTGATTTTTAGCTAAGTCGACTTGAATATTTTTATGTACGTAAGCGCTGGCAACGACATGTAATTCATACTTTCCTAGCTCAACCGTTAGGTTAAACCTACCGGTATTATCAGTGCTAGTCACAATGTTGGTGCCCATAACTTTAACCGTGGCACCGCTAATAATCTTGCCTTCTTCGTTGGTAATCAAACCTGTTATTTGCTCAGCAAGTACTTGAGTACTTGAAGTAGCTAAGGCAAATGCACTTGCCAGTAATGTAAACTTATTCATGTTGAGACTAGATTCCAATGTGATAATGTAACAATTTCAATAATGTTATATTATCACATTACAAAAAGCAACAAGTGTAAACGTCTTATATATTTAATGTAACTTTATGGCTGTTTTTTTATTAAAAGGTGTTACCTGTAACAATTAAAAATTGCGATATTAAACCTCAAAATGCAACCGATGTAGACGTACTATTACGGTTTAGTTATTGATTGAACCATCAGTGGGCTGATGTTAATTTTGTTAGGTTTATTTTCTTAACAGGTGATCGTAGGTAAGGGGAGGGGTGAGCAATATAACTCACGCTCTATGTCTCTTTTTATCTATAAGTGGAAGCTAGAAGTAGGAGCTATAAGTGATAACATCTAAGCTTATCTCGTTACGCTGAAAGTATCTGTCTGTTAATTCAAACTCAATTCAGTCACTAAGCTTTGTCAGCACATACACTTTTCTAGTGTAAAAAAGTCGCCTCGACAGCGCGACTTTTTCACTGGAAGCTTTATTCTGAAATAAAGCTATATCAAGGAAGGTATAAACAAAAAATCATTAAACAACTATGCCTTTTTAATTACCCATCCCTGAATATTTTACTCCTGAAAGTAGTGATATTTCCCTATGCCAAGTAGCTAGGTCATTACTATTAAATTGTTCAAAAGAATCGTGACCACAAGCCCTCGCCATTACTGACATTAATTCAGTAGATGCTTCAAAAAAGTTTTTGAGCTGAACAGAAGATTTTTCTATATTTAAGCGTTGACGTAAATCTTTATTCTGCGTTGCAATACCCGCTGGGCAGTTATTCGTATTACATATTCTTGCGGCTACACAGCCTATTGCTTGCATAGCACTGTTCGAAACGGCAACACCATCAGCACCCAAAGCTAACGCTTTAACGAAGTCTATTGGCACTCGTAATCCACCTGTAATAATTAGCGTGACTCGACCACTAGCGCCTTGCTCATCTAGATACTTTCTAGCACGAGCAAGTGCAGGAATAGTGGGTACACTAATGTGATCTCTAAATATTTCAGGAGCAGCACCTGTGCCGCCGCCTCGACCATCTAAAATAATGTAATCGGCACTAGCATCTAATGCGAATTGAATATCTTCTTCGATATGATTGGCACTGAGTTTAAATCCAATGGGAATACCTCCTGTGACTTCACGTACGCGGTTAGCAAATTTTTTAAAATCTTCTACTGTGATTAAATCTTTAAACGTTGGAGGTGATATAGCGGAAGTACCTGCTTCTATACCTCGCACTTTGGCAATCTTCCCTATATTTTTGATACCGGGTAAATGACCACCTGTACCCGTTTTTGCCCCTTGACCACCCTTAAAATGGAACGCTTGAACATTCTTGAGTTTAGACTCGTCATAGCCAAACTGAGCACTTGCCAGCTCATAAAAATACTTTGAGTTAGCCGCCTGTTCTTCAGGTAACATGCCTCCTTCGCCAGAACAAATACCTGTTCCTGCAAGTTCGGCGCCTGTTGCTAGGGCAATTTTGGCTTCTTCAGATAAAGCCCCAAAACTCATATCCGAAACAAACAGTGGAATACGGAGTTTAAGTGGTTTTTTCGCTTTAGGGCCAATCACTAACTCTGTATTCACCACTACATCTTCCATCAGCGGTTTGGTGGCCATCTGTGCAACCATTACCTGCAGATCATCCCAGTGAGGTAGTTGATAACGTGGCACACCCATAGAGGTCATGGGACCATGATGTCCTAATTTAGATAAACCCTCTCGAGCCAATTGATGAATAAATTCAACGGTTGGCTCTTCCTTAGTTGCGTTAGCGGTAGGCATATTACTTACATCAACTGCTTGAATTTGCACGCCAGGTCCTTCTTTGCCCACTTGGTCTTTATCAAATTGTTTATGACTACCATCACAAAAAGGGCTATTGGCGGTATGCTTACATTGGCATAAATAGGCATCACCGCTTTCTTGGGCGGAAAAAGGCTTAGGTTTAAAATCTGTACCTGCATGAGAACCGTCACAGAATGGCTGGTTATTTGAACGGCCACAGGTACAAAAATAATATTCCTCATCCTGATTTAGACTCACTTTCTTTGGTGCTATCGCTGCAATTATAGGTTTAGTCATTTTAGTTTCCTTTTACTGCCTGTTCTATAGTTCTACTTAATTCCAATTCATCTTTTCTGTATTACCATCCCATATGGTAATAAGCCCAGATGCGCTCAATATTCATTGGCAACCATTGTTCGTAGTACTGCCAGTGCTCATACTTAGGTAGTTTTACTTGTTTTCTCAATGCATCGGGGCTGTGAACTCCTTCATCAATTTTTAGTTTAACTGCGGCCATTAAATCTTCGATGTAGACTCGTTGCTCTTTTATAACAGAGGCGGGGTCAATGGCCGGTTGATTCTCCGGACCATGAGCAGAAATAACGTAATCAACATCCATTAATTCAATTTCTTTTAAAGAACGAACCCACTCATCAGGCCAAAAGTCTGGCATGCCTCTAAAAGCAACTCGACGAGGTGTGACTATATCAACAACAAAGAGAATTTTTTCTTTAGGGAATCGCATCACAACTAGGCTATCACCGTGGTTTGGCCCAAAGTACGATAGTTCTAATGTTCGGTTACCTAGGGTCAAGGTGTAGGTATCTTCAAAAACAATGTCAGGTATTGGCAATACAGGACTTGGATGGTCTTTAAGCTGCTTTAATAGATTTTTATGGCCAATAAATTTCGCACCTTCAGCTTTAAATATATTACCGCCGGAAATATGGTCATGATGGTTATGACTATAAACAACATATTTAACGGGTTTATCCGTTATTTTTCTAATTTCACTTTGTAGTAGCTTCGCTGCTTTTGGGTTAAGGGGATCTGAAACAATTACACCGTCATCAGTGACGACAAAAAAATTACGATAAACCCACCAACGAAATACATAAATTCCGTTACCAACATGTTTAACACTGTGGCCAAACGTTTTCCCACCCATAGGCTCCTGAGTTGGAAATTCTGGCGATGCTATTGCTAATGATGAGATGAACAATCCCAATATTAAGGTGATTGTTTGTATTGTTGTTTTCATAAGCTACTCCTTTTAAAATAAATGTAGATGATTATTTGTCCCACCACTCATTTTGGATCTGAGCAAGGGTGTAACTTTTTCGCTGTTGCATTCTTAAATAGTAGCTAGCTATCTGTGGAAAACTATTATTGTTTAACCATTTACTGTAGCCCAACAAATCTAGTCTTGAGAGTATCA
>OJAZ01001030.1_pt1 | contig 9873 bp, 11 predicted proteins | sample 1589851 | NCBI WGS metagenome assembly OJAZ01 (sample SAMN05416792, study PRJEB24817) | seawater metagenome | isolation source: Sea water | place: Canada:Atlantic | collected 2013-07 | reverse complement strand
CATTGGCAAATAAGGGTAAGTCGCTTTGCTTAAGCGTTGGTATAACCAGTCTATTTGCGACATAGACGCAAAACTGGTCACCACTTAAACGGCCTATAGCATGGCTGTCTAGTCTTGTAACTAACCCATACTTTTTCTTATGCTGATTTTTCTCAATTTCACGCCCAGACATTCCGCAATAAAATAACTCGTCATCATTCCAAATAGCATAAATACCCGCTGCCACACTCGGTATGTCTTTATTTGGCCAATCAGAAAACTTAAATAGTTTAGAAAATTTCATAATTTACCTGAAATGGTGAACGCTATATTAAGCGATTAAAAAAGTTGGTTATAATTGTGATGAACAAACAGAGTCAACTGTACTTTGTCCGTTTGAATACCTTATTATAGCCTTGAATTCCATCAGTTGTGGACTATGGTTGATTTGTAGCTAGTGACTTTCAAGGATTGAATGAAATGGATAAGCAACTCCCACCACCCGCACTCGTGACAACATGGCTTAATGTAATACACTGTAAAAATATGCCTAATGACATTGTTATCGTGCGTTCGCATATACTTTGTCATTATTTTGGCTCTATCGAATCACTTTTTGTCATATTCAGTTTTAAATATCTAGACCTTTCCTTCGATTAAGATAGATCGATGATTAACTGCTCAAGTAATTCAATTATTTCTTTACTCGAACCAATATTTTTAGCTTTGAGTAAATCTTTTTCATACCTATCTTTAAGCATTTTACGTTTTCTTATTTCTACTTGTTTGGGATCAAACGAACTACTTATTGTGGGTAAAACAGCTTTAATTATTCGATCAATTATTTGATAAAGAAATTCAATTGAATAGCCCGCAATAAATCCGATTCCTGCGGCAGTTAAGGGAACACCATTTTCAGAATTACCTAACCAAATAGTATTTTCCAAAAAAACTATTATGACTCCCCCGCTTACCGTTCCTAGGAATAGTCGATTAAAATGTTCAGGTATTCTAGATGGATTAAATGTACGATTGTGAAGCTTGGTACTTGTGATCCTCATTAAGTACACACACGCCCCTAGTGTTCCAAAAACAAAAGGGTTTATTGCATGTATAAGAATAATTTTATTTGTTTGTGCCGACTCAACGTGATCACCAATTGGTGTAAAATCAACAAAGGTTTCAATTTGAAATTTAAAATAAATGGCTATAGCCATAAATACAAACATCATTGTCCAAAGAGACATAAGATACCCACCAGTTAAAGTAAACATGGTGTTTTTTCCGTCGACACTTCTTGTAGCTCTTAATGTATCTAAAGTGACATTATCATAGTTATCTGATGCTATAGATTTAGTTAGTTTTATTTCAACATCAATTAGCTGAGATAAGGCAGCCTCTCTATCATAGTCGGTTTCCAAATCTTTAATGTCTGCATCACTGCTATTATGTAATTTGGTCTGATGAAGTTGATAACTTAACAGCAGCTTACGTGCATCTCCTACGCAGTCTAAGTTGACTTTTAGATCTTCAAGATAACCCGTTAAGACTATGATGTTGTCTATAAGAGCACTTTCATTAATATCACTGCTTCTTCTTGAACCAAAGATCATCTTTTCATCCTTATCCCTTTAAATCGTCTCATCTACATTGTATATATCGTTGTTAACCCAATAATAAAGACCATTGGTTCGAACAACTACATGTCCATTCACTACTCTACCGTTCACACTAGAACCACCTTCTCCTCGATTAGTTAAATAAACAGATGGTTTTGTATCTAAGTTATCAATTCTAGTAAGCACTTCTTGGGTAGGTAGGTGATATATCGATTTGTTTACTCCACCATTCCCTACAGATATAACTACAACTTCAGGGGATAATGATGATAAAAATTTGTTGTTACTACTAGAAGAAGAGCCATGGTGATTAACTTTCAGAACGTCTATATCTCCGATCAATGTAGAAATCAGCCCTTCCATATCTTTGGTGTTTTTCCCGCCTCCAGTTAAATCACCTCCAATAAAATATTGAAAACTTTTATGTTTTATTAGCAGCCCAATACTCAAATCATTATCTAATCGCTTAGGGATTTTGATGAAATCACTCGTACATGGGTTCATTGACTTAACATACTTTCCTGCACTAGCAACAAACCAAACTTTAGTCTCTCCAATCACTATGGGTTTGCATGATTTTATTGAGTCAATTGTTTTTCTTTTTCCATAACTTGTTCTGACGTATTCACCGTACTGCGTTTCGTTGTCACGTACAGTTTTTAGTGTTCGGTTAGTAAATTCTCCTCGGTCATAGACAACATCAAATTCAATCCCATTTTCAATTAACTCGTTAAAGCCTCCAATATGATCAGCATCATAATGAGTAGCAATAAAATAGTTTATTTTGAGCTGTTTTAATTTTTTCAGTTCAGGATAAATAACTGATCGTCCCTTCCCTCGATTCCCTGCATCGACTAAAATTGATTCATTAGTCTTCGTGTCAATGAGTAGAGTAGAGTCACCCATACCGACATTAAAATGGATTATTTCAAGATCAGCTAATGTATTGGTTGAATATAAATTAATGAATATAAATGTAGCCAATTTTATAAATTGAATACATTTATTCGCTGAATCAAATAGAATATTTCTTATATTTTTAAGCATATCGAGTCCAGTCGAACACATGATACTTCACTGGCGCTTAACAAAGGTTAGAAAATATTCCAACCTAAAGCAGTATTTGCCGCACTCTTAAATACATCAGTAATCGCATTAATTATTCTTTCTGCAATTTGTAGCGTAATGATTGCTAAGGATCTTAATCTAACTCTTGCTACCATCTTCTGATCTTCTAAAAATATTTTTGCATCATACTCATCAAAGTGACCACTAACTTTTTTCTTAGCTACAAATTTAAGATCATTCAGCATATTCTGTGATACGTTTTCAATTATATCTTTAACTTCGCCCCAATTTTCGATACCAGTAGATTTAGCCGCCTGCAAGGCATCTTTAACAACATTTCCTATATCAATTCCGTTTATTTTAGCCATAATGTATCCTTAATTTACTTGTGCAACTTTCTTAAATGATTCAGATTTTTGTATATCAACAATCATTTGCATTAAAGGTCGTTGTCTTGCTTCCCAATTATGCCTTGTTAATATTTCATTAGGTGCTTGTTTATGTTGAACTTCCCAATGTGTTATTAAACATTTTAGATCAAGATAGTTTTGAACGGTCAATGTGATCTGACCTGTAATTTCTGCATTACTACCAGCACAATTAGAAGGTATAGATTCCGAAATTAATTTATTGATTTCATCATGCGCATCAACAGCGATTGCATCAACTTTTTCGCTGTTAACTAACGCCCTAATTATTAGTGAATTAGCATCAATTTTTAATTTTGCGTAGGTATTTTCATATTTAGAGAGATGACCACTGTTAGAACTTGGCTCTTCCCCATTATTTAATTTTCTAGTGTTTGGAGAGTTCACGCGAGCAGTTTCAATGGCCAAAGCAGTCGTTTTATAAAAAGCCTCGGTGCGCTCAACTAGCTTTTCATCATACGGTTGAACGAAAGTAACTGTGCATGCCTGTAAAAATAGAACTAAAAAAGCAGCTGTAAAAATTAGATAGTTATGTTTTATCATGACCTTCCTCCAATGAAGATATTAATTATCACTTCCTCGAATAATTTATATAGGACATATGTAATAATTAAGCAAATTTCAAAAGCCATTGATTAATTTTATTATGGTTAACCTAATCATTTCGGCTGTAGTTATAAGTTTTATGCGATATATCTTCTAATAGGTTTTTCATCCTCTAGTACTGAGAAGTATCAGTAATATCCTAGCAAAAAAGGTATTTGTTAATTTAATTTTTATAATTTATTGAAATTGTAAAATATTGAGCGATAATTAATCAAAATTATGGAGCCGACGTTATTTATCAACGTCCATACATATTAGGTAATTATCATTCAAGGAGGAGATAGTGCTAAATCGATTAAAAATAATTATTGAAATAGTCGCTATTTTGGGAGCAGGAATATTTGCACTTTTGACATGGGGGGTTGATTTAGTCTCTAAGAGAGAGCCCAGCTGGAAAGTTGAAATAATTAACTCTAAGGCCTTTAGATATCGTGAAATTGAGAAAACAGGCACTCTAGAGTCATGCTGGAACTCGAAAGATTGTAAAACAGTTGCGTGTAAATTTGAAGGAAGCTTTCAAATTACAAATACTGGTCTGAGGCCATTAAGTTTGGGCCGCACGAAGTTTGAAGCATTTTTTCTTAAGCGAGAAGACTTCCCAAATCTTTCTGATAAACAATCAGTTTTCAACAAGAATCTCACACCACGCTCACTATTTGAAGTAGCATGCAGCCCTGATGAGTATTCAGAATGTACTAACACAAAAGATTTTAGTACATCAATAGTCCCTCTTGATACTTCACCATTATTTCCGGACGTTGAAGCTTGGCGGCCTTATGCCTTTCAAGTTCATAAAGGTGATAAAACTGAAAGTTTCTTCCAAAATCATGGCCTCATAATACGTGCAAGACAGGAGATATTTTCTAGAGATCCGTTATTATTTTGGAAGGAGAATACGCATGAATCAACCAGCTTGCTTTACATTAACACTCCTTGTAGCTTTGGAGCTGAACTGAAGCCAATACAAAAAAAACAATAAAAACAATGTGGACTAGACTTAGTGACGAAGCAGAAGATACAACTGGATTTTATCTTTGTTTAACAGCTTGTTAGATTATATTTAGAGCTTACAATTAAATGCTTCTCCGATTACTGTGCTTGACGATTCAGTGGTACTTACATCAATAACTTGAAGAGCATTTCCACCAATATTTGCAGCTTTGTTTCTAGCTTCATTCATTGCATTTTCAGCGTTATGCCCTGTAGATGCTCCTACTGAAGAAGAGCCGGTTACAACAGCAATCGAATTACATTGAGTTTTATTAGTTTCTGAGATCAACTTTACCTGAGAGCCAGATGTAGTTAATTTAGTGCTGCAACCAACACAGATAATGCTTACAATTATACAAATTAAATATCTATACATATACTTCTCCCTGCTTGATTGATAAAAACTTGATTTACACTCTAACGCTACGTTAAGCGGCAAAATAAAGTTGGTTGTTCGCTTCGCTCAAGTATAGCCAACTTTATTTTGTCCGTTTGAATACCTTGTTAGTTTTGGCCTAACTCCACTCTTGATTTTGTGTTCTTTTTGGTTCTAGTTTTCGTAATAATGAATCGTAATACCAAGAAAAAGCACCTAAGAATAATGCCATTAAAGCCCAAGCAATAATAGTACCTACTGGAGGAGCACGATCGGTAAACGGTGCCACAACGGCACCAAAAGTTAATAACGCAGAAAGAATTTTTGCTCCATTAACCAGTACAAATACGAAATGTTCGTAGAATGTGAAATATGACTGTTTTCATAGATATCCTTATATTGATAACAGAAACTAGATGTAAAACTAACGCCTCGTTAAGAGGAGAATAATATGTTGGTAAAAATAAGCGGAGCAAAGGCCAACTCTTATTTTTCCTGCTTTAACGACTTGTTATACGAATATTTATTTACGCTAAAACAGCAGTTAATTTTTTATTACTAAGGGGTTTGATATTACTTTTTGATAAGTCATTACGCTCTTGAAAGTGAACTGATGGTATAAAAAATACAAAAGTCCTTCCTCCTGAAACATTCCAACCGACAGCAATATATGCTTTTTCCTGAACCCACTTTTTATCACCTCCTTGATAAGGAAGTAACTCATTTGGGTTAGCGCCTGACAATGCTGTTATGTGAACCAAACCTAAATCACTTTCAATTACTACAAGATCTCTATGACCAGCAGAATTTGTTCTGTTTTCAATAATTTTAGCGTTTAAGCTTAAGGTATTTAGATGTTCGCAAACTAGAACCGCTAATGATTTTTTTCTTTGTTGAGGATTATCACCCTGAATTTTTGACACAAGCTTCCTTATTCGTATAACGCTTACATAAGCGGAAAAATATAGTTGGCTAAAATGTTGAAGAACGAAAACAGCCAACTGTTTTTTGTCCTTTTAAACGACTTGTTAGGAATTTTCTTGCGTTATTCCACTGTAAACTTCATTAACAGTCAGCTCAATCCAGCCTTTGGATATTAACTGCTGAATACTACAAATAATTAATGCTACTCCAAAATTCGATAAATCGAATATTCTATCTTCTGTTTCAAAATCTAGTGGGTGCGCGACCTTATAACCCCCATGAATAAATGAACTCCGTAAATCATTAAGTTCACGTAACTTTTTACTTAACGCTTTTTGTTGATTTATTGGAACAGATAATAAAAATACTGCTTTTTCTTTAATATCATTAAAGCCTCTACCTGCATTGGTTCCGTAGATAGCTTCTAATGCATGGAAGATCCATGAAACCATACTAATATCGGCTTCCATTCTGCATATATGTAACAATGAGAAAAGAGAACGCTCAATTGAGTGTTCAGATTTCATCTGCAAGCCAATATTTAAATTATCAAACCAAAGTTTTACCTGAGGAACTTGAATTATAGTTGGAAATGCTATTGCCTTTTCGAACTCTGCATTAACAGAATGCTGAAAATAGAAATTAGAAAGTTGCAATTTAAACACTTCACCATTTAAGTCCAATCGCGCATTAAATAGATCCAAAACACCAGGAACGCTCAAGTTCGCTATTAGAAAAACATCCATCAGTAGTTTTTTAAATGCGAGAATATCTTTATTGGGGTTTTCATTATCAGTAATAGTAACCTTAACAGGCAACTCTATCGGAGCAAGCCCACTACCATCTTCATCTGTTTTGATTTTCGCAATGACTTTGTAAACACTTCCGTCGATTTCAGTATAGAACCTACCATTTTCATCATAGCTCTCTTCAATAACATCAATTAACTTATTCCAGTCTATTGTCGAGCTATATTCAATCTCATCCCAAATGATGTTATTTACTGAATATAATTGTGCAATTTGTTTAATAGCTTCAACATCTATATTACAAATATTACTCTCATCACCGCTATAGTCACGAGGCATGAAGCTAACTTTTAATACTCCATCAATGTGCAAATTAAACTCCATATTCCTAACAGCTTATTATGTATACGTATTAGTAACACACGCATCATAAATAACATTTAATTTAATTTACATTAATATCCCATACTTTCAAAGCATTAGAAACTAGTAATGTTAACTCACATGTATATTAAGGCGTGTTAGTAACAAACCTCGAAAATCGTACAGGCTTCCATAGAAAAGAGAATTACATTGTTTACGTTAGTAGTTAATTCATTAGAAAATATATGGCAATATTTTTAACTGAAATGTCCGCAATGCCACTTGAGTCATTGAAGTTTTAAATAACAGTGGTAACTCTGTAGTTATTACGAAAATTAGTTTAGCTCTTTATGCCGACAGTAGGTGAGTCACTATTTAAATATCCTAATATGTATTTGTTCAAGGATCATAAAAAAACAATAAAATCCAATATTTTAGTGTCACTTTACTTTACAGCCCAAAATAAATAACGCTAATAAAAATGGGTAAGCCATTGATTCAAAGAACCTTTACTTTTAAGGTGCGTTATTTGCTTAGAGACCAATAACTTACCCGTATTACTAACGCAATGGAATGTGTTATTTTCCGCATATACCGAAACAAGGCTCATCTATGAAGTTAATCACTCGATTCAAAGTTATTGTTCTACTTTATTTTCTAGCATTCAATTCTGTTCACGCATCAATAATTGAATTTGAAGAACACTTATTGAGTAATGGTGCTAAATATATATCTAACGGTACTTTGGATTGGCTAAACTTCGATGAACTGAGCCATTTAGATCGGTTTTCTGTGGATGAATTGCTAAAGGACGGTCAATCATATAATGGTTGGAGATATGCTTCTTTTGATGAAACACATGACTTAATAAATACATTTTTTCCCTTCTTTGATAAATCAAATACCCCAAAATATATTTCCAGCACAAACAGCATTAGTGGTTTTTCGAATGCATCTTATAGAGATGGTTTATTAGGCGAACAATTAATCACCGATGAACTTGATTTATTTGGAAACCTGTTTGGTGCTTTAATCGAAAGGCCAAGTAACTTTGAATCTTATATAGAGTTCCAATTCGGAGATGTTAAAAGTGGTTATGGGGATATTGGGGGAGGTTTCATCGATGATTATGAGATAGTGCAGAAAGCTTTTATCTTTGATGGTCAAATAGACTGGCTTTCATGGGAGGACAGCATAGGTATTAATGATTTATCTTTAACCGACCATAATGGAAATATAATTCTAGGCTTAAACATGGCTCACGGCATAGTAAGGGACACTATAAGTGTCCCAGAGCCAACAACTATATCATTATTAACGCTGTTTATTTTAATCTTAGCTAGAAGAAAATCCTAAGTAAACTAAAGTATCTTCGCAAGTTGCCTAGCGATTTATTTCGTTAGGTCATATAAGTTAACTTTCTATTAGTATTAGGAAGTTGATTTGCTACTTTAATCCTAATTATAGATTTATTCAGACTGAAAGGACTATAAAGCGCACAGAGGAGTCTTTAGCAACGGTAAATTTTAAACGCGTTTTATAGTCACTGTTGATACGAAAGCTTACCTTTCAGGCTAAAAACGGTCGTTGGGAGAGACTTATCTATAAAACCAGAAACGGGGGCACTGTATCTTGACTAGGTTTATGCAACATAAGGTTTTAGGTTAAAATCTGCTTCGGATGTTCACTGACAGTAAGCGTTTAGCATGTACTGAAAATTAAGGTTAGATTTCCGCTATAGGAAACCCACCTTCAAACAATATTGCTATTAGAGATTATAGAATTTTACTGCGAGAATAAAATACGCCAATCATCGACAGCAATAATAGAGACAACGTACCAGGTTCAGGTACGCTAGCGACTTGTACTTGACCTCGAATTTCACCACCAGGCGAAGTGTCTGTATGGATATTGATGTACCACAATCCAGCTAACAAATCTGCTGCCTGAGCAGTATTGATAGTGTCACTGCCTGACGTTGGATTAGACAAAGTTGATATAGCTACTTGCACTCCAGCATTCTGGTTTAGCAAAGCGGGCCCATGAAAGTGTGCCGCTGTGACATTACCAGTTAAGCCCGACCAGCTTATATCCCAGGAAAACTGATTACTCAGATCATCAAACAGTATGTTTGCCACCCCCGTTCCCAGACTTCCCGTTCCCGTTCCTGCATTGGCTTGAGATCCGTCAATGTTGGCAGTGAATGTAATAAGACCAGCTTGGCTAGGCGGTGAAATTGTGACTAGCATAAAGATAAATGTACAAACTAATAGGCGCAGAGGATGTGTAATTTTCATAATAATTCTCTTTAATAAAAGTCAGGGAAAAATTGTTACTTCATTAGGAAAATAGCCCGTAGGCCTCTAAATTTTCGTTAAACATTACTGGTGAAAAAATAAGCATGTTTTATGCCGAACTTATTAATGTCTACATATTAATAAGTTAACAAAAGAGCAAAGGCCTTACCTACATAACTGTAAAAAAACTCGACAATTACCATCAAGCTTTATCTTCCTTTAGCGACCAGTTGCTTAAAGAAAAGCTAATAGTTAATAGTTAATAGTTAATAGTTAACGTCAATAATGCGCACCAAGAAGGCCGTGGCAGCAGAACATCATCATGGTCGTTAAAGTTATTATCGAAGGCTCACTAAGGGAACGGTTGGTACCAAAAATTTAAACGGCTTGGGATAGTTGCTTTATGGCTACTTAAACGTTTAACCTGACTCTAGATTCATCATCAATACTAACTAATATTTCTATATTATTTAA
>OJAZ01001027.1_pt1 | contig 9901 bp, 6 predicted proteins | sample 1589851 | NCBI WGS metagenome assembly OJAZ01 (sample SAMN05416792, study PRJEB24817) | seawater metagenome | isolation source: Sea water | place: Canada:Atlantic | collected 2013-07 | reverse complement strand
CGAGATTCGCCTTAGTCTCGTGGGCTCGGAGATGTGTATAAGAGACAGATTTACCTTTATCTGAAGTTGAAATAATTACGACAGCATTAGATATGCTGCATAAAGGCGCAAGAAATAATACGGTATTTGAGTATCAAGGTAATGAATACAAACGCCGTTATTCGCCATTAAAGCTCAGTAAGTCGGGTAAAAATGTACAAAAATGGGCTAAATTTTGGTTGTTACAATTACCTAACGGTAAAGTAGATCCAAATTGGGAAAGAGAAGTTCGAGAAATTTGGCCTAGTTACTTTCTCATTAGAACTATTGAAATGTAACTAGTACTCGTATTTTGAGTAATTGAGTAGAAAAACTAATGGATATTGAGCAAGTAATTGATAACAGTTAGCAGACTCAGTTCTTACCCTGTAGTTGATATATTCAAAAAAAACGACAGACATAAAGATAAACATTATATCTGTCGCTTCGTTATTTACGCGTTAACATCAACAACAACACGTCCGGTTATTTCACCATTTAATAATTTTTCAGCAATAGCAGTAGCTTCATCTAATCCTACCGTTGTAGAGATTTGCTCTATTTTGTCTGCTAGCTTTGTCTGTTCAAGGCGACTCCAGGCTTCTAATCTGTCTTCTTGAGAACGCATAACACTATCTATGCCTAACAACGAAACGCCTCTTAAGATAAAAGGTGCTACCGTTGAAGGAAAGTCCATACCTTGTGCTAAGCCACATGCGGCAACACAGCCACCATAATTTATGCTGGCACAAACATTTGCGAGTGTTGTGCTACCAACAGAATCAATGGCAGCAGCCCAGCGTTCAGGCATTAGTGGTTTTCCAGGTGCTGATAATTCAGCACGGTCAATAATTTCCTTGGCGCCTAATTTTTTCAAATACGCAGCTTGTTCGTCGCTGCCAGTTGATGCCGTAATGCTATAGCCTAATTCAGCAAGAATTCTAATTGCAAAACTACCAACTCCGCCGGTGGCGCCAGTCACTAAAATATTACCACTTTCTGGTGTAATACCGTGGTTTTCTAATGCAATAACACATAGCATGGCTGTATAGCCTGCGGTTCCAATAGCCATGGCATTATATGGTGTTATGGTTTCTGGTAATGGAATAAGAAATTCGCTTTTAATTCGCGCTTTTTGAGATAAGCCACCTAGATATTTTTCACCAACACCAAAGCCATTTAACAAAACATGATCACCAATGTTAAATTTATCATTGTCACATTGTTCCACAACACCGACTAAGTCGATGCCCGGTATCATCGGGAAACGTCTAATTACCGGCGCTTTTCCCGTAATAGCTAAAGCATCTTTATAGTTAATTGTGCTATATAACACTTTAATTAGTACATTACCGTCAGTTAAGCTATCTTCAGAAAGCTCTTCAATACTTGTGTGATAGCCTTGGCTATCATTTTTATTAATGACTAAACTCTTAAACATGTTTTTCTCCGGTGCAGATTGATTGTCTGTATACAATAAAAATTATTTTGCTATTAATTGTAGAAAAGTATCGATAAAACCATCGATGGGCGCTAGATTTTGTGTCAATTTACTTTTAGCGATCGCGCCTTCCCAGCCTAACCAAAAAAAGCTTGCTAAGGCTTTGCAATCAAGGGAAGCAGAGATCGCTTTTTCTTGTTGTGCTAATTGTAGACAAGAAGTCATTTTTTGCTGCCAATCATCAAATGTAGTTAATAGTTGCTGTCGATGACTTTCTGGCAATAAGGTAACTTCTTGCTCGAGGTTACCTATTAAACAGCCGCGTTTAAAATTGTATCGTGACATACCTTCTTTAGCGTCGTTAGCAAAGTTAACTATGCGCACTAATGGCTTACTGGCTTCATTAAGTAGATGTATATCTAATTTTTTAGCAAAGTAGCGGCTATATTCATCAATTACCGCAAGTCCAAAAGCTTCTTTACTTGAAAAATAATGATAGAAAGAGCCTTTAGGCACAGAAACTTTTTTTAAGATCAGATCAATTCCTGATGAAGCAAAGCCAAATTCAGTAAAATACTCTACACCACTTTGTATAAGTAGTTGCTTAGTTTGGTTGCTATCTCGGCCTGATTTAGCAGGCCTGCCACGCTTTGGTGAAATATTATCTTTGTTCATGTTTATATATTAGACCGATCGTCTATTAAAAAGCAATATTTAATTAAAAGCCTTATTTTTAACGTTTGTGTTGAACTTGGTTAACGGGCAATGGGGGAGTTAAGCAATCATGAGTTGTCGCAGATTTATCTCGCCTTGACTCATTTCTTGCTCGTGGACTGCTATTTGTTATATCTTTAGTTATTGTGTTGGCTATTAAGTAACTTATCTACAATGAAAATAACAGTGGAAAATCATGAGGAAAGTACACTTGAACTAGGCCCTCAGGCATTTTCCAAGCAGAGCCATCAGTTTTGGACATTACAAATTACCGGTTGGTTAGGTTATGCCGTAGTGGTGTTTTTAGCCATTATTCGACCTCAAATTGGACTTGAAGGCTTTAATTTCTCAGGCCAAATGATAAATTTAGTACTCGAAACGCTCAGTGGTTTTCTTCTATCTTATCTACAGTGGCAACTTATTCGAAAAATTGTGCACCTGCCACTGAGAAAAACCCTATTTTTAAGTTTCGCTTCTGCGGCTTCACTTGGGCTGTTATTTAATGTACTTAAGTTAAGCTTTTTTAAAATGTTGGTTTACCAGCAACAGTGGAATGAGGCTTGGAATACCTTAGAGTTTGGTGGCTGGTTAATGTTTTCATTAACGACCATGTTTGTTTGGACTTCAATTTATTTTATTATGCTTTATAACACTAAATTGCAAGGCGAGCATGAGATGTTATTGCGCGCGCAAACAGCGACTAAAGATGCACAACTGCAAATGTTAAGGTATCAACTTAATCCTCATTTTATGTTCAACACTATGAATGCTATTTCAACATTAATTTACAAAAATGAAAATGAAACCGCTAATGAAATGCTTGATAAACTGTGTGAGTTTTTCCGTTATTCGTTAGATAAAAATGACAAAAGTAAAACCAGCTTACTAAAAGAGCTGGAGTTAATTGAGCTTTATTTATCAATTGAAAAAGTAAGGTTTGGCGATCGCCTGAATGTAGAAATCGATGTTTGTAGTAAGGCTTTAGCTTGCCAAGTTCCTTGTATGTTGTTACAACCTTTAGTAGAAAATGCCATTAAATACGCGATTGAATTGAGAAAATCTGGTGGTAAAATTTGTATTAGCGCCCAAAAGTCTCATGATCGTTTATTGCTAAAAGTTATCGATAATGGTCAAGAAAGCCAAGGCAAAGTTAGTGATGGCTTCGGCATCGGCTTGAGCAATACTAAAGCTAGGCTAAGTGCGATGTTTAATGGTGATTTTGAAGTAAATATTTCTGATACTACCGAGGGCGGTACTATGGTTGCTATATCTATTCCATTTGAGAAAAACATTTAACATATGATAAATAAACCGCTAACTGCAATTATTGTTGATGACGAGCCACTTGCGCTAGAAGGCTTGAGGTTAAGGTTGGAAAAAATACCTGAAATTGAGGTGATCGCAGAGGCTAGCGATGGCGATCAAGCCATTCATTTGTGTCAAACCCTTTGTCCTGATGTGCTTTTTTTAGATTTACGTTTACCCGGTTTAAATGGTATTGAAGTAGTACAAGCATTGCAATCTGATGTTTTGCCTATGGTTGTTTTTGTTAGTGCTTATGGTGAATATGCATTAGAAGCATTTGAACTTAATGCGATTGACTATGTGCTAAAGCCAGCCAATTTAGGACGCTTGCAAAAAACAGTAGAACGTATAATGCAACGGGTTAAACCTGAAGACTCTAGTAATGAAAAGTTTAAACTCTTACGTGCCTTAGGTAAAACCTCAGGTATCGCAGTCAGTGAGTTAGAAAACTGGCTAGCAACAGACTTACCTTTACCTACGCTTTTTAACCAAGAGTTAGTGATTAAAAACAGCGATCATGAAAAAGTTTTTTTACCGATAAATGATATTCGTTGGATTGATGCCGCAGGCGATTATATGTGTGTTCATACACTTAAAGAGACACATGTTGTGCGAATAACCATGAAAAAGTTGGTAAGTCAGCTCGACCCTAAAGTATTTTCTCGAATTCATAAATCTACCTTAGTAAATGTTAACTGTATTAAGAGTATTAAGCCCTTGCGTAATAGTGAAAGTATTCTTGATTTAGGTGACGATGTGCAATTAAAAGTCAGTCGAAATTACAGCTCTAGTATTCAACAAATTGTTGAATCTAAACAACTGTAACCACTTGTCGTATTTTTGTTTCGTCTTGTCCCGTTTTTAACGTTAAAACCTTCTATGCCGCATGCTATAACCACTATGGCGCATTTCGTTTGTAACTATTTGTAATTTGAATCAGTATGATTTCAGGGGGTAGTCTGTAATTGTTATGCAAATAGCATTATGGCTGCCGAGCTATGTTACTAATGAATTCGTATCAGATAATATAATTACAATCATACGAGTTTTTTAGTACAACAAAAATAGTTGGGTAATTGGAAAACAAATTATGTTAAAAACTGCAAAAAATATAACACAGTTGTTTGCTTTGCTATCAACCATCACCTTAGTAGGTTGTGGTGGTAGTAGTGCTGAAACTGAAACAAAACCGGATAAAATAGATCCGCAACAACCCGTCAGTGATTGGGCTATGGTGTGGAGTGACGAATTTGATGGCGAGGCTATCAATGCGCAAAACTGGACACATGAAGTTAACTGTGCCGGTGGTGGTAACCAAGAAAAGCAATGTTACACCGATAGCGCAGAAAACTCATTCATACAAGATGGCATGTTAAACCTTGTTGCTTTACCTGCTGAAGATGGCGCTGCATTACCTTACACATCAGCAAGAATGATCACGCGTTATAAAACAGACTTTAAATATGGTCGAGTTGAAATGCGCGCTAAAGTGCCTTCAGGGCAGGGTAGTTGGCCAGCATTTTGGATGATGCCAACAGATGAAGAATATGGCGAATGGCCACGTTCGGGTGAAATCGATATTTTTGAATCGGTTAACTTAGGTGCTGCTAGAGAAGATGGCACCGCAGAAAATAATATTTACGGTACCATTCATTATGGTAAAAGCTGGCCGGACAATTCATCATCAGGCAAAGCCTATAGCTTAGCTGATGGTGTTAGCCCAGCAGATGACTTTCATACTTATGCCATAGAGTGGCAAGAAGGTGAAATTCGTTGGTATATGGATGGTTATTTATATGCAACACAGCGCCAATCAAAAGTGCGTTACAACAGTAAAGATGAAGCGGTTGGCCTAGCGCATAAAGGTTGGTTCACAGAATACTTCGATCAAGTCTCTGGTGAACTTAAAACCCATTGGGACACGGCACCATTTGATAAAGAATTTTATTTAATTCTTAATTTTGCTGTTGGTGGTAGTTGGCCTGAAAACGTCAACGAATTAGGTGTTGATGCAACGGCCTTTCATGCTGATAACAAGTTTGAAGTTGATTACGTAAGAGTTTATCAATGTCAGTCTGACCCTGAAACTGGTAAAGGCTGTGAAACAGTAAGACCTGGCTACGATAGCTTTGATGATGCTCTTGTTGAAGGTAAAGCACCCGTGCCATTACCACCAAGTGACGGTGTTGCTAAAAATATCGCTATTTTTGATGGTTCTTTAGAGGCTAACTGGACTGCATGGGATTGTTGTGGCGGTACAACACCTGCAATTATTGCTGATGCTGACAAAGGCGACGTAGTTCAATTTAATATCAATGACAATAACGGTACAGTGTTAGGATTTTCAACCAGAGATGGCCATTTTCCTGCTGACTTTACCGGTGTTTCAGCTCCATTCGATGCATCTCCATTACTCGACCTAAACGGCACATTGTCATTTGAAATGAAAGTCGTGACTGCTCCTACATCGGCTACTACATGGTTACTTAAAGCAGAAGCGGGTGACGGCGGACCTAATACAGGCGATGTTGCGCTTAATACCAGTGTTGAAGGTTTAGACCCAGTTGTAGGCCAATGGCAAACTTATACTTTCTCATTAGCTACGCTAGAAGAAAAAGGCTTAGACCTGAGTGCGATTGATGTTTTGATGGTTTTCCCTGCTTGGCAAACGGGTGAAGGTGCTGAGTATTTAATTACCAACATGAAAATTGAAGGTGATGTAGGTGCTTCTCCTGAGCTTGTTATTTTCACTGATAACGAAAACCCAAGCTGGCCAATGTGGGATTGTTGTGGTGGTTCTACCCCAACAGTTGAACTAGATGATGACGCACACGGTAACGTAGCTGAGTTTTCAATCGGTGCTGAACCAACGGTTATGGGCTTCATTTCACGCACAGATAACACCGATACTCCGGCGCCATTTGACGCGTCTGCCATTATTTCTAATGGTGTTATTCAATTCGATATGAAAGTTGTGGCTATGCCAAACGATGCAAGTGCTTCTTGGGTATTCAAAGTAGAATCTGATAACAATACTTCAGCAGTTGAATTACCTTTATCGAGCAGCGTTGAAGGGGTAACTCCTGTTGCTGGTCAATGGCAAACTTATACCTTTAACATAGCTGATTTAGCTAATGCTGATTTAAATGTTAGTGCTATCGATGTCATTATGATATTCCCTGCTTGGAGCACTGGTGAAGGTGCGGTTTACCGTGTTGATAATGCCAAAATTTATGATCCAAGTGCCTCAACGGGTTTTAATGGTCACGTGTTATTCGCCGATGCTGCTAAAGAACAGTGGAGCATTTGGGATTGTTGTGGTGGCTCTACACCAACACTTGAAAATGACGATACTGAACATGGTATGACCGCTGAATTTGTTATTGGCGCTGCGCCTACCGTTATGGGCTTACTTGCTGACGATGATGTTTATTTAGATGCTGCAAGTTTACTAAGTAATGGTGTTGTGCAATTTGAAATGAAAGTGCTTAGTGCACCAAATGATGCAAGTGCTGTGTGGAAATTTAAAATTGAAGCCGGTGATACTACCTCTGCTGTTGAGTTTGATTTAAGCGCAAGCAACGAGGGGCAAGCTCCAGTGGTTGGCCAATGGCAAACCTATACTTATTCACTTCAAAGCTTATTTGATGGCGGTTTAGATTTAAGTGCGATTGACGTTCTTATGGTGTTCCCAGCATGGGGCACAGGTGAAGGCGCAGTGTATCGCTTAGATAACGTCATGATCTATGATCCTGCCAGTGTTCCTGCACCACAAGGACTAACCTTGTATGACAATGCTCAAAACGCTGAATGGCCTATTTGGGATTGTTGTGGTGGTTCAACGCCAACAGAAGAAAATGATGATGCTGACCACGGCATGGTAGCGGAGTTTGCTATCGGTGCCACGCCAACTGTAATGGGGTTTTTAGCTAATGATGATGTTTATTTTGATGCTAGTTCCATACAGCAAAATGGTGTTGTTAAGTTTGATATGAAAGTGGTTAGTGCCCCAAATGACGCCTCTTCAACTTGGTTATTTAAAATAGAAGCCGGCGATACAACCTCTGCTGTTGAAATGAATTTAACCGATAGTTTAGAAGGAGCTGCGCCAGTTGTGGGTCAATGGCAAACCTATACTTTTAACCTTGTTGATTTATTCGATGCAGGTTTAGATACCAGTGAAATTGATGTAATTATGGTTTTCCCTGCTTGGGGAACGGGAGATGGAGCAGTATATCGACTAGATAATGTCGCAATAACTGCACCATAAACACGTAATTAAAAAAGCCTGTGCGGCTAACAGTCGCCAGCTTAATCTAATTTTAACTAAGTAGGGTTAATATGAAACATTTAACATTTTCTAAAAAACATTTAGCTGTGTGTATATCAGCCATTATCAGTTCTGGCTTTAGCCAACAAGCGTTTGCTGAAGAAGCAGACAAAGACGCATTAGTAGAAAAAGAAGCTAATGTAGAAGTTATTACGGTATCTGGTATTCGTGGCAGCTTAGTTCGCTCGATGAATATTAAACGCGATATGTCAGGCGTTGTAGATGCTATTTCTGCAGAAGAAATGGGTAAATTCCCAGATACTAACTTAGCCGAATCTTTACAACGTATTACCGGTGTTTCGGTTAGCCGAAGTAATGGTGAAGGTAGCCAAATTACGGTCCGTGGTTTCGGTCCTGATTTTAACTTAGTGACTTTAAACGGTCGCCAAATGGCAGGTACAGGTTTTACCCGTTCATTTAACTTTGAAAACCTGTCATCTGAAGGCGTTAGCTCGCTAGAGATTATGAAAACAGCGCGTGCAGAAGCGCCAACAGGTGGATTAGGTGCAACGGTAAATATCGTTACGTCTAAGCCATTACAAAATCCAGGTCAAAAATTCTCTTTTATGGCCAAAGGCATACACGACTCATCGGTCAAAGAAGGTGATGATGTCACACCAGAAATTGCCGGTATTTATAGTAATACTTTTGATGATGAGCGTTTTGGTATATCAGCTAATTTCTCTTACCATCGAAGAGACTTTCAACGTCAAGCGGCGAATGTACGTTCTTGGTTAGTTAATCCAAGCTTAAGCGTTGATGATCCCGGAAATATTATTGATAACCGCCCTGTTGATGCCGAAGGAAACGTTTCCAGACAGTTTTTTGATCCAAACGAGGGAGAAAATGGTGAATACGTTTCTGCCTCATTCTTTCCACAAGAAGTAAGTTTTGCCAAAGACGATATACAACGCGAACGTACTAATGCACAAGTAACGTTTCAGTTTGCGCCTACTGATGATTTAATTTTTACCCTTGATCATACGGTTTCAAACGCTGTTACAGGTAATAACTCGCTTTCTTGGGGGATTTGGAATGGTTCATTTGGTGGTAACGCTAATGCCTACGAACTCGATGAAAACGGTACGGCTATTTATTACAACTCTGCTGGTGATGATGCCTCTTTTACTTCGTTTCGTGAGACGAGTGAAGTTGATTCAAAAGCGACAGGTATTAATATTGAATGGTATGCCACTGACGATTTAAGCTTTACTTTAGATGCTCACACATCAAAAACTACAACGGATAATGGTAAAGATTCTGGTCTTGGCGCTAACGCAAGAATCATTCTAGGATCTGCTGACCTTGCTTCTAAAGAGTATTCATTCCGTGAAGGAGATATTCCTGGCTTTAATGTTAACTGGAATAACGGTACACAAGAAATTAATCCAAACCAAATTGGTTCAAATTTCAGTATCTTTACTCGGACTCCAGGCGAGTCTGAAGTATCTCAAGTACAGTTAGACGGTAAGTTATTAACCGATACTAATTTCGGCTTAGAAACCGTTAAGTTTGGTGTCGCATATACTAAACAAACATTGAGTGGTTCAGGTGGTTCAAATAATGCAAACGCGCCAGGTTTTAATAATGGTACTTTTGCTGAAATATTCCCTGATAGCATGTTTGAACGAGTAGACCTTAGCGACTTCCTTGATGAATTCTCTTTTGGTTCAAACGGTGTTGCCCCAGGTTATGCTTATACCTATGACTTAGATGAAGCTTTCGCTAGACAAAGCGCTTTTTTAACTGCTGATGTAGTGGGAAGTGACGTTTACGAAATAGGTAGCTTTGATGCTTTCCCTGTTAATAAAGTTGAAGAAGAAACTATCAGTTTATACGTTTCAACTGCTTGGAATTTTGAAGTGAGTGACTATGACGTTCAAGTAAACCTTGGCGTTCGTTATGAAGAAACAGACATTGTTAGCCCAGCAAAAAGTCGTGTTGCTGAGCAAATATATTGGGCCGGTGGTTCAGAGTGGATAACTCAGTTTGCCAGTGGTGGTGAATTGATTGAAGTGGATTTTGAAGGTGAATACGATCTACTACCTGTCTCTTATACACATCTCCGAGCCCACGAGACTAAGGCGAATCTC
>OJAZ01001018.1_pt1 | contig 9929 bp, 6 predicted proteins | sample 1589851 | NCBI WGS metagenome assembly OJAZ01 (sample SAMN05416792, study PRJEB24817) | seawater metagenome | isolation source: Sea water | place: Canada:Atlantic | collected 2013-07 | reverse complement strand
ACGAGATTCGCCTTAGTCTCGTGGGCTCGGAGATGTGTATAAGAGACAGGGGGATGGCACTTGCCAAACCGTTGATGTTGACCAAGACCCTATTATAGTTGCTGCCGGTGACAAAGACCTTTCTTTTGATGCGGGCTTAGTGGGTTCAAGTGCTTCACTTGGCGACCGTGTATGGAATGACCTTAATTTAGATGGCATTCAAAATTGTATCGATGGTGGTGCTAACAATTCTAGCTTCCCTGCAGATGGTATTCTAGGTAATTTAGGCGATTCTGGTGCAGAATGTAATTCAGGTATTGCTGATGTAACCGTTAACTTATTGTCAACTGGCCTTGATGGCGTATGTGGTACAACTGATGAAATGATTGTTACGTCACAAACTACAGACAGCAATGGTTTTTACTTGTTTGATGATATTACCCCTGGCAATTATTGTATCGCTGTAGTTAAACCTGCAGGCTATGAATGTACTGTAGACAATATGGGCAATGACGATGTTGCCGATAGCGATGTGGTTGATCAAGGCGATGGTACCTGTCAGACGGTTTTTGCAAACCAAAACTCAATTGAAGTTATAGCCGGTAGCAATAACATTACTATTGATGCAGGACTTGTAAGTTCAACTGCAGCATTAGGTGACCGTGTATGGCAAGACCTTAACGGCAATGGTATTCAAGAATGTGTTGATACGAACGGTAATGGCATTGTAGGTGATACCGGTGATATGGGTACTGAGTGTGGCGCTGGTATTGCAGGTGTTGGTGTTTCATTACTAGAAAACCTTGATGGTGATGCAAGTTGTACTTCAGGTGATGAAGATGTAATTGCAAATACCACTACTGATGCAAATGGCTTTTACCTTTTCTCAGACCTTATCGCGGGTAACTACTGTGTAGAATATACGCTACCTAACGGTTATTTATATACGTTGCAAAATCAAGGTGATACAAACTTTGATAGTGATGCAGATGCAGTCACAGGCCGTACAGCTAACGTAGATATTTTGACTAATCAAACTAACTTATCTGTTGATGCCGGCGTTATTGCTCCAGCGTCTATAGGTGATACAGTTTGGAATGACCTTGACCGTAATGGTTTGTTTGTTGATGAATTTGGTGTTGCTGGCATAAGCGTAGAATTGTTTAATTGTAGTAATACTCAGGTAACCGACATTTATGGCAACCCTGTGCTTCCAACAGTTACTGACAGTAATGGCTTATACAACTTCGGTAACTTAAAACCGGGTGGATATACGGTTAAGTTTACTACCAGTGCTGGTCTTGAGTTTACTACTGCTGTTGTTGGTCCTGATGTAATGGATAGCGACGCAGAAAACTTCAACCAAGATGGCACTATGGGTACAACACGTTGTATTACTTTAGCCTCAGGTGAAAGCAACACGGATATTGATGCTGGTATACGTACAATTAATGAATCACGTATTGGCGACTTCGTATGGAATGACACCAATGCTAATGGTATTCAAGACCTTAATGAGTTAAGCAATGGTATAGAAGGTGTACCTGTTGAATTGATGATTTGTGGTGCTGATAACTTCTTAATTTCTACGGGAATAACGACTAATACCAACGCGAGTGGCTTGTACTTCTTTGAAGGCCTTTCTGCTGGTAGTTATGCAGTACAGTTTGATTTAGCTTATTTGACTCAAGCAGGATACATAGTTAGTCCACGCTTTACTGGTATGAGTACCGACGTAGATAGTGATGCTAATCCAAATTCTGGCGCGAGTGAATGTATAGAATTAGGCGTTAGAGACCAAAACCTTACATTGGATGCAGGCGCTTATTTACCGGCTAGTTTGGGCGACCAAGTATGGCTTGATAGCGATAACAATGGCGTGCTAAACAATGAAAATGGTTTAGATGGCGTAATGGTTGAGTTATTCGACTGTAGCAACAGCACTGTTATTGATATCTTTGGTAATGAAGTAACGTCTGTGTTTACTAATTCATCAGGTATGTACAATTTCACTGATTTGGTCCCAGGTGACTATAGAGTTAAATTTACGGCTCCATCAGGTTTAAGTTTTACTAATGCTAATGTTGGTATTGATGAGACTATAGATAGTGATGCAGAGAACTTTGACGGCGATATGGGTACAACCAGTTGTATTACGCTAGGTTCTGGTGAGCAAAATGTAGATGTAGATGCAGGTTTTGTTGCTCCAATAGCCCAATGTGCTTTAGATATTAATGCTACTTGTGCAATTATACCTTCACTGCAACCAGTTAACTTTGTTTGTAGTGATGCTAAGCCGCTAGATACATTATCAATGATTTGGGATGGTCAAGATAATGTAAACATTGTTGCTTATTACGGTAAAACTGATAATACAGAGTTAACGACTCGTAGTAATGTTAACAATGGCGATGTGGTTACTATCAGCGGTTTTGCTGGTGCAGGTAATGACATTGATTGGGAAGTATTCAACGCTAATGGTGATAGCTTAGGTACATCTCGTTTCCATATGTCATGTTCTGACTCTGGTATGAATGGCCCTGAAGATTGTGGTGCTCCGCAAGGTAATAGTAAAAACAATGAAGCAGGCTTATTAAATAGCTGGTTACTAGACGGTTTAGCGGGTGAAAATGGTGTTGCGTTAGTATGTAACTCACCAACTGATCCAATTGCTACTGCGGAAACTTGTACTTATGAAATGCCTACTAATGCTTCGTGTGATAGCAAGCCTGTTAATGTAAGTTTACGTTATCTTGGTGGCGATTGTGTTATTAGCAACACTCAAGGTGGTAAAGCAGAATGTATCGTTGGTGGTACAGCTGGTGACAATGTTCGTATCAAAGTGAGCAATGGCAAAACAGGTAACAAGGCCAAAGTTTTCCTTGATACAGTACAGGCCAATGTAACTATTGGTGATGTTGTTACTGCAACCTCTGCAGCAGCTAATGAAAACGATTTTGATTCAAATACTATAATTGAAATCTTTAGCGCTACAGGTAACTTGGTACAAAAAGTAGCTATGCATACATCATGTTCATTACCTTTAAGTTTAGGTGACCAATATGGTGCAGTTGATTTAGTTGCTATGGATACCAAAAGTGGTCAATCAATATCTGCGGGTGTTGAAATGCTTTATAACTACACCATTGTAAACAACAGTACTGAACGTTTTGTTGATGAAGCTTCTGATAGTTTTGGACCGCTTGGATCTCTTGATCTAGCAGCTCAAGGTGGCAGTGCTGAATTGACTCGTACTCAGTTTGTTTTACCTGGTGTTGATAATGTCTTTAACAACACGCTAACAGTAACGGGTAACCTTAGACCTTCTGGTATAGCTTGTAGTGCTCAAGATACTGTTCCTCTAACGGTTGTAGTACCTGAAAAACCGCCAACACCAGAGCAAGTGCTGACTTGTAGTGACATTAAACCATTAACTGAATTATCAATGATTTGGAATGGCGCAAATGGTACAACAGTTACAACAGCTGCAGGCCAAGTGTTTGAAAATCTACAGGAAGGTAATTTGATTAACTTCATCGTTGATAGAGATGCTTATGGTAATGATTTTGCTGTTTCGCTAAGTGGCGCTACTAGTGGTGAATCGGCATTCCATTTGTCATGTTCTGATGACTTTATGGATGGCTCTGATGACTGTGGTTCTGCACAAGGTAACAATAAAAACGATGATAACAGCCTAGTGAACAGCTTTGCATTAAATGGCATGACAGGTGAAACTGGCTCATTTAGCTGTGACTTAAACAATACAGGTGTTGTTGAAGCTGTTTTAGGTGCGCCAAGCAGTGGTTCAGTTGGTGCAGTTAGAGCAGAGTTTAAGGACTTAAAAAAGAAAGAATATAAGTTCTATATTCATAACGATAGTAATAAAGATGTTTTCATAGAAAGCATCTCTGTTGACTGGCCTACTTCTGTAAACGGTGATTTAGTCGAAATCAAGAATGGTGGAGATAAAATCTACGATACTGAAACCCAGGCTTCACCGGTCACTGTGACTAGATGGGAAAAGTCACAAGATAAAAGAAAAATTAAGGCCGATGATAAAAAAGAGATCAAGATAAAGTTTGACGATAAGGTAGATAAAAACATGAATAAGTACTCAGTAGAGATTGAGCTAAGTACTGGTGAAGTAATTACCCTTATGTAAAAATGAATAATTAAATTTTTGATGATTAAAAAGTGCTCACATGAGCGCTTTTTTTTTGTGAAATAATTTATTTTTATATAAAGTTCTCCGCACTTTGCCTTTAGGTAGCATGACTTTATTTGTCCTGACCGATAACTTTGCCAACAAAGGGGGTACTGTTACCTTCAAGTAACAAGTCCGCCCTGTGATAAAGCAGCCATAAGCATCAATAATTGTCATATAACTTTTGCTCGCTATTGACTGACATTTATAACTATTTCGTTAACGTTAAAACTGCAGATAATATCTGTTTATATAAAATCACAGAGACTATCATTATTTATTGCGATACAGACGCCGTTACTAGAAAAACCATCCTTAAAAATATCGTTATTATTGAGATACTTTGAGAACAATTTTACCTGTGTGTTTCTTTTGTAAGAAAACTTCTTGAGCTGCATTTATTTCTTCCAATGGGAAAGTATCCGCAACAATTGGAAGAATTTGACCTTTCTCAATATAGGTAATTAATTTTTGGAATATGTCTGGGTTCAGTGCTGTACAGCCGAAAAAACTTAAATCTTTTAAATAAAGTGTTCTGATATCCAAATCGACTAAGGCTCCGCCAATTGCACCAGATACAGCGTATCTACTGCCTGGTTTTAGCAATTGTAAAAATTGAGGCCACTGTTTTCCAGCGACTAGATCAATAACAACATCAATACTATTTTCACCAAAAGCTGCAATTAAGTCAGCATCTCGTGATATTACTCGATCTGCACCTAGCGCTAATAATTGTTTATTTTTACTTGGACTGGTGATAGCAATGACATACGCTCCACGAGCTTTGGCAAGCTGAATTGCAGCCGAACCAACACCACCAGAAGCACCAGATATTAACACGGTATCCTGAGAAGATACGTTAGCTCTGCTAAGCATATTTTCTGCTGTTGAATAAGAACAAGGGAATGACGCTAATTCGACATCGGAGAGTCGGCTATTAACTTTATAGGCATGTTTGGCTGCGACTACTGTATATTCTGCAAAACCGCCATCACATTCAGAGCCAAAGTACCAAGGCGAATTAAGAGCTTGGCTGTTGGCTTCGTTAAGGCAAGGCTCGATTAGAACACGGTCACCTATTCGACTTGCACAGACATTATCACCTACGGCAACGATAATACCACAGACGTCAGCTCCTTGAATTCGAGGCAAAACTAACGCCGTGCCAGACCAGCCAGCATCAGCGCTATTGCTATCACTTTTTGAATACCAAGCTGTACGAGTATTGATATCAGTATTATTTACTCCAGCGGCAGAAACCTGGATCAGTACATCATTTGAAGTAGGTGTTGGTACTGGAATATCACTACAATATCGGAGATTTTCGGCTCCTCCATGGCCAATAAGTTGGATTCCTTTCATTCTCTTAGGAATTATAGTCATTATTTATCCTCCTTTAAAAGTTGTAATAGCGTGTTTTGTGCAGATGTAACAGCTTTTCGTCCTAGCACTGGCCATGCGGTTGATACTCCTTCATGAAGTAAAAAAATAACCGTCGCAAGATCGTTTCTTTTACTTTGTTGGCCTAGAAACTGAAGAACATCTTCTTTGTGCTTTTTAACTGCTTTATTTATAAGATCGTTATCCGGAAAGGCAGCAATAGCATTCATTGACAAGCAACCATGTGGTGCAAATTCATTCATCCATAGTTCAAGCTTATTAAAAATGTGTAAAACTGACTCAATACCACGAGCAGGTGAGTCGTTAAGTAGAAAAGTAAGGTACCTTTGATGACGATATTCTAACGCACCTACGATCATCGCTTCTTTAGATGGGTAGTGCTTGTATAGCGTTCGTAAGCTGACCTTGCATGCATTTTTCAGTTGAGCAACGCTTGGTTCAGCAAAACCATATTGGCTAAACGAGCTTTCAAGACTGACAGTAATTTGTTCTCTAAGCATTAGGACTCTATAGGTAGAATGTTTATTCTACATCAAAGGTAGAGCAAACGTTCTACCCTGTCAATATTTTGTTTAGATAATAAGGGGATTTGAAATTGCTAAACGTTATTGAAAGTCTGATATCAATAACGTTCAAACAAATATAAAATAGGTAAGCTACTATATTTCAATAGCTTAAGCTTTATTGGTTGACTAGTTCTTTAGCTAAGAAATAGAGGAACTCTACTCGTGAACTTAGTCAGCATAGGCTAAGTCTTGTCGTAAATAAGTCAAAGGGTTACGGCTAAAGAATCGACAAACGGAAATTGATATAAATAGGCAATCTGGGCTTTAAAAGATAGTGGTTGCCGTTTAGTAAGTGAAAGTTATGATTATTTATAATTTAGATTAATAAATTTTAGAAATTCCAGTATTAATCCAAATTTTGGTTATATAATAAAGATATAATTAATTAAGTTTTTTGGCACTATTAGCCTATGTTAAAAGATAATCCTATATTACCTGTGATTTTGCTATACCTTTTAATAGCAGCGACTGATGCTAATGGCACTGAAAAATATATATGCGCTACAACCCATTACCCTCCTTATTCTACTTTCGATAATTCAAAAAAAGTATTTACTGGCTCCGATATAAATATAATTCAGTCGCTATCCAAGAGTCTTAAAATCGACATTGAAATTGTTAATTTACCTTGGGCTAGGTTAAAAACAGAAATACCACAGAATAATTATGATTGTTTTTTTTCATTAGGAAAGTTTCCTCATAGGGAGGAGTATTTAGACTACACAAGCATACCGACACATGTGACAAAAATTGCAATATTTGCCCCTAAAGGCGATAAAGATATGAATTTAGATTTATCTAACAAAATAGTTGGTGTACATCGAGGTATAAATTTCCATTTGGATATCCCAAGCTTGCATAAGCTAGATAATGCAACTATTCACAAATTCCCGACAAACGACATTTTATTTGAAATGTTAGTGGCAGAAAGAGTCGATGTAATTGTTATGAGTCAAACTGTAGGTGAATACTTATTACAAACTCAACACCCTAATTTTAGGGTAGATGTTCATCATATTAAGAGTTATGAACTCCCTGTGTATTTAGCATTTAGAAAGGGAACGATAAATATTAATAAAGTAAATAAAGAGCTGAATAAAATAAAAAGCGCATCAAACCTCTAAAAGTATCTTTCTTTTTTAGTACGAATAAGTCATTTTTCCTTTAAAACGTATTCGGCTTCATGCTCAAACGACTACATTTATTACTTGCCTAAATAGTTATTTTCACCAGCATTACGAAAATTAACCGTTATAACTATAGCCATTGATTTGTTTATGGTTTTTCGATTTAAGTTATGAATGTGAGTTAAAGCATCAATATAGAAAATTTAAATTTAGGCGAGCAATAGTCTTTTAGTCAACTTATTTGCTACACCTAAAACTATTTCAATTAAATAGCCAATTCTTTCTTAAATTCGTCACTTGGTATTTTTAACACATCAATCGCTATGTTTTGCATGGCCTGATAGTGATCTTTCATTTTTTCATCTACATTTACATAATTGAAATTTTGATGACGCCAAAAAGCAGTGGCACCATAAGCGGTAAATGCTTGAAGTGCTTTCACTTCGCTGTTTGCTAATGTGATATGTTTTTGATAGCCGGTTAGCAACTCTTTCCATGTTCTATATGATAAGAAATCACAACTGAGTTAGTCGCTCTATTAATGAAGAGCTCAGCAGCTTTAATGCCTTTTTCTTCACTATTTTGATGCACAGTAGTTATTGGTGGTGTCGAGCGTAAAGCTTCATCAATTCCGTCAAAGCCAACCACTCTAATATCTTCAGGAACCTTAAGACCCATTGCGTGAATTTCTTTAACTGCCGCCAAGGCAATAATATCACTCATGCAAAGTAAAACATCAGGACGAGGGATTGATGTTAGTGCTTCTTTAGCTGCAATTAATGCAAAATGATGATTACTTTTAGGAAGATTCCAAACACGATCTGATCTTAAATTAACATTCGAATCTTTAAGTGCTTGTCTGTAGCCATTTAAACGCTGATGAGAGATAGAACACATAGCATTACTAGATGTGGGTAATTCATATACACGACAAGTTAGATCTGACTCTAGTAGCCTTAAGCCTAATATAGCAACTTCATCATCGGTTGATTTAATAGCCAGCTTTGCAATCTCATAAGCCGCTTTTTCATTGTCTATTCCAACAGAAGCATTTCGGTCTATATCAAAGTCGGCAGTGACGACTTTTTTCGAAGTTACTCTTAGCTGTTCTATTAATTCAGGATTTCTAGGTGAGCCATAACAAATAAAGCCATCAACAAAATCAGCAACAGAATTAATGTTATCTGATATACCTGAAAACAAAAGTAAGTTAACTTTATTTTTTTCTAAAACCGACGACACACCTTTAACAAAGTCACTTGCTACAGGGTCTGTTACCATATATTCAAGGCTATCAGGCAGCACTAAAGCCACAATATTAGACTGACCTTTTCTTAACGATTGGGCTGCTTTATTTGGACCTGAATATCCTAATTTTTTGCACGACTCCAGAATATCAATGCGTTTGTTTTTGGATAGTTGGTCAGGTCTATTGAACGCATTTGAAACGGTGGCATTTGATACACCCAGTTCTTTAGCAACACTTTTAAGCGTCCAAACTTTCTTGTCAATCATGTTTACCTTTTACCGTTATTTTAATAAAAAATCAGTAACTATAGAGTTACTGATTAGTATACTACCGATCTTAAAATATAAAAAACGCTGCATTAATATCTATTTAGCATTATATGTAATACATCATTACTTAAGACAATTTCAATAGGTTATTTAAGCTGATAGTACGAGAGTTATTATCTTCATTTATTTCAATATGTGCGTTATTTTCTACTAAATCAACCATTAGCGTGATGTTCTGCTGCTCGTATTTCCACGACATTTTCAATGTGGATTTTTCACTGACAATCGAAAACTCACCATTAAAAGCTGTACAATTATTACGTAATTGAATAAGTTCGATCATCGCTATGGTAAACGGTTTCTTTAGCGCTTCTTCAATATCGGTAATATCAAGGTACGGACGATTAATATCCCTACCAACATTCGATTTAGATAATAAGTCCATGGCATTTTTCTTAGCCAACAAACCTGCGTAATATACCTGCGGTGTTCCAGGTGCAAAAAACTGAATAGCTCTGGCAACTAAATAGTCAAAATCACTTTGGCCAAGTGCATCGTAATACGTACAATTTACTTGATATAAATCGACATTACTCGCGGCGGCTCCTGTTGCTTTTTGGCTCTCACCAGCGCTGTTTAGGTGAATAGTTTCCACGAGATTATCAATTTCATGATTACTGAGTAAGCCTGGTTTACCATTCATAGGTCCCACATCAATGATACCGATGCCATCGTGTGTATCTAAAACGGTAATACAATTTTTGGGTGAAACATTTAACCATTTTGCTAGTGCAGTAAAGTCTTTAGTAAAAATGCTGTGTAACACTAAAGGCGGTAAAGCAAAGTCATATACTCGGTCAACTCGCTGTGCAATTTCAATTTGAGTTTGATAATAAGAATGAATTTCTACTAGTGTTTCAATACCTAAATCATTTGCTGCTTTACTTAGCTCATCAATGAACTCAAAGGTTTCATCTAGCATAAAGCAACTGGTGCCTGCTTTTTTCAGCGCATAACCTGCCGCATCTAAGCGGATCATTTTAATATTATTTTCAGAAAATGTTTTTAAAATACGAATTAAATATTCCTGTCTCTTATACACATCTGACGCTGCCGACGACTCCTTACGTGTAG
>OJAZ01001014.1_pt1 | contig 9986 bp, 8 predicted proteins | sample 1589851 | NCBI WGS metagenome assembly OJAZ01 (sample SAMN05416792, study PRJEB24817) | seawater metagenome | isolation source: Sea water | place: Canada:Atlantic | collected 2013-07 | reverse complement strand
AATTTACATATAGAGATATTTTATATCAAAATTTGTAAAGGGAGAGTTAGATGAGTAGTAAATTAAATGAAGGAAAATTTTTTGTTTTTGTTGGTAAAGATCGAAGCAACAATAATAAATCTTTCGTTAATATATGCACTCCTGATTATTTACCAGTAAGTCCTTGGGTTAGTAACTTTTTAACTATTGGTTATTCTGGCCGTAAGTTTAATACAAAACATCAATACGCTAAAGAATTGAAACTTGTACTTCAGTATTTTAGTAGTAAAAAAATTGATATCGAAGATCGTGTTTACTCAGGTCAATTTTTTAAGGTTGCTGAACTCCAAGCTTTCTTTATTTTCTGCAAATATAAGACTAAAAGCGATTTGGGTAATCTCTTTGATATTAATGTAAATAGCGAAAAATCGATAGAGAATGCAATGCATTCTAAACGAGTCTCTGAAGGACTAGCAAAAGCAAGTACCGCTAAAGGCAAAATAAAACGATTAAGAAGCTTTTTATCATTCATGTTTACGTATGTTCATGAAGATAATTTAGTATCTACTGATGTAAAATATCGTTACGACCTTGCAATAAAATTTTTAACCGAAAGCCTTGGCAATATTGAGAGTTTTGAAACTGAGTGTGTTGGTGAGGGTGAGTCCCCCCTTCCAACTGATTCTTTTATTAAATTGATGGATATTATTAAAGTCAATTCACCTGAAAATCCATTTAAGCGCTCAAAGTTTCGTAATTATTTGATGATTAACATGTATATCGAAACGGGAAATCGTCTTGGTGACCATGCAAGCCTTAAAATAAGTGACATGAGATTTCATGGCACGTTTGACGAGATAGCTATTGTCAAACGTCCAAACGACCCTTCTGACACTAGGAGGTTTGCACCAGAAACTAAAACCAAAAGCCACTTATCCCAACTCCCTAAGTTACTGATGACCAAAGTTGAACGCTACATCGATGAGGTTCGCACCAAGTACCCTAAATCCAATAAACATGAATTTGTTTTTATCTCTGAAAACAACTCTAAAGGTACTGCTGGAGAACCACTGAGCACATCTTCTATTGATAAAATATTCCTCAAACTATCCGATATAATCGGTTACAAAGTTCATTGTCACTTGTTGCGTAAAAAATTCAATGAAATTCTGACAGATATTGGAGAAGAACAAGGGTTAAGCCATGATGAGATGGAAAAAATGCGTAAATACATGATGGGCTGGTCGCGAGATTCAGCTATGGCCGAAATATACAATCGCTATAAAATTCACAAACAAGCGCAAGCATTTAACAGAGCACGACAAGATAAAATGGCTGCAACAGAAAAAGAAGTAGAGGAAACGAAATGAGCTTAATAATAGTCCCTGAATTCCAACAGAAAATTGATATTGAAGTAAAATTAAATCACTGGAAGGAAAAGTTTGGCGAGGATGCTATTTTTGTTTCTAAAGAGGGTTTTCCCTTTAATTGCTTTGATGATGTTTGGACGCTAAGTGGTGTAGGCACTGATGGGGAACAACTAAAAATTGGTTTTTTTCACACCAAAGATTGGAGTGATGATATGCAATGCCATATTAGATTGGCTCTTGCAGAGCAAGCATGCAAAAAAGCATTTGGGACCCTAAGAAAAAGCAGAAGCTTTCTAAATGTTACTCCAATAACTTATTTTTCTGAGTCGGAAGTTGAGGGAGAGTGGCCGTTAATGAATGAAAATAATCGTGATTCAATTAATCTGCTCTGCTTGAATCTGAAAAAAGTAAATAAAGAATTATACAGCGACACAAGTAACTGGGTGCAAAAAAATCACGTCAGGATAAAACATAAAAGTAATCCGAGTGATATTGAAAAAGGTGCATTGAGTGAATTTGAGGTACAGTCTTTTGAGCGTGAACTTGGGCTGAGGATGCAGTCTAAATTATCAAAATTGAAAGAATCTCTTAATGATTTTACGCCACTTTCAGCCAAGTTAAAAAAAGTAAAGGCTTTAATTATGGTGCGATTGGTATACGCATTGGTTCGTCGTCCTTGTAATTTAAATCAAATGAAATGGAATGATATATTGCCAATTGGCGCGTCATTTTCAAGTGAAAAAGATAAATTTCTGGCAGAATTCACTACGTTAGATTTCTCAGATGAAGATGAATTACAGGTTCGTATCTGGAAGGCCAAAGATAAATCAATCTTTCGACAATCGGTTGAACGCTATTCTCTGCGTCTTAATGCGAAACTGACTCAGGAAGTCCTTACCTATCGTCAAGCATATCGTCAATGCCTTCAGTTTTTCTTAGCTGCATCGAATATAGAGGTTACAAAAGAAGAACTTGACCTTTTGATGATGCGTTCACCTGTAGCTTTTATACCTTCGTTTTTTGATACTAAATTTGCAGATAAAGCAGAGGTGTTTAGTGCATTATCAGAGAATGGCTCTGGCTTTCATGATTCCTCTCCCGACATAACGACAGGTATGCGCAGGCAAATAGACACATTAGATTTAAAAAGTGACCGTGTAGCAAACCTTAAAGTAGGAAATAATAGATTCAGACATACAGTAGGCACAATGGCCGCTATCATGGGATACGATGTATCCTATATTGCAGACCTTTTAGGAAATACCGTAACCGCAGCAAGAATATACGTAGATTTGAGTGATGAGCAACGAGCAAACATCGATAATAAATACATAGCTAATAATAAATTAAAGCAAATGTTCGAAGTTGATGTCGCGACCTTGCAAAAAGATGATCGTTACACGATGAGCGACAGTGAAGGGAACGAGGCAGGACAAGCAAAAAACCGTCAATCTTGCACTTCTTGTAATGAAATTAAACGCCCTTTAGCGTGCTATGGGTGCAACAATTTTCAGGCACTCGAAGATGGTGATCACCTAAATATTCGTAACGAGGCACAACGACTATATGATAAGCGCATATCAGATGGTGATCCTGCATTTTTACTGAGCAAGTTAGCCACACAAATCAAATGGGTAGACGTGACTATCTCCATCTGCGATGACCGTATTGCTAATAGGAGCGCACTTAATGCTCAATAGATACCAAGACGCAGCTTTAAGGCTAATCAAGAGAAAACAACAAGCCCCCCTGCACCTCATTGTCAATCGTAATAATGAGCCAGCAAGCTGGGATGATCATAATTGGACTATTAATAGTTTGAATGGCGAAAAACTCTCTATTCCTTTGCACAATATAGTAACAGCAAAGAAACTAACGAATAAAATCGTTCCTCTTTACGCACAGTATGCAGACACAGAACGCCACCTTTTGATGGCTTTTATTTTGGACTTGCGCATTAAGTTTGGATTAAAACGTAATTTAAAAAATAAAATAACTGCCGCACGCCAGCTTGTATCTCGGATAAACCTATTTTCATTGAGCCAGCAAACGATTAATGATTTACATGACAAACATGAGGGAGAGTACTGGCTTGTGACTTATAGGTCATTTATGACATGGCTTCAAGAGAACAACATAGTAGCTAAAACCATTAAAGTCCCTTCTATTGTCAATAAAGCGAGTGGTTATGGTGATGATAGTAAGGCTAATAGTGAAAAACGTATGCCTGATGAGCGAGCGCTATGGTCTATGGGGGCAATCCGCAATAAAATAATCCCCAATAAAGTGCCTAAAGGTATTTTTCAGCGCAATTTGCGTGATGAATTTATTATTTCAAGCGCCACCCTTGCGTTGGGATCACCTCAACGGCTGGCTAAAGAACAGTTCGTGTTACCAAAGTCTACACTGCAATCAAAAATGGTCGCTGTTGACGGTAAGGAACAAAAGGTTCACTGGATTGACTGGCAAGGCTCTAAAGGGTATCAGGCAAACAGGAAGCACTTCTTTAGAGGAGCTGCGATAGCTGTATCGCAAGTGCTTAAATATTGGAATGAAGTCGGTGAACCTGCACGTATCCTTTGTCGGTTTTTTGAAAATACAATGTTACCTTTAAAAGACCTGCTAGGTGATTACAAGCCTCTGAACCTTAAAAGATTTGATGTGAGAAAGCCCATCGATAATATGTTCGTATTAGGCTATCTTCTTGGATTCTATAAAGGGCAGGAACAAACGATCACTCTAACTTCTGGTAATTTAAAAGGCCCTAAAAAGTCTACAAAAAAAGTCCAAGATCTTACTTTAGCGGACAAGCTAGTTTTCTTCGCTGAAAGTGGGGTTCTATTCGGATCAGACTTCAATAATAATCGCCTTGGCGAAAAAAATAACAAAGTGTTTTCTGGTGTTCATACTGTTGCGCAGATACAGCAGAAATGGATAACCTATATTAAAGAAAAAGTACCAACCTTTCCATTACGCATAGCAGGTGCTAACAAAGTAAAGTTGAGTCACGCGCTATTTATAGTGACTGGGAAGCAGATAGCCAGTGGTAGAAGTGCCTATCTTATGGGTGCCAGCTATTACGCCATTGAATCTAGTAATTTAGCTCGCCTGACTTCTAGTGGTTTGCGAGATGCAAAAATTGAAACCATTTATGAACGCCACGGTTTTTCGAGCGATATCAGTCTAACGCCAAATCAACTTCGCCATTGGTCGAACACTATGATGCAAAAATCCCTCGACATGTCAGATAGTGTGATCGCCATGGTATCAGGCAGAAAAGACATTCAAATGAATGCAGAATACGACCACGAAACTGATGAGGAAAAGATATCAAAAGTACGTAATTTATTTCGAGCAGAACAAACCATCGATGAAATGAAAAAAGAGGTCCGGGTCGTAGGACATCAGAAATATCAAGAAGCGACAGGAAAAGCTTCCACTATAACCGCTACAGGCATCTGTACTCAGCAAACAACGGTCAATCCATGTACTTATTTAAATGATTTTGAGTCACATTGTGCTTTGTGTACATCAAGTTGTCATTTTGCACACGATGAAAAAGCGATTCTATTATTAGAAGATGACTTGAAAGTTCAGCAGCATCGATTGCAAGCCGTTAAAGACTGTGAATACTTACGTTCAAATAAAATTAAACAAGAATGGTTTAAAAGGCACCATAGAAACTCCTTTCTTTTAGAGCAATTAATTACTTTGATGAAACGTGATGACTTAGAATTAGGAACAGGGATAAAGTTTGTAAATAACAACAATACATTTCGATTAACTGATCTAAATAAACGCTTAGTTGAGGAGGTAAAAACTCTTTTACCTGATTCCGAGCAGGCTTTACAGCAATTTATTGAGGCAAAAAGTCCTGAGGTAAAAACCGCTAATCCTGATGAAGATAAGTTAACAGATCTTTTCGCTGAATTTGGCATTAAAGAGGTTTGATGATGACTGAAAAAACTAATAACATACCATTGACACGCAAAGAGCAACACAAAATTCGGGCATTGATCCGATCATGGAAAACAAACTTTACTTGGGAGCTTTTAGTAAAGGCTGTTTTGTCTGAATTAGAGATAAAGATTTCGCGCCAAGCCCTATCTTCCAAATCATATATAGCCATCAATGAAGAATATCATGATAAAAAGGACGAATTACGTGGCATTACACCGGAAATTGTTAAGAATATAATTAGAATAAAAATGTCTGATGTTGATCTGATAGAGAAGATAGAGCGATTAGAAGCAGAGGTTGAAATAAAGGATGAACAGATTGAAAAACAGTTTGCCCTCATCCAAAGAATGCTCGCAAATGCGCTGGAAATACCTAACTATGACGTTCCTAATCTTATAAAACCAAGGAATGATTAATAAGATGGAAACCAAGATAATAACTAAACTATTTACCGATTGGGCAGAATCTTTAGCAGGTCAGGACGGACAGTATGGCTTAATAGAGGATTGGTTACTGCGAGGTAAGCTAAATCGCGCTGCCATAGCAAAGGAACTTGGCGTTGAGTCAACCGCTTTTGAACAAACATGCCACCTTGATGAAGCAACCAAAGTGTTCGATAAATTTGCTAATATGTTGCGTCAACAAGGCATTATCAAAGCCGATATAAATATTAAACGCTTTAATGAGATGGTGAGAACTTTTGCTGGTGAAGATAAAAAATACTCATCAGCAAGAGCGTTTGTCAGTGGTAGTAAGCTTAACCGAAAAAAGATAATAGAGAAGTTTGAAATTGGTAAAAAGGCCATCACAGGAAAACGCCCTGAAAACCCTGAATTGGCAAGAATGTTTAATCGATTCGAGGACATGCTGCGTTTACCTAAATTTGGCATAATCCCCTTCATTGATGCAATTATCACAAAGAAAAAACAGGATACTAACATCACACCCAAGGGCAGCATAAGCGTTTCTGATGCTGCTAAACTACATCAACGCATCCTAGAACTTGAATCCGAGAATGAAGCTCTTAGAGGGAGTTACGGTCGCTTCAGCGAAGTGGCTGAGGTCTATCAACGTTTAGGGCAGATGAAACAATGACTTTACTGCCAAGCATTACGATTCGTGTAACTAAAGTTCTAGCAACCTATAGATCAGGTAAGATGCGATTTAGAGGTGTTCCTGTTTGCCCGACTACACATGAAAAAACTAGTGAACGTGATTTTTACAACATAACCGCAACACCTTCCCAGGTAGTTTTTGAGCCAGAAAAAGGACAGGTATGGAAAATCAACGGAGATGCTTATATTGAAGAAAAACCAAGTTATAAAAAACATGGCGTAGACCGTTATCACGACATAAGAAAAGCAAAACAATGCGTTTGTACATTACCAAAGACCAAGGAAGCTTTTGTCGCATTTATTCGGGAAATAGATGCATTTAAAGGGGTAGGCAAAGGGAAAGCAGAAGACCTATGGAACGAATTTAAGCTTGAAACACTCAAGCACATGCAGCATAAGCGCACAAAGATACTTACAACTGTTGTAACAGCAAAAATTGCAAAATCATTGGTAAATGGGTACGGAAAATATAGGAACCTCAAGTATGCAACTTGGCTAACGAGTAAAGAAATTCCGATTGACGTTCAAAAGATGATATTTGAATTTAAGCCTATCGTAAATGAGCAAAGAACTCACCAGAGCGGCTACAAGTATTCCATCGACCCAAGAACTATTATTGAAGAAAATCCGTATCTACTCTCAAGTTCTTTCTCTATGAAATTCTTTGATGTTGACAACCTAGTTAGGCGTGTATTTGAACCAAATATAAGTTCATCCGACCCAAGAAGGATGATTGCTGCCGTATCTGAAGCAATACGCTTATGTACCAAAGGAGGTCACACAGCAGCTCCATACAATAAATTATTAAAAGAACTAACAGAAATCCTACAACATACTGAGCTACTTGCTTCAAATAACAAATCGTACATGAAACCATCTTTTACTATGCAGGAATTAGCCGTTGCAGCACTTAAGGCGCATGATAAAGATGCTTATGTTATCTACCCTGACGGTGAGTACCAATTGACTCCAATTTACCTAATGGAGAATGTCATAGCGCTCCGAATGCTGTCAATGAGATCGCAAGGTGTAATCTTTGGTGAAGAAGAAAGCCAAGCATGTAAAAAAGCATTTGACCTTTCCCCTTACCCATTGATAGATCAACAAAAAGAAGCTGTCTTTATGGCAGTTGAAAGTCGAATCAGCGCAATTATTGGAGGCGGTGGTACAGGTAAAACAACAGTTCTTCATGCTGTTTTAACGGCTTTCGAAGCCCTTGGTTATGTCTCAAATGCAAAATTATGCCCTAATAACTCTACAATCAATCGCAATATAAAAACAATGGCTTTGAGCTGTCGAGCTGCTAAGAGAATGCGTGATAGCATCAATAAATCTAAAGGTGGAGTTGTCCGAGAACGACAAATCAATGCGACTAGCACAGCTAGGTTCTTACATGAAACCATTATTGAAGATGGTGAAGGTAAATATCTTGTTGTGATAGATGAAGCAAGTATGCTCGATGTAGCAACGATGTATCACATCATCATAAATATCCACCCAAATGTCCGGATATTACTCGTAGGTGACCATCATCAACTCCCGCCAATAGGCCCTGGAAACGTCCTTGCTGATGTAGTTAATTCAGAGGTTATTCCATTCACAGAGCTTGAAATTGTTAAGCGTCAAAATGGTGCCACAGGTATTCCTGAATACTCCAAGTCTGTGCGAGAAGGAGTCATACCTGAGGCGCTAACGACAGGTTCAATTCACTTTCATGAAGTTGCGACTGAAGATATAGCAGAAAAGTCTGCTGAATTATATGCCCGATCACCATCAGAAAGTATAATCGTTGCTTCAACCAATGCTCTTGTCGAAAAAGTGAATAACCTTTGTCAAACAGCCGTAAATCCACATGGACAAACCTTTTTGATTGAAGAGAGTGACTACTTGCCCGACTTCCTTAAGAAAACTTTGTCCAAACTTAGAAAAGGTGATCCCATCTTGTTTTCAGAAAATATTTCAGTTGATGTAACCAATGGTTCACTTGGTAAATTAGTATCAGTGGAGCGTGGAAAAGACACTTTTGGCCTTATAAAAATGGATGATGATGACATTGAAGTAAAGCCTGAACAGGAGTTTGTTCAAGCCCTAAATCGCGGTTATGGAATGACAGTCCACAAAGCACAAGGTAGTCAATTCCCAAGGGTTATTATCGCTCTAGCTGGTGGATACATTGACAGGTCATGGTTATATACTGCAATCACGCGTGCGGAAGTGGAACTTCACATTGTTAGCACTAAAGATAAGTTGATTACATCTATCAAAAAACCACCAAGCGCTAGTAAACGTAAAACAAAGTTAAAAGCATTATTACAAGTTTAACTGAGCGTTACGCCATAACGCATGATCCAACATGAATAAACGAACCATTGAAACAAACGATTTTATTTATTCATTCAACAAAAACATTGCTAGAATGCGCCTGTTCTTTTCTGTCAGCAATCATACTGATATGAGGAAACCTAAATTAAATCATGCTTCAGTCAGTCATATTGTTCTTTATAAGAAAGTTAAAGCAAAGGTAGTGGTAGTTAATGGTAGGCAAAAAAGGTCAATTGAATAGCAGCTATAATGATGTCGGTTACTTTGTTATTAGAAATTATTTTAATGCATCTGAAATTTCATCTCTTAGAGAAGTAATATTACAGTTCCATCAATTGTGGAAAAAAGACAACTTAAAATTCTATAAAGAAGAAGCTTTTAATTCATCTTTAATTACTGGGAGTGAGTACTTAGAGCCAGATGATAGAGTAAAGCTTTTTAACTTTATCAGTTCAAAAAAAATGATGGATATTATCGAGTCGGTTATTCCTGTTAATCCAGCTTTTATGAATACCCAGTTGTTTTTCAACCCCGTTAATCCTCGATTAAAAGACTTCTGGCATCGTGACTGTCAATATGACCATGACATTGAAGTACAAAAAAAAGTTATTCATGACACTCAAGTAGTACATCTTCGAGTTCCTTTGTTTGATGAGCTTGGTATAGAGTTAGTGCCAGGTTCGCATAAACGCTGGGATAACGATGAAGAATTTGATGTACGACAAGAGGAAAAAGGTCGGGTGAGTAGTGACAACCTTTCTACTGGTAAGGAAATTAAACTAGCCGCTGGTGATTTATTAATTTTTTCGGCTGATATGATCCACCGTGGCCTTTACGGATTGGACCGATTAGCCTTTGATATCTTGGTATTTGATTCATCCGCTGATTTTGTTGACTACGTAGATGACGACTGTTTGCCTGAAATTTCAATGTTGAACAAAATTGACGATCCTAGGTTATTTATGAATACACTCCACTTAAAGTCAAAAAAATGCACTTCCATTTAGTTATATAGAAGAAGATTTTTTGTCTTTCTTTTAAGCTTTTTTTATTTGATATTTGTATTGGCCAAACAATACTCTTCGTAAATCTATATAATATTAATTCAACTAATCTTTTTTAGGATAAAATTAGATATTAACTGTTGAGCATTTCCTAAAATATCAAAACTTCCCATGCTCGAAACTTTAATAGCTGTCTCTTATACACATCTCCGAGCCCACGAGACTAAGGCGAATCT
>OJAZ01001009.1_pt1 | contig 10041 bp, 9 predicted proteins | sample 1589851 | NCBI WGS metagenome assembly OJAZ01 (sample SAMN05416792, study PRJEB24817) | seawater metagenome | isolation source: Sea water | place: Canada:Atlantic | collected 2013-07 | reverse complement strand
TCTACACGTAAGGAGTCGTCGGCAGCGTCAGATGTGTATAAGAGACAGGTTGATATCTGCGCTCCAACTCTGTACGAATTATAGGTTTATTTTTCGCATTAATGATTTGTTTATGTAATGACTGGCACTGCTGAACCTGCTCTGACGCTAATGTGAGATCTTCACAAACATTATTACTAGAACTACATGCCGAAAAAAACACGACAGAAGAAACCATCACAACCAAATTTTTTATCATACGACTACTCTTAATTTTATATAAACTTATTTAATAACAGCCTATTAATTATTATATAGGTGTTATTAACACGACTTGGTATAAATAAAAACCGCTAAGAACGCGCTGTTTGTTATATAACTCAGCACGCTAAAACCAGTGACGCTATTTGTCTAAAAATCGACAATGATTGAATTCATTCACTTCCCTTTAGTTTGGTATATAATACGTAAAAATAAAGATTAAGCATTAAGATTATTGTATTAGGGGAAAAATATGCAAGTACAAGTTGTTGATTATCGCGCTGATGACGCCGCCAAAAAGTTTGTAGAGAGTTTGCGAAATACAGGGTTTGGAGTATTAACTAATCATCCTATTCAACAGGCTTTAGTCGATAAAATTTACCAGGATTGGTATACCTTTTTCACGCAAGAAGAAAAGCAAAATTTTGCATTTGATCCTGAAAAGCAAGATGGCTACTTCGGCCCTGAAATTTCAGAAACTGCTAAAGGCCACACTAAAAAAGATATTAAAGAGTATTATCATGTATACCCGTGGGGACGAATTCCTGAGCAATTAAAATCTGATATTTTAAATTACTATAAAATGGCCTCAGATTTAGCCAGTGAATTACTTGATTGGGTTGAGAAGTATAGTCCTGTAGAGGTAACTAAACACTATTCAGAGCCTTTATCGAATATGATCAAGGATACCCCGAATACTTTGTTAAGAATACTGCATTATCCTCCACTTAAAGGAACTGAAGAACCTGGTGCTATTCGTGCTGCAGCACATGAAGATATTAACCTATTAACTATTTTGCCTGCCGCCAATGAACCAGGTTTGCAGGTGCAAGCTCAAGATGGTCAATGGCTAGATGTTCCAGCTGACTTTGGTCATTTAATTGTTAATATTGGTGATATGTTACAAGAAGCCTCACAAGGTTATTTTCCTTCAACTAGTCATAGGGTTATTAACCCAACGGGCGACAATGCGACTAAATCACGCATATCTTTACCGTTATTTTTACATCCACGTAACGAAGTGGTTTTATCAGAAAAACATACCCATGCAAGTTACTTACTAGAAAGACTAAAAGAGCTCGGTGTTAAATAATTATCCATAAGCTTTAAATGCATAAACACATTTAAGTTTGAGACAGACCCGTTAATAAAAAAGCCATCACTATGTGATGGCTTTTTAGTTTCTGCTTATTTTATCGCCCTAAGGTTTAACGGCTTTAAAACTTAACGTCCATATAACTTAAGCATAGTCTTAAACTTAACCTTTAAGGCTGTCTAAAACAGGTGTTTCAGTTTGTGAAACTTTTTTCTTACGCCTAAATAATGCCTTAATATCTTCTACAATAAGATACAGGCAAGGTATTAGCACTAAAGTTACTATGGTGGCAAACAACACACCAAATGCAAGTGATACCGCCATAGGTATAACAATTTGAGCTTGGGCGCTAACTTCAAAGAATATGATCGGCACTAAACCAATAAATGTGGTTATTGACGTTAACATAATAGCTCTGAAGCGTTTATTACCCGCATGCATTACAGCATCTTTAAGTCGCACACCTCGTTTTCTGGCATTGTTAACATAGTCAACCATCACCAATGAGTCATTCACCACTACCCCGGCAGCCGCTAGAATTCCCATTACAGATAAGGCACTTAAATCCATACCTAAAATAAAGTGACCCAGTACAGCCCCAATAATACCAAATGGAATAACGACCATAATCATCATTGCTTGTGAATAAGACTTTAACGGAATAGCTAACAATGAAAATATGATCATTGACGAGATAACGAAATCGCGCAATTGGCTATCTGCCCCTTCCATTTCTTCTTGAATACTACCCGTAACTTCACTTTTTACTTGTGGATATTTGTTTAACAACTCAGGTATGAAATTATCACGAATATCATTAGCCACTTTAAAGGGCTCTACTTGCTCTGCATCAACACTTGCCCAAACATTAATCGTACGATTACCATTTTCACGGCGTATACGAGTAACCCCTTCTTGTAGGGTAATAACGGCCAGTTCAGATAATGGCAATTCAGCACCATTAGGGGCTTGAATCATTACGTCATCAACATGACCAACAGAACTACGTTGTTCGAGTGGGTAACGCACCATGACTTTCACTTCTTCACTGTCACGCAATATACGCTGCGCCTCTAAACCATAGAAGCTATAACTTACTTGCGAAGCGATGTCTGCTAAGGTTAAATTTAAACTATAAGCGAGTGGTTTCAATTCAAACTGTACTTCTTTAGCACTCGTTTGACGGCTATCGTTAACATCACCAAGGCCTTTAAGTGAATTAAGTTTAACTTTTAATTCTCTCGCAGCTGCCAGTAATTCTGCATCATTTTTACTTTCTAATCTGAAAGCAATATCCCCGTCGTCTCGCCCACCACCAAATAAATTGTCGCCTATAGTGAATGATTTAACGCCTGGATAATTAGGAATAGCCTCACGCCATAAATCTGCCAATTCAAAGGTATTCATTGGTCTAAGTTCTGGTACTACAAGCTTAACCATCAGTTGACCACTGGTTCTAGTACGTAAATCAACTTGCATATCTGAGATCATCGAATTGCCATATTTAGCTTCAATATCTTTATCGATACGGTTAATTACCCCTTGAATGTTTAACAAGGTTTCTAAAGTCGCTTTTTCTGAAGCATCGACATTCATTTCAACCGTTACGCGAGGGAAGTCATGTGGAATTTTAGGTTGCCCAACAAAGCGCACAAAACCACCACTAAACAATCCTCCACTAATGAGCATTAAACTAATAAAGAACATTAATACCCCATATCTGTATGCAATAAAAACAGCTAGCGCAGGGCTATAAACGGTATCAATAAATTTTTTCAAATTAAGGTCAATCCAAGCGCGTAATCTATCAATTGGATTTTTAGGGTTGAACGCTTTCATTTTCATTTTAACCAAATGAGCTGGCAAAATAAGTTTAGATTCTATTAATGAAAAGATAAGACAAAGTATAACAACAGAGCCAATCGCTTTTCCAAACGCTGAAGATGGACCTTCACCAAAAAGAAACGGCAGAAATACCGCGATAGTGGTCAAAACACCAAAGGTTGCCGGCATGGCGACACGCTTAACTCCACGAATAACATTATCGGTACTATGACCATGCTCTTCGATTTCATCATGCGCACTTTCCCCCATAACAATGGCATCATCAACGACAATACCGAGCACTAGAATGAAAGCAAATAAGCTAATAACGTTAATAGTAACATTGACAAATTCGAGTGGCATTACCAGTAATGTACCGAGGAAACATACCGGTAATCCCATCATTACCCAAAAAGCTAAGCGAACACGTAGAAATAATGCCAACATGATAAATACCAATACGGCACCACTTTTCATGTTGTCTACCATCATATTCAAACGACCTTCAAGGTAGTAGGTCATATCGACCCATGTTTCTAACTTCACGCTTTCAGGTAATACCGCAGATTTCTTCTCCACATATTTTTTAACCACAGCGGCAATGTCAGTTATGCTTTGGTTATCAGCAGCACCAATAAATAAGGTAACTGAGTTTTCACCATTAAATTTAGAGTACTGTAAACCTTCTTCAAAGCCATCATCAATGGTCGCAATTTCGCCTAAAACAATTCTGGTACCATCGGCTAAAGTTACTACGGGAATTTGTTCGAATTCATGTCCACGATAAGCCTGATTTTCAACACGTAAGTTAATATAGCCATTTTCTGCACGAATTTGTCCAGCAGACATGTTGCGCGAATAACTGCGTACTGCGGTGGCAATATCAGTAAAGCTTAAGCCGTACTCTCGAAGCTTATCTTTACTTACTTCAATAGATATTTCATAACCTAAACCGCTGTATATATCGGATATATTGATCATCGGCAGCTGTTGAATTTCGTTATGTATTTTACGACCAAGCTCTTTAAGTTCGCCGTTGGTTAAATCACCATATAGGCTTAAGTACATCACTTCTTGACGAAATTTTTCTCGTTCTATTTTGATGCGCTCCATACCGTCAGGGAAGCTAGAAATTGAATCTATTGCAGATTTTACCTCTTCAAGTACAACTTGTGGGTCATAATCGAGTTCAACCTCGAACCAACCATTGGAAAAATTTCGGTTTGAATAAGTAATAACTCTTTTGAGGCCTTGAACAGTTTCAAGCGCCTCTTCGATTTTAATGGTTATGCCTTCTTCAACTTCTTGCGGTGCGGCTCCAGGATAGGGTGCGGTGTAAGAAATCCAGTTGATCTTAACCTGTGGAAACATTTGTTTATTTATGGTTTGAATAGTTAACAAACCACCCACTAAAATGAAAATCATCAACAAGTTAGCGGCAACGCTATTGCGAGCAAACCAAGCTATTATGCCGGTATTGGTATCAATAGTATGATCGATTTCCGGCTTTTCTTTAGGCGTAACAGTTGTCATGATTACTCTCCTGAACCACTGTCATTTTGTGCAACTTGTGACTCGTTACTTTCACCCTCTTCTTGTTCATTTTTTTTCGGTTTTTTGTCACTAATTAAAGCCAATTTCATCCCATCAACGGGATAATCAAGCGCAGAAACTATCAATTTATCACCGTCAGCTAAGCCTTTTGAAATAATAATGTTTTGGCCATCTTGGCGAACAATTGTTACGGCTGAATAATGTAATCTAGATTCATTATCCATTAATGCAACAAGGCCATTATTGACTAAATAACGCGGCACACTGGCTGCTTGAGCTATTTCTATACCTAATACTTTTGCCTTTACATAAGAGCCAAAGCGTAATGGTGTTTTTGAGTTTTCTTTACCTAAAGCATAAGGGTCATAAATTTCAGCAACCAAATAGCTCATTCTACTTGTACTGTCTATAACGCCTTCGCCACGGGCAATTTTAGCGTCCCATACCGTTGTAAGACCCGAGTATGTACCCGTTAAATTCACCGTTGCGTTCTCTCCTTGATCAATCAAAAACTGTAATTGATTATCTGCAACGGGTAAACGTACTTCAGCAATAGCCGTACCTAGTAGCTTGCCAACCATACTACCTGTACCAACAAATGAGCCTAACCCAACATTTCGGCTGTCTATCATAGCGTCATATGGCGCTCTAATTTCAGTGCGCTCTAAATTGCGCTTAGCACGTAAAATAGATGCTTGCGCAGACTTAACGCGAGCAATTTCTTGAGCTAATTGTGGTTTACGTAAACTTAATTCTGTTGGAGATGAATCTGTTATTTGCTGCCATTCTTGTTTGGCAACTTGGCCTTGTGCTCGCTCTGTTTCAAGCGAAGCACGGGCTGATGCCATTGTAGCTTCAGCTTCAATAAGTGCTGCCTCGTAGTCGTTAGGATCTATACGAGCCAATAATTGACCTTCTTTGACAAAGCCACCACGAACAAATGTTTCAGATAACTCAACAATTTGACCACTAACTTGAGCCACTAATTCAGTTTCATATTTAGGCTTAACCACACCATATGAATCTACATCTAAGGTCATGGGTGCGAGTGAAATAGCTTCAACCGCAACAATAGGAGTATTATCGATTTCTTCTTTTTCTTCCGGGGGCTTTTTCATACTTGAAAATGCAAAGAAAATTAAAACACCGGCAATTAGAATGACAATTGGTATAATTATTTGTTTTTTCCGTGTCACAATGACGTCCTCATAGAATCTAAATTTTAAAATTTCTAGTTTAATTGCCAATAGGATACAGAAATTATTGGCTACAAAAACTAACAAAGTTGTAAATGCTTGTTACAAAATTCAAGCCGACTTTGAAAATCCCATCTAAAAATAAATAAAAACGATATAAATCATTAGTTTAAATGAAATATTTTTGATATGTATTTATCAGGACTGTTAAAAAATATGCAACTAAGATCACAACTTTGGTTTTTTTCACTAAATAATTTTACTTTTAAAAAATTGTTGGTCGATATCACTACCCATAAAATACTAACGATAGTAACAATGAAAATTACCAAGAATGATCAGTCTTAAGTATTAAATACTCTGACGTTGTCTCCTATTTTTGAAAATATCGAGGTCTATAAGTAAGAGAGAAATTAACATTGTCGTTAACAGTAAGGCATTTTTCATGACGATCAGTTTGAACTTAGGTTTAAAAAATTTATCGTTATTATTGTAGAATCTAATCACTTCACAGAATAAATACACATTGGCAATCTAAACCCAAGGTGCCTATTTTTTGTGAAATATATACCTTGAATACTTGAACCTTAAAGTAAATACATTAAAATTAATCTTTATTTCATCGGAGAACACTTTATGTTGTCAAAAATTAACGCATTCTTTCAATCATTAGGCAACACGGATGATCAGCATGAGAACGAACTATCGCTTGAAATAGCTTGTAGCGTTTTATTATGTGAAGTTATGCTTGCTGATGGTCAGCTTGAAACTGCAGAGCAGAAAAAATTAAACGATATTATTTCTACCCAATTTCAGTTAACACCTGATGAAGTATCAGAAATAATTAATCACTCGCTCGCGCTCTGTGAAAATGCGACTGACTTTTATCAATTTACCTCGAAAATCAACGAGAAATACAGTTTAGAACAGCGTGTTAAAATGTTAGAACTGTTATGGCAGGTGGCTTATGCTGATGGTGAACTTGCTAGTATTGAGGAGCATATAATCCGTAAAATTGCTGATTTATTGCATTTGCGACATAGCGAATATATTCAAACAAAATTAAATATTCAAGCCAAGACCAGTACGACTAAATAAAATATACCGACAACATGGAAAGTTATAGTTAACTTACCGCTAAATCGGTTATTATAGCCGCAAGTTAACTGACAACAAGAAACCATATGGCAAGCATCGGCAAATACAACACTCTTCCTGTAGTAGCAATAACAGATAAAGGCGCATATTTAAATGCGGATGATTTAGGTGAACTACTATTACCCAATCGTTTTGTGCCTGAAGATTGCCAGATAGGAAGTGAGCTTAAAGTTTTTATTTATGCTGATACTGCTGATCGAATTGTTGCCACAACTGAAAAACCCTTAGCACAAGTAGATGAATTTGCTTCTTTGAAGGTCAGCCAAGTAAACAAAATGGGCGCCTTTCTTGACTGGGGCTTACCAAAAGACTTACTCGTACCTTACAATCAGCAGCATAGCGAAATGGAAGTAGGTAAGTATTACCTTGTAAGAATTTTTCTCGATTTAAAAACCGACCGTTTAGTCGCCTCAAGTAAGCTTGATAAGTTTATCGATATTTGGCCAGCTGATTATCAGAAGTGGGATAAGGTTAAACTTACCATTGCCTCTAAAACTGACTTAGGTTTTAAAGCCATTATTAATGATCTGCACTGGGGTTTACTTTACGACAATGAAATATTTAAACCGCTAAGAACGGGTAAGAAAATAACGGGTTATATCAAACAAGTTCGTGAAGATGGCCGTATTGATTTATCTTTAACTCGTCCGGGTGAAGGCAAAGTAAAAGATTTTAGTGAGAAATTATTAGCTCACATTGCTGAACATGACGGTTTTAGCCCTTTGCATGATAAAAGTGACCCTGAATTAATTAAGCGAATATTAGGGGTGAGCAAAAAAACCTTCAAAGCAACGGTAGGTAACTTAATGAAAAATGGAAAAATTACCATTGAAGCTAATGGCATCCGCCTGAAATAAGCTTAACTTTACAATCTATTTAAAAACAAAAAAGCCCTTACGGGCTTTTTTTTCAACTAAAATTTTTCAAAAAACAAGGTGTTTAGCGAATTATTGTGTACCGCCAACGGTCATTTCATCAACTTTCAAGGTCGGCTGACCTACGCCTACAGGTAAGCTCTGTCCGTCTTTACCACAAACACCAACCCCAGCATCAAGTTTTAAGTCATTACCCACCATGCTGACATTTTTCATTGCTTCTGGACCGCTGCCAATCAGAGTGGCGCCTTTGATCGGCGAGGTGATCTCACCATTCTCAATTAAGTACGCTTCTGAGCTAGTGAATACGAATTTACCTGAGGTAATGTCAACTTGTCCGCCGGCAAAGTTTGGTGCATAAATACCTTTTTTGACTGACTTAATGATATCTTCAGGTTTGTGCTCTCCAGCCAACATATAAGTATTAGTCATACGTGGCATAGGCAAATGGGCATATGATTCACGGCGACCATTACCGGTTGGTTTAACGCCCATTAAGCCAGCATTGTGTTTATCTTGCATATAGCCTTTTAACACACCTTTCTCAATCAATACGTTATATTGACCTGGCGTACCTTCATCATCAATGCTTATTGAACCGCGACGATTAGCCATGGTGCCATCATCAACAATGGTACATAAATCAGAGGTAACTTGTTGGCCCACTTTGCCAGAAAATGCAGAAGAGCCTTTACGATTAAAGTCTCCCTCTAAACCATGCCCTACCGCTTCATGCAACAAAACGCCTGGCCAACCTGCGCCAAGTACAACAGGAAATGAACCCGCGGGTGAGTCAATAGCAACAAGGTTAACTAAAGCTTGTCTTACCGCTTCTTCTGCATAAGCTAAGTAACGCGGCTTATTATTTTCTAACTCAAAAAAATAGCTATAGTCTGTACGTGCGCCGCCGCCAGAGCTGGCACGTTCTCGCTTACCATTTTCTTCGACTAACACCGAACAATTTAGTCGTACTAATGGACGAATATCGGTCGCATAAGTTCCATCACTGGCAGCGACTAATATTTTTTCATAAACACCTGACAAACTTACAATCACTTGTTTAACACGTTTATCGACACTACGAGCATGTGCTTCTACTTCGTGCAATAGCGTGATTTTTTGTTCTTGAGGTAAACTTGCTAGCGGGTCCAACGCCTTATAAAGCATTGGATTTTTTTGCATTTGCTTGCCATCAAAAACCTGTACACGTGCAGATTTTTCAGCAATAGCTATACCTTTAGCAGCATCTGCAGCTTTTTTTAACGCCGCAGGGGAAATATCATCAGAGTAAGCAAAACCAGTTTTCTCACCTGATATAGCGCGCACACCCACACCACGTTCAATATTATAAGAACCTTCTTTGACTATACCGTCTTCTAACATCCACGATTCATGACTACTAGATTGAAAGTATAAATCGGCCAAATCAATTTTACGTTGGAAGATGTTATCCAAAGTGTCCATCAGCATACTTTCATCAATTTTACTATTGGCTAAGAGCTCAGTCTCAACATTATTCATACGACATCAACTTATTTTTAAAACGATTATGAGTGTTAACAGGCATAGCTTTACGCACCTTGTTTAATTCTTCTTCTTGGTATTCAGCACAAATGATACCTTTGCCAGTATCTAGCTGAGTCAGTATTTCGCCCCACGGGCTAATGATCATACTGTGGCCCCAAGTTTCACGGCCATTTGAATGCACACCTTCTTGGTCTGCAGCAATAATATAGACCTGATTTTCAATCGCACGGGCTTGTAATAGTGTTTGCCAGTGTGCGGCTCCCGTTACACGTGTAAAAGCGCTGGGTACGGTAATAATTTTTGCGCCTTGCTGGCATAATTGCCTAAAAAGTTCAGGAAAGCGCAGATCATAACAAATCGATAAACCTACGTTAATACCAGCAACATCAACCACGCTAATATGCTCACCGGCTTTCGCGTAACGTGATTCAAAGTAATTTTTTTCGTTATCTTCTACTGCAACATCAAAAAGGTGAATTTTATCATAGTCACCGAGGGTTTCTCCATCAGGAGAAAAAACAAAACCTGTCTCTTATACACATCTCCGAGCCCACGAGACTAAGGCGAATCT
>OJAZ01001008.1_pt1 | contig 10048 bp, 9 predicted proteins | sample 1589851 | NCBI WGS metagenome assembly OJAZ01 (sample SAMN05416792, study PRJEB24817) | seawater metagenome | isolation source: Sea water | place: Canada:Atlantic | collected 2013-07 | reverse complement strand
CGAGATTCGCCTTAGTCTCGTGGGCTCGGAGATGTGTATAAGAGACAGAACTTATTTTCTCCTGAGTTTGTATATCCCAAAGTTCTTAATAAAGGAGTTAACAGGTCTTCACGCATAGCATCTTCTTTATAATCTAAATCATTTAGAATAGAGAAGTCGAATTGTTTGAGTATTTCGATATGAGAGTTAAACATATATCTACAGTAAGCCTAACACCGCATTAAGCGGATTAAAATAATTGGTGAAAATGTGGTCCAAGATCAAAATGAAACCTAATCAACTTTTGAGTTACATTTAAACGTATTTTTAGGTATTTAAGCCAATAACTCATCAATATAAGTCATAATTGACCTAGCTAAATTTATGGAAAATTTTGCATCACTTTCTTTGAGTAAGTGCTCATTTGGATGTGACATACTGTGATGGTTTCGTAAATAATTAATAGTGTCTAGCATTGAACCCGCAGCACGCAACATAGCAAATACTTTGCTATTTCGATCATCATCGGGTTGTTGCTTTATAAAGTCATTAACTTTTGGCATTAATGCAGTGATAGCATCACCATTAACAAAGCTTATATTATTATTTTCACAAATTTGTCTTAGAAAACCATGTAACGCTGTATGCATACGGTCATATGCACTTGAAGCTCCTTGAGTCGTCAATAACACTTCTGCATCTTCTAATGCTTTAAATACACTTTCATTAATATTATTAACTTCAGGGCTAGCAACTAATACAACACCGTTAACTATTGAGTTAACGGTGTTGTATAATTCTGGTTGATTGCTTTTCAAAGCACCTTTAACACCCTCTAGATCCCATATTTCTTTAAGGTTTATGGGATCTGCCTCAAGGATAAATTCGACTGCCTTTATGCAGCCTTGTTTAAGACTATCGTTATTCCAATGTACGTCTTTATAAAACTGACTACTGTTTTGTGGGCAATAATCACAATCAGTTAAAGCAAAAAGTTCTTTCCAATCCCCCGTATTCAATACATTCATCAATACTTTCGAAAGATATATTTTTTCTTTGTTATTCAATTCATCCATTTGTTACTTCTCAAAACATTAAATTGTAATATTCATTAATTTCCATATTCGCCAAACTATGAAAAATGCCTAACGAACCATTGATAGGCAAAGGACTGTAGGCTAAAGTAAGCGACGAAGGGTACAAAGCCAACAGTTATTTTGTCATTTTAAACAACTTGATTGAATTACAGGCCAGCTAATACTCTAACTTGTGCAGACATAGCGTTTCCAGATATTCCAGGATATATCCTGGAGAAATTTATCCCCATTGAATCTAAATCAGCGAGGGCGTTGACTGCGTTATGTGCTGGTATTACATATTTAATCAGTTCACCGTCATTTGGATAACTAGCAACGTATTCTTCAATTGAAGACTGGGGAGTTCGTAAATATGTAAATTTACCATGTTGGTTTTTAATTCTTTCATTTCCAAAAGATGGAACATTTACAATTTCACATCCAAATTCTGAGTTCCAAATAGGATCTTCAGTTTTAATAACCCAAATAGCTATTTTGTCTCCCGAGTTTTCTGTAGCACGTATGTGGCTACTAAAAGCAAAGAAAGCTGCAACATAAGGGCTTTCACTCCAATCTAGAAGTCTGGTAGGTAGTCCATGATGTTGACCTAGGCTTAACATTAAGATTTCACTATTTCTCACTTCATCAGAAAGATCTTCTAACTCACATTCTTTTATGAATTGATTAAGAAGACTTTTAGCTGTATTTATTTTATTTTTAAGCTCACCATGATACCAACGATCAAAAGAAGGGCTTAATGGCCAGTTCTCACCGCCTTGGCCTCGGAATAAAAATTTCCCTTTTTTAAAGCGCCCATTGTCATAAAGGTCATCAACTATTTTTGATTTAAAATCTGTCCAGTCATTACATTCAATTGTTTTTATTGTCATCGATTCCATTTCCAATATGTAGATAATTATACCGCCCATTTAAGGGACAAAATTGAGTTGGGTAAAATAGGTTAACAGAGTGAAAAAAAACCAACCCTACTTTAATCCTATTTAAACTCCTGCTGGCTTATTTTAAATTAAAACACTACAACAACAATAAGTTACCATAATCACTTGGTAAACAACAGAAACAAATTACTCCCGCGCTACGAACCAAAATTAAAGTTTAAGGCGAAAGTTATATTGAAGGAAATGAAGTGAGTATTTGAAGGTTATTACGCTTCCAAACCGAATATTGAACTTTATTAAAAATATTAAGATAAGCTTTGAACAAGGGAGTTATTTACCTGAATTAGTACAGATAAATAAATATTTTTATTGATACTTCTCAGTAATATGAAGGGAATTTATCATTATAAAATATACTGTAACAAATTGGAGAGTAACGTCTTAAGGCATATTTAAGACATCGCCAATTTACCCTAACGACAATGCCTTAAACACTATTATTTATCCATCATTTTCTTAATCTTAGCCTCAATAAGCGCTTCAATATCAGCTCCCTGATCTTTCCTTGGCTGACTCAGCTTTTTAATTAATTCAGCTTGACGATAGTCATCCACTTCACCATAGCTATACAAAGTAGTTAATACGCCAGCATGTCCTAAGTTTTGACTCCATGCTTTAAACTCTTCAGGGCTTTGGCATAGTTGCTCACCAATTCTAACCAATGTATTTCTAAAGCTATGAGGGTTGAAGTATTCAAGTCCTGCTGCTTTAAAAGAACGTTTGAATATATCGCGTATAGGGTGCGAAGTAGACCAATGTTCCTTCATCACTCCACAAGCACTAAATTTTTTGTCTTTAGTATTAGCAACTTTAGTTTTAGGAAATAAAGGGTCGTCATGGCTGAATAATAACTCTACTTTAATATGCTCTATCCACTCAGTTAATATTTGTATAGGTAAGCCCCCAACAGGAAAAAAGTAAGTCGTGAACGTTTTACTGAATTTAGTTTTGACCTCCCTTGCATCTTGAAATACTGAGCCATTTGCCAAATCAACGTGCTTTACTTTAAATGAAGCAACCGCGCTATCTCTTGCTCCTGTTAATATTGTAAATGCCATTATTGCTCTATTTCGTTTTTCAATATCCGTATTGTTAGGCATTTTTTCAAGTACATGAATGATTTGTTCTAAGGTTGCCACTGGCTTTTTACGTTTAGCACCAGCAATACGCGTATCTTTTTCTGAAAGGTTAAAGTAATCAGCATCGTTATAATTAAAACGTGATTTATAGCCTGACTGTTGCACCAACCATTGAAAAAACACCTTTAAGCTGTAACAAGTTCCGTTAATTGTCGACATACTTAAATTCTCTCCTGTTTTCAGGCTTTTTTGGGTTATGAGTGTATTTTTAAAACCCACCGCTTGGTTAAAGTGAAATGCCTTAAAATCTTTATACCTGTTGTAGTCTTCAAAACGAATTATCGCTTTAGCAATAGAGTCGATTGACGATTCACTATGTCCCTTTGCCTCCTTCATAAAAGTAAGGTATTTGCGTTTGATTCTTTCGTTATTAATATTATGTTTTTTCATTTTGAGATCTCTTTTATTGAAAGTACTGTTTAGGCGGGTGTTGAACAACTAACTTAATCGCTTTTGTTGTAACGGTAATATAACGGCGAAATGTCGTTGTATTACCGATAAGTCAGCTAAGCGAAAGTATTTATTCATTGCTGAATAACAAACATTACAGCTACCTTTTAGCCGTCCATAAGTCGGTGATTCAGGCTCAAATATTATTGAATCCTGTAAAGGTTCCCTTGGCGAATGACACTTCAAGCAATATATTTCACCTAGTTCACACGGGCGCTTATTAATTGTTCTTAAGTCTTTTAAAAACAGCCTTAAATCCCCCCCTAAAATTAAATAAGGTCGCTGGTTATCAATCTTTAGTAGCCCTCTCCTAAGCCAAGATTTCACCGTGTTTTTATGCACTTTATAAAGTACGGCTATTTCACTAATAGTGTAATTACGATTTATTTTGCATTTATTCGGGTTATATCGCTTAGCCATACATTACCCCTTACCTTGATCAGATTTAGCTAACAATATTTTTTCTTCAATCCATTGTTCTATATCGTATTCCAGCCAAGCAACAGCTCTATCGCCTAGTGAAATAGAGTGAGGGAAATCATTATTGTTCATACGTAAATAGATGCTACTGCGTGATAAACCAGTAAGCTCAATAACACGTGGTAGACGTAACATTTTATGGGTCATGATGGATTCTCTTAGTTGTTTAATAAATTCAACTAGAGATTAAGTGGGGGATTTAGGGGATAACACACAAACAACAAAAATATAAAGGTTATGTATATCAAGCTGTTAATTACTTTACTTTTGATCGGCTATTCTTTAAATATCCTTATGAGGCCTTATACATAGGGAGATTCAGTCGGGGAAATTTTTCCCCCTAAGTTTCTTTAGCTTTTTAAATTTCTTATGATATTTTCAACCGTCCTACCCTGTGAAATTGGCATTTTTGATATTTGGTTAGCGTACCAGCCTTTAGTTTTCTTAGGTTGATTAGCTTTATTAGGATTTTTACGTTTTAACTTTTCGTATTCGTCTTGCCAGTCTTGATACATGGCTTGAGTGTTAGCTTTACGTTGTTCTTTTTTATCGATATTAGCTCGGTAGGGTTTAACAGAAGATAATTGCTTAAGGTTTAAAACATGGTCAATTTTTACTTTATCTAACGCTAGCTTATTATTTTCAAAGTATAGAAGTTCGTTAATCGGTAGCTCACGTTGATTAACTACCAGTGATAACGGCTCTACATTTAACACAACACTTTTGCGCCCTACCGACCTACTTTTTAATGTGCCTAATGTAATGCTTCTTTGATCTCGTTTGTAGCTTACGGTATTAGACAGATTTAATAGGTCCGAAATAATAATAGCTAATTGCTTGATGCTCACTTCCCATTGTTTCAGCTGTTCAGTCGGTACTATCAACCTGCCCATTTGTTCATGCATGACAGGATGTTCACAGACGGCATAATATCGGATGTTATTAGGGTATTCATGTCGCACAACATCGACATTACAACGGTATTCGCAACCATGGCACTGAATAGCTGTTGCTGTAGGTTTAGGAATAATTACTTTGTTCGAAAGTAAAACATCAAATGCTGATTGATGCCACAATTGAATAGCCGACCAACTGAACATGATTTTATGCTTGTTGGCAGATAAATTATTAATGATTAACGCTAAAACTTGCTCTACATGCATTTGAATTCAAGCTGTTCTTCGTCTATTAAGTGAGGCTCAATACCTGAAGCGATGAGCATTTTTCGAATAACTAGATCATCACCGCAGTATCCAAGCCGACACTTATCAGGGTGGGTAATTTTAATAAGTTTGTTCCGTGTCTTTTTTGACATTGTTGGATAAAAAAACACTTTTAACGTGACTTGGCTAATAAATCGATCTGCAAGGATTAGATTAAGCTGATGCAACTGTTCATGAATTGCATTTTTATTGCTTGTAGTGCACTCTCCTACTGTTATATAGCTACTTGGTTTTGCTTTATGACTAGACCTAGCCTCAATTAGTTCAACTGAAAATATTCCACCTTCTTTGGGGATTTTAAATTCAAAATTCTGTTCAGTTAATACATCAAGGTTATAAACTTGTTTTTCTACTAACCCATTTTCAGGTAATGGTGTTTTTAAAATGTATTCAGCAAACAATTTTTGTAACACAGGAATAGACTTAGTATTGTTTTTAGCATGAATATCTAAAGTCCCATTTTTTTTGCAGTAAACCATTATTATTTCAAAGGCCATGGTGTGAGGTAAATCTATTAATTTATGCTCTACCCACTCTACCGTTGATTTTGCAAAGTCTTCAGGGAATGCACAATAGTATTCCAAATCACCTCGCTTATAGTTCTCAATTATACAATGTCTACCTCGCCCTTCCTTAAAGTGAAAGTGGTCACTGATAGCCTTAGATAATAAATCTATATCTAGCTGTATAAATGGGACCTTGGCTTTAGATAAGTTTTTAATTTTACGCCATGCGGTAGGTGTTATATTGTCAGCTTGAAAGTATAAAGAAGCACCCTGCCAGTATTCAGGGTTATTTAAGAATGCCCACATTGATTTATTATGTAAGCCAAATACATCGGTAATAACTTCAACAAATTCGATATTGCCATATTCTTTCGCCTCATCAATTAAGGCAATAATACCTCCTTCAGACGCCAATGAATTGATACTGTAAAAATCAGCAACCACCACGTCCCTAACATCATCATTAAGTTTTAAAAAGTACTTAAAAATAGTATTAACGTCGTATTCATCTACAGCGTGTAAATCAATACCAAACTCAATGTTTTTTTGCTCAAAATATTTGATTAAAAAGGCATTAGATATTTTACGAAAAAATTGTTTAGGCGAATATGGCGAAGACATCTTGAATATTTACCTTTGTTAGTGTCATATACACACACTAACAAAGTTCAAAACATGCACAACTGTAAACTTTAAAAAACCTTGAAAATTCTTAAAAAGCCTTAAAAAGCCTTAAAAAACACTAATTTTTTATTATGGCCTTTATAACTAATAACCTTTCGCTTAGGTAAAATCAACTTGAGTTCGAAGAGTTATCCAACCCTTTCATCAATACATCAAACATCAGTTCAGCAAAGCCTTTAGCTACAGCTTCATTTGATAAAACCTTCATAGCCATATTTTCATGAACACCCATGCTTTGTATTACAGCATCATTTATTGACTCAGGGAATGCACCTAGCATGGCTTGTTCTTTGGTGTTATTGCGAAGCTGATCCATCACAGTTTCGTTTTCAGCAACTTTACCAGCAATGGTATTAGCATAATTGATCATATCGCCTTCAGTTAATCCATCTTCAACAAACAGATCATTCATTCGGCTGATTATTTCATTTAATAACTCAGTCTGAGCATCTTTTGGTGTTGCGCCACTGCCCTCTTTTGTTGGTGCTAAATAGGCTTTAGGTTCTTCACCTACTTTATAACCTAGCTGTAAGTCCGCTTCGCGTTGTTCATGTAAACGGTAATGAGTCATGGCTACATCAGACAAGTCTATATCATCTTGCAGTACCTCAAAGCGTAATAATGGATGTAAGTGCTTGGCAAAAATACTGAGCTTTTCTAAATCATAATCATCAAAATCGACTATTTGAGAACTGAACTCGTAGTAACGGCAAAATGAAATTAAGTCCTTTTTAAAGACTTCAATAATGTCTCGTGCTTCTTTAGCGTTTTTAACACTATTTTCAGCGAACTTTATCATCTTGTCGTTGTGTTCTGCTTTGGCTTTTTCAAGTTCAGCCCTAGCAATATCCATTACATGCGTGGCTTCTTTATAGCGAACAGAAAAACGCTCAACCGCAGGTTTACAGATATTGGCTAACTTTTCTTGTTTAGTGCGTTTATTGTTATAAGCTTCTACAAAGTTTTCAACTTCAGACCATTGATAAATGCCAACGGCATTAAGCTTATCCATTATTTCAAATACAAGGTTAGGATCTGACACGCCAGCTAACTCAGCCGTTTGAAAATAGACCTTAAATTCTTCTAATACTTCTTCAGGCTCATTAACAAAATCCAGTACAAAGGTTTTATCTTTTCCTTTATATGTACGGTTCAATCTTGAAAGCGTTTGAATACATTCAACACCCTTTAATGGCTTATCAACGTACATAGCGACCAATTTTGGTTGGTCAAAACCAGTTTGAAATTTATTGGCAGCCAACATTATTTGATAATCAGTAGTATCAAAGGCTTTACGCATATCTCTACCACGTAAATTAGGGTTCATACTTTTTTCAGTAAATGGGGTTTCTGGAAAGTCTGGATCATTCACTTCACCAGAAAATGCCACCATTGCATTTACATTGTCATAGCCTTTATCGGCAACGTATTTTTCGAACGCCAGCTTGTACCTTACGGCTTCTAATCGGCTTGATGTCACCACCATAGCTTTAGCTTCACCACCAAGTAAGTGTTTCACCTTACTATTAAAGTGTTCAATAATGGTTTCAACTTTCTGTGCGATATTATGTGGGTGTAATCGTACCCATTTAGCCATTTTAGACGCTGCTTTTTTACTATCGACCTCTTGATCACCTTCAGGGTTTTGATGAGCTAATTGGTACGCTACGCGATAACTGGTGTAATTTTGCAATACATCTAGAATAAAACCTTCTTCAATAGCTTGTCGCATTGAATACACATGAAAAGCTTCTGGCTTATTTTCATCACTCGCTGGTGATTCAGGATCAGGGCAACGACCAAATAATTCTAGTGTTTTACCCTTTGGTGTTGCCGTAAAAGCAAAGTAACTGATATTTTTAGAGCCTTTTCTGGCTTCTAAACTTAGTCTTAATATATCTTCACTATCTAACTCTTCATCATCGCCTAGTTGCTCAGACATCAATACTTCGCGTAATTTACGTGCCGTTGTACCTGTTTGGCTTGAATGTGCTTCATCAGCAATAACTGCAAAGCTTCTACCTGCTAAGGTTGAATCTTTACGAATAGCTTCTAATACGTGCGGGAAGGTTTGAATAGTTACGATGATTATAGAAGTACTAGCTTTTAACTCACCCGCTAATTGTGATGATTTTGAACCTTGTGCTTCTTCACGGTTAACACGGGCAATCATACCTTCGTTATGGTCAAACTGATAAATAGTATCTTGTAGTTGGCTATCGAGCACCGTTCTATCAGTAATAACAATTACTGAATCAAATACCTTATCACCAACCTGCTTTTTAAGAGCTTCATGGTTTGAATAATAATGTAATGACGCTAATTGATGCGATAACCACGCAATAGAATTTGATTTACCACTGCCAGCACTGTGTTGAATTAAGTATTTTTCGCCAGTGCCTTCTTTCTCTACCGAATTTAATAAAGTCGAAACCGCTGACCATTGATGATAACGCGGAAATATTAACGTTTCTTTTTTAACTATAGTGCCATCAAGTTGCTCTTTGTCTTCAACTTGTAGGTGAATATACCGACCTAATATGATTAATAAATTATCTTTTTCGAAAATCTCATTCCATAAATAAGCGGTTGGATAGCCAATATCTGATACATCATTACCTTCACCACCTTCGCTTGTACCTTGGTCAAAAGGTAAAAAGAAAGTCTTTTTACCCGCTAAACAGGTAGTCATCGCTACGTTATATTGACTAACAGCAAAATGCACTAATGCACCACGTTTAAACGTTAATAATGGCTCAGGCTTTTTGGTTTTAGGATCTTTGGGTTGGCGATCCTTCATGTACTGAATTTTGGCATTATCTAATGCTTGTTTAAATTCAGATTTTAATTCTAACGTCGCTACAGGAATACCATTAACAAACAAAGTTAAATCTATTCTCCCTTCATAGTTATTAGGTGAATAAACCAACTCTGGTACAACTCGTAATATATTTTGATCATAACGTTTAATCGCATCAAGGTTTAAGCCATGATCAGGCTTAAACGTACATAAGTTAAATTTAGCACCACGATCTTTAACTAAATTGCGTAATACCCAAAGCGTACCTTTGTTGCTAGCAGATAAATCTCGAACCACAGTTTTTAACAATGCTTCTTCAGGATTCTTAGGGTGTATGCCTAGTTGCTTTTTCCATTGTTCTGGTTGAGTTGTTTGAACAAAGGAAATTAAATCTTCAGGGTATAACGCTAATTCTTTATTATATTTTTTAGACTCTCCTAACAACCACCCATGTGATTGCATTTGGTCTAAAATATCGTTTTGAAATACCAATTCTTGGGCTTTTGATGACATTATATTCTCTGCTGTTTTTAAGCTTCAGCTAAAACTTCTATGTTGCTCTGAACAAATGAACTACTTTTTGAGCTTTGGATTAATTGTTCATAACAATATTCACTAAGTCTGTTAGAGAGTTCAGTATCACCCAATAACAACATTGCTTGTTCATCGTGTGAGTCCAAAGTATCCATCACAATAGTATTAATAGCTGTCTCTTATACACATCTGACGCTGCCGACGACTCCTTACGTGTA
>OJAZ01001006.1_pt1 | contig 10086 bp, 7 predicted proteins | sample 1589851 | NCBI WGS metagenome assembly OJAZ01 (sample SAMN05416792, study PRJEB24817) | seawater metagenome | isolation source: Sea water | place: Canada:Atlantic | collected 2013-07 | reverse complement strand
CTAAGGTGCCGATCATGCCCATAGCGGGCGCAATATCTGCCCATGAACGCCACATCATTGCCGCATTGGTGTGCCTTGATTTCATCAGGTCTAGTTCATTGGCTAAGCTGGTTTCAATAACATCTGGCGCCGTGCCATCCACCAAAAGCCCAATGCCCTTAGCCAAATAGTCGTTCTTAATGTCTTGGCCTTCCAATGCGATCAGACCATCTTTACGAGCGATGTTGGCCATTTCAATGATCTGTTCAATGAGGTCAGGCTTTTTATCTACACCAAAGATAATGGTTTTCATGAACACCTTGGCGAACATGCCAATAAAGTCAGACATCTTTGAGCGCATGAGCAGCACAAGAATTGAGCCTCCGCCTACGATTGCCAGAGAAGTAGTATCGACAAAAGCGTCAATCCCTGCAGCAGCATTCATTGCCCAAATAATAAGTGCATTGGCCGCCAAAAGACCGATTACGGTAGCGATATCCATATTAACTCCGGGTAAATTCTAAGACTTTGATTCTAAAGCGTTGATTCTGGAACAAATCCTTCTTGTAAACAATCGGTTCACAAAGCGTATACTTTAACAGAGCTTGAGCCTAGCTTGCTTTATTTGATAAACGCTACCAATGAGAGGCAAAGAATGAAAATCGCTACATGCAAACGGAGACTCTGGCCGTACGTATTGGTCCGCTGTTGCGGTCTATTGATTGCTTTGAATTTTTTATCAGGCTGCGATTTTTCCAGGGTAGAAATTTCTTGTCACGAACATTTGGCGACCGCAGGGTTAGATCATTACCAAGATCGGCAACGCGGTGTTATCCATGACGTCAAAACAAATTTACACTGGTTTCGTTGCCCTGTGGGACAACGCCATACGCAGCAGGGTTGTGTGGGTGAGCCGCTGCTTCTGTCCATGCTTGAAGCGGAAAATTATATCGCTGAGATAGCAGAAAAAGCCGGCGCGTTTTGGCGCTTACCAAACTACGCGGAGTTTTCCAGTATCACCCGCAAAGATTGTTTGAACCCGGCATTAAACCCACATGCCTTCCCCAATATAGTCATTGAAAACTTTTGGGTTAAAGGTGTTGATAGCAACGAAGGTAAATCTTGTGTGGTTTATACCCTGAACGGTGCGCGTTCATGCAGGCTAATCAGCCAAGAGACCCCTCGTCCATTTTTGATGGTCAAAGACGCTTCTTAATGCGCAGAGTGCAGAGCGCGCTCTGACATCGTGCCGGTGGCAAATAGCCGGCAGCAATTACCAACAGATTTATGGGACTTGTTGCCAAGCCTCACGTAACTCAGACATTGCCAGATAAAGCTTACCTAAGCTCTCCGCGTCTTGTGTCGATTTTGTTTTAAACAAACTCGCAGCAATAGACGTATACGTGTCGTATAAGCTTTTAGCAACCTCACCGCCCCGCTCCATATCCAAAACGCCACGCAGCGCCATGACTATTTGTAATGCGTGGGTAGTCGACTTATCGAAGGTTTCAAAATCGTCGGCAGACAGTGCTTCACCACCTTGACGTAGCAAAACGCAGGCTTTGTCGAATAGCAACGAAATAAGTTGCGATGGACTTTCTGAGGCAGCTTTTGCCTCCACATCGATATTGCTGTATTGCGCAAGTGCAGATTTTCTAGACATTTTTTTCTTTTCCAAGATGTTCTCGCGCAGGCTAAAGGCCAACACGTTGTACCCACTTAATTAGTCGGATACAACCCCTCTATCTTTAGCATTATCTTAAGTTCTAGGTACTTTTATCTATGAACGTCCCCATCATTCGGGTGAGGTTGCGCATAAACGACAAAAGCTCTTCCGCAGGCATTTGTCTGATGACGTCGCCACTGTTGCCGTCCACAACTTTCACTACGTTTTGGCCGCTTTCATTGTCGGTGACAAACTGAACCGAGCGCTGACGTAGGTCCATCATTACTTGGATTTGCTCAATAGATTGATCGAGCTCGGTTTGCGATGTCGAAACGGTGGTGTTTGCAGCAGGCAGTACTTTTTCAGCCTGAGCTTTTTGCTCTACAGGCGCAGTTGCTATGGGTTTAACGGATGGCGCAGCAACCTGCTGCACGTTAACAGAGTTCGAACCTATTGAATCAATAGACATTTTCATCTCCTTGGAGGGACTGTGTAACATCCCAACTCTTTCTTTGGGCTGTAGTTTCTCCAGCACCGGTTTTTATTGGCAGTATAGCCGAAAGGCCCAGTGGCCTTAGTCGTTTTACCAAAGCCAATGAGCACCTATAACTACCGCATTTTTCTAAAACTGACGGCCTCGCGGTAAAAGGCGATCAAAGAATTTTCTATCCTCGCAAGAGCTGTAAAACCGTATCAGTTGAAGCGTTTGCTTGCGCTAGCATAGACGCGCCCGCTTGTTGAAGGACCTGTGCTTTAGCAAGGCGAGAGGTCTCTGCAGCAAAATCTGCGTCTTGAATTCTCGAGCGTGAGCCGATTGTATACTCGGTAACCTTCATTAAGTTTGATACAGCATAGTCTAGGCGGTTTTGTAGGGTACCCAGCGAGCCGCGCATGGCAGATACGGTATCCAACGCACCATCGAGTATTGCCAACGCATTTGACGCGCCAATTGTGGTGGTTACATCTACTGCAGAAACCGAGCCTAAGGTTGCCGCTACGTCACCGTCTGTGAAAAAACTGGCGCCAGCGCCTGCGGCGGTGGCTTGTGTGACGGTAAATCCAGCCGTTGACGTGAGGCGAATAGTGCCCGAAATGGTGGTTAAGTCTGTTCCGCCAGAGGCCAATAACTGGTCTTCGCCTCCGGCTGCAGCCACTGTGACGCCGTCGTTTTCCACTGCCGCAACATACAGGCTAGTTTGCGTACTAGTGTTTTCAATAGTGATGTTGTCGCCGTTGGTATCTACAAGCAGTACTTTACCGTCCGTTGTTGCTGCAGCCATAACCCCTGTACTGGCTGTTATGGCATTAATCTTTGTTACTGCGTCGGTTACTCCGGCGCTAGAAAGAGAGAATGCTGCGGTCTCTACATTGTTCACCTTGATGGTATAGCTTAAATCTGTGGAGGAACTAGAGCGTAAAAGCGCAGCTGTTCGGGCTTGAGCGAATACTGTAGTTGCCCCAGCAACTGCATTAATCTTGACCGCCGCAGATTTTGCCGATTCTGAGGCTTCAATGGTCACCATTCTGGTATTTCCGTTGCCAACGATAGTCACGTCATCGCCATCAACACCGTTATTAGTGCTAGCGAAGGCTGTACTGTTGACACCATTGGGTGCCAGTACCGGGCTCGTGATGACATAGGTGCCCAGTAGTGATGCTTCGATAGAGTCTATAGAGAAGCTTATGTCTTCGCCGCTCATAATACCCACCTGTAATGACTTGGCGCTGAAGCTGCCATTCAGTATTTGCGTGCCGTTGTAGCGTGTATTAGCTGAAACGCGAGATATTTCTTGTTGAAGTTGATTGATCTCATCATTAGCAAACATGCGCTCTGTAGCTGAATTAGTTGCGTTAGCGGCTTGTACGGCCAGTTCTCGCATGCGTTGCAGCATGCCGGAGACTTCTACTAACGCGTTTTCGGTGGTCTTAATTAGAGCAATTCCGTCATTGGCATTTTTTGTCGCCATTGTCAGACCTCTAATCTGCGAATTCATACGCTCCACCATTGCCAGTCCTGCTGCATCGTCCGCTGCGCTGTTGATTCTCAAACCAGTAGATAAGCGTTCCATTGCTTTCTCCATTTCGGCTCTAGATTCACTCAACGCACGTTGCGCTTGAACGGCACCAATGTTGGTATTTAAGACCATCGACATTTGCTAAACCCCTTTAGCTATCTACATTATTTTGTGTGTCGGCAAAACCGGCACAGAAGCGGCAGAAAGTCGGCAAAATGGCTGTTTTTGGCCGTTTTGCTGGCAATTAATTGCCGCGTTCAAGGAGTTAATCGGGCTTTGGAAGTAAAACTTTAGAATTTTTTTCGGGCAGGTGAAAACTTATTGCAGACGTTGTTCGGTTTTAGAAAAAGGCACTCGGTGAATTTGGCTTAGTTTGAGTGCCCCTTAGATACATGCGCTCTCTCTCTATAAGGCCCCGGACCAGGGGCTCTTCAGCATTCTCAGCTAAAGGGGTCGTGAGCCCCTGGCCAGAGAAAGATCTCTACCTAACCCATGCTAGGTAGAGGCACTTTTCAGTTGATAGACAGACCCTATCTAATCAACTGATTTGCGAAAATCCTATCGGATTAACTGAACCGCTAGCTGTGACGCTGCATTGGCTTGCGCCAGCATCGCAGTGCCGGTTTGTTGCAGTACTTGTGCTTTAGACAGGCGCGCACTTTCTGCAGCAAAGTCAGCATCTTCTATGCGTGATCTTGCTTGTGTAGTGAACTCAGCAACGTTCATTAAGTTAGACGCTGTGTATTCCAGTCTGTTAGATAACGCACCATAACCGGCTCTATTAGAAGCTACCTGTTCGATCGCTGTAGAAATTTTGGTCAGTGCAGATGCAGCGGCTGTAGCTGATAAAACACTGATCGGAGCAACACTTGCACTTAATGTCATTACCCCTGATGCAGTAGCTTGAAACACATCAACGGGAGCACCAGATACAATTGCTCCGGTGGTCAGGCCAAGTGCGTCAGTATCTATTGAGGAGATATTGAAAGCGGTTGTTTGCCCTGCTTCTGTACCTGTCTGGATAAGGCCCGAACGCGAACCGTCTAGTACAGCTTGGTTGTTGTAGACGGTTTGAGAAGAAACTCTGTTGATCTCTTTTAATAGAGAGTTAACTTCAGTTTGTAGGTACTGGCGGTCAGTGGTTGAGTTGGTATCGTTCGCTGCCTGAACGGCTAGTTCACGAATACGTTGCAACATGTCAGTAACGTCATTAGTTGCGTTCTCGATGGTTGCTAGCATGGCTAGACCGTCGTTAGCATTTTTTGTAGCCATATTCAGACCACGTACCTGAGCAGTCATTCGCTCAGCGATGGCAAAGCCAGCCGCGTCATCCGAAGCTGAATTGATTTTCTTACCTGAAGACAAACGCTCCATGGCAGTTGCCAAATCCTTTGAAGATTCAGCGAGTGAACGTTGCGCGTTCAAAGAACCGATATTGGTATTAACTACTATGCTCATAACAGACCCCTGTTTTTTCTAATTTTTGCGGCAACTTTATGCCTCTAATTTGAGGTCAAGAGTTGCCGCTTTTGCTTAAATGCGGCAGCTTCTTGCCGCGTACAAGGAGTAAATCGGGGCGATGCGGCAAACCTTTAGGAAAAAACAAAAAAAAAGGCAAAAAATTGCCGTTTGTGTGAATTCTTGAGGCAGGTGGTTGCCGCTTGCGCGGTAAACATCTGCCGGGCGGGTTTGAAGGGCAATCTTACTTATTTGCGGATATTCCACGGTAGGGCGGCATTAGCGAGGGATTTTAAAATTTTGCTGAAAAGCGGCAGCGCGCTTTACTGCCGCAGATTGTTGTATTGGCTAAGGCCAATATTTTAATGAGCCGTTCAGTGGTGAAGAAAAGATATGATGCCCATTTTGTAGCTACTAACTGAGTTAGTGGGCACTTATGTAGGGATGCTGGCAGGCAACAACGTTCAGGCTGACCCTGTCATAGCGTTGATTCTAGAGACACCTTAGGCAGCGCCGCGCTAGTCGCGGCGAAGAGTGGCTTGTTAGTTAAGAGTTTTGATAGCGGCAATTTGTTCAGAAAGCGCCAATCTTATCTCTTCGATTGCATCGAAGATCATCTGATACATGCTTTTGGATAATGCAATGTTGCCTTCGAAGGAGTTAATGCGCTCGATTTGCCTTTGGATGGCCTCAATTTCAGGGGTGCAAAAAAGATCTAAAGATTTAGTGCTATTTGTCGCAAGGATTAGTTTTTTTTCTTTTTTGTTTAAGGCGGCGAGTTTTTTGTCACTAGGATCGCTTATCTTTTCGGCTAACTGCATGCACTCCCTGGCCAGTATGTTTACTTTATTTAAGCGAGTTCTTTCCTCTAAGAGATTTCGCAACAGATTTTTTAGATTGCCACGAATTGCATTGGCTGAATTCTCCGGGAGGGCTAGATTTTTCTTTAAACCTATCTCTCTTGATAGAACCTCAGCTAACGGAATATGGTTAAACCCTTGGATATAGGCGCCGCCCTCGGTGCAGTTATTAAAGGTAAGTTCCTCAGCATTTTCCGCTGCGAGTTGTTCGAATTCTCGTTTAAACGACAGATAGTCAGGCTTTGTAGTGACCTCGCCGCCGAAATAGCCAGGTATAGTAAATGGCTGGGTTTTCACCTCTTCGGCCCTAGTGGCCCCCCCTCCTATAACCGAAACACCGCCGTAATAGATTTCTTCTGTAAATGATAGGTCTGACCCAATCAGACATATTTCTTTAGCGCCTAGTTTTATCGCTAGATCTGTTGCTGCAACTGAAACTGAACCGCCAAAGAGTGGCTGGGGTTCCGCGGACATTATGTTGGCTGAATCTAGCGCTGGTGCCACAGCGAAGTAAGTGAAAATATTTTGGAAAGGCATAGCATAAAATGTTGGATGACAAACATCCCCGATTATCAAGCCGGGAATCTTGGAGCAATCCGTACCTTCAAGCACATGGGAGTAATCCTTTGGATCAACCACCATAACGTAATCAGGATAAATACTATGTTTGAGGAGTGCCGGACAAGCTTGGGCTACCGCTATGACAATATGCTCATCTGCATGATCTTCTAAAAGGGCAATATTATTTTTCAACGACGGCCCCGGCGAAACTATGATGCATTTTTTGCCATTAAAAATGGGGGCTAGATCCATCACATTTTTGTGACTTACTACTCGAGTTACGTTTCTTATTTGCTGGAGAGCCCAAGTTCGTGAAAAATTGCGCACGGTGTTGGTACCAATTATGAAACATAAAAAAACCTCTCTGATTTCTTTCATTAAAGTTTCATTGGGCTTGGGGTCTAAGGCGTTGGAAATAAGTATTGTTCGTCCCACAGGGTCAGCCGCCCAATCTCTTAACCCTGGCAATGCGTCATCGGGTGTTTCTAGGTAACAAATGTCTTTTTGATTGTCTCCAGCTGCAAGGACTATGATTTTTTTTTGACCGCGCGCCCTCAGTGCAGTGGTAAATTCCTTTTCTGGATCTTCTTGAATAATAATAATATCTTCAAGCCAGTTCCAAACAGCTGGAATTTGGCTGTCTAAATAAATATTAATGCCTTCTTTCGACTGAAAAAGCGTCTGCTGAGGGAAGGCGGCTTGAGCTGCATTTAGCCACTGAGCGATGGTTTCGAAATTGGCGTTTAACTTGCTGACCAATTGCGCGAGACTCTTGGAGTATTCTTTCTGAGTGGTATCTTGCTGTTGCTCCTCTTGTCCTAGCCCAAGAACTGAAGCAAAAGCTGCCCGCAAAAACCTTAACTCGTCTACCAGTTCTCTTGCTTTGTGGAGGTCGCCGCTTGTAGCACATTGGACTGCCTTCTCACTTTTATCATGCATAAGTTCGACAGATTTTAGTTGATAGGCGTGCATAGGCTTTTCCTCGGATTAAGTGGGAATATTAACCGATATTAAAATTTGATGAGGTCAATTTGATAAATATAGTCGCCGGTGGCGCGCAAGCGTGAGGTAAACACGGCTGGACTATGTATGTTTTGGGTTAGGTTAGAGAAAAATCTGCAAAAGAATAAATGGTCTCAAGGTAACCCCTCACCCTGAGACCATTGCATTCGTTCCGCTAGCGGAACAACGACAACGCCAGCTGTTGGGAGGCATTTGCCTGTGCCAACATGGCAGTACCGGTTTGCTGCAGAACTTGGGCCTTTGATAGGCGTGCACTTTCTGCCGCAAAGTCAGCATCTTCAATTCTAGAACGGGCTGCCTGAGTAAACTCAGAAACGTTCATCAAATTAGATACTGTGTACTCCAAACGATTTTGCAACGCACCATAGGTTGCCCTATCTGATGCCACTGCTTCGATCGCTGTGCTGATAGCTGTCAAAGCTGCAGTCGCGCCTGCTTGGCTCGATACAGAAACTGCATCAACGCTCAAGGCGCTCGCGCTCACTCCGTCCACCGAAAATGTAATGGTCTGACTTGCTTCAGTACCTACCTGTAACTTTTTAGTTGTAAAAGTGCCATCTAGTACAGCCGTTCCATTATATTTCGTATCAGAAGAAACTCTATCAATCTCAGCGATTAACGCGGTCACTTCTGTTTGTAGATATCCACGGTCAGTTGCGCCGTTCGTATCGTTCGCTGCCTGAACTGCAAGTTCGCGCATACGATGCAACATGTCTGTTACATCGTTGGTCGCGTTCTCAATCGTGGCAAGCATTGAAAGTCCATCACTGGCATTCTTTGCAGCCATGTTCAGGCCTCTTACTTGTGCGGTCATTCTTTCGGCAATTGCAAAACCAGCAGCGTCGTCGGCGGCGCTGTTAATTTTCTTACCAGAAGACAGCCTTTCCATTGCAGTACTAAGTTCTGCTCCGGATTTGGCCAATGACCTCTGCGCATTCAAAGATGCGACATTTGTGTTTATGACTAAACTCATAACTAAGCCTCTAAAATTTATTTTTAGAAAGCCACGTGAGTATGGTTTTAACCATAATGACCCCAACCATGATGAGTGCCCCGCTAAAGGCACTCCCATACTTCGCAACTTAAAGTTGCTGGCGTACGGCAATTTCTTGCCGAAAACCAACAAAGGCGGCAAACTTTTGCCGTCTTCGAAGAGTTAGTCGGGTGCTTTTGCTGAACCTTTAGGTTTTTTTGCAAGAAAATGACAAAAAACGGCAAATAATTGCCGGTGCCTGATTTGGCTGGGTTAATGGGCTGGTTTATAGATCTAGACTAAGACCCCATTAGTTAGGGCGAGAGCCAACGCATTCAGCATGGTATTACGTGTGTTAATAGCACCATCGAGCTGTTGGCATGGTGGTTGGTGAATAATTACAAAGTACAAAAAATTATTCAGCTCTAAATTGGGGTATTGCGTTGGGCGCAACGCTACCCGGCCACTTTATTGCTATTTTTTTCGTGGGAAAGGGCGAGCGAGAAAGGCCGCTGTGCCCGGGTTGGTTGCGATAATTCGCTGTAACTTTTTATACGTTGGCACCGTTCTGTTCTTTAACAACCGGGCGGGTGATGGTTAGTTTGAGGTTGTAACGCCCCTACCTGTATTGAGATGCCGGCGATCTGACTTCAGGATCCAGGCTACTAGCGCGACTTTAGGCAGTTAATAAAGGCGTCACGCTGGGCTGGTAGCAGTGTGGTTTTTGACTTCCCGACCACCCAGTTCACAAAAATAACTAAAGTAGTGAAAGTAGTGCTTGGCTCATAGCTCATAGTATCCGCTTCAGCCCATTTAAGTGCAGCGTAGTCTCTATGCTTCAATAGAATCGGCTCGGCTAGAGGGTTGTTGGTCTTAGTGAGAGTCTTAGTGAGAGTTTTCGCAAAGGTCGGAGCAAGTCGAGACTCTGGGAAGCTCAAGAGGTGGGTGGCCTAGGCAGCCTGTAGCGTTGTGTCGCTAATAAGTTTAAGTATGCCAATTTGTGCTGTAAGGAGCGCTTAGACTTTGCGTAATAGGCCGGTGGGTTATTGCAGCCAAAGAAAAAGCCGCCAGATTTCTCTGGCGGCCTTATTCGTTTCAGTAATGTAGATAGCTAAAGGGGGGAGCTATTACTGAAGAAGCTGAAGTACTAGCTGTGAGCCAGCGTTCGCTTGTGCCAACATGCCAACACCAGCCTGCTTTAAGACCTGGGCCTTAGACAGCTTGGCGGATTCAGCGGCGAAGTCCGCATCTTGAATCCTTGAGCGAGCACTTTCTGTATTTTCAGAAATGTTCATTAAGTTGCTCACCGTGTGGTCCAAGCGATTCTCAATGGCACCAAGGTCCGCTCTCATAGAAGAGATCTTCTCAATTGCACCGTCAATGATCGCCAGTGCCGCACTCGCTCCACTTTGGGTCCGAAGATCAACGTTTGAAACAGTATTCAAACTTGAAGATCCGGTTGTAAAGTAGTTGTCATTCTGCGGTCCACCGCTATAAGCCTCTTCCTGTCTCTTATACACATCTGACGCTGCCGACGACTCCTTACGTGTA
>OJAZ01001000.1_pt1 | contig 10101 bp, 8 predicted proteins | sample 1589851 | NCBI WGS metagenome assembly OJAZ01 (sample SAMN05416792, study PRJEB24817) | seawater metagenome | isolation source: Sea water | place: Canada:Atlantic | collected 2013-07 | reverse complement strand
ACGAGATTCGCCTTAGTCTCGTGGGCTCGGAGATGTGTATAAGAGACAGCATTGCGCCTCAGGAAATCCCCCTAAAGTAGTGGCCAGAATTACTGAACCACCACAGAGTGGCTAAAAGTAATATTACCGACGTTGTCTCCAGTTATGCTTAAGCCTCCAGCAATGTATTCTTATGTTGTTATCGAAATCGATACTCCATAATTCATACAGAAAATAACCTATACGTTTATTTACGGATTAGCATTAACTTATTCAACGATTAATCATGCGAATCAATTTTACATAGGTACAGATATAAGCCATATGAAACTTGATCAAAAGGAGTTTACTTCCCCCTAGGTGGGATATAGACGATAATCTAAAAAGGGCGGTCCGTTTCTTGTCTTGTGTTCAAATAGTGAATGAAAGGCTATCTTCAATTTAAAGGAGTGTAGCTATGGAAAGAAGACCCCGATAAATTATACTGTTCAACAAAGAGAAATTGTGTTGTAAAGGTGCAAAACATCATATCTTTATTGCCAATATTTTCCTCACCACAACCTGCTCTGTCAAATAATAGTACTTTGCTGCCCACTTGTAATATCTCGCATAGTTAAACCTGTTTGGATTAAGTACAGCTTCTGCTTACTGGACTTATGACAAATGCAGTTCACATATATTATTGAACACAATCATTGCCCTATCTTTTATGCAGGTAAACATCCGGGATAAATTACAGCAAATCTTTTTATATCAATATCGATAAAAACTTGAATAAATCATTAATACATTGAATTTAAACAAATAAAAATCTATCTAACTTCTATTTTAAATAATAGGTATTCGATAAGACCCTATTCACGCTATTTGATATCTTTCTGGTTAATTCTAACGAGGAGATATTATGAAAATCATTACACCTTTACTATTGACGGTGAGTTTTTCAGTCACTGCAACGAATAATCTTATTGAGCCACCTATGGTGGCTATTCCTACTGGTAGCTTTTTAATGGGCAGCGATAGTGGAAAACAAAACGAGAAACCCGTTCGACAGCAGCAAGTAAATGCCTTTATGTTAGGTAAAATATGAGGTAACAATTGCCGAATTTAAACAGTTTGTAGCCGCGACTAATTATCCCATGCCACAAACTTGTGTCCACGAAGCTGGACCCAATTGGTTTTTACGACCATCTTCTAATAGTAAAAATAATCCACAAGGTCGAAACAGCATGGAATTAGCTGTCACCGCAGGAAGTTGGGACAAAAATTCGATTTCAAACAATGAGTTTGAACCTGTAGTTTGTATTGGTTGGAGTGCAGCACAAGCGTATACAGCATGGCTAAAAAAAGAAACGGGCAAACCTTATCGTCTACCGTCTGAAGTAGAATGGGAATATGCTCACAGAGCTGGCACTACCAGTACCTATGCCTTTGGAGAGCGTGATGATATGGGGCAAGTTTGCCACACGTCTAATATCGCCGATAAATATGCAGAAGAAGTTGCAGCAAAACTCTTTAAGGCGGGTTACGGTGGCAGACCTGAATCGTGTAATGATAAATCAGGTTTAGTGAGTATTGTTGGCCTATATCAACCTAATGCTTTTGGCCTTTACGATACGTTAGGTAATGTCGAAGAATGGGTACAAGATTGTTATGTTGATGATTATGTACAAACGCCAGTGAATGGTCAGTCTGTCGAACTAGAACGCTGTAAACAAAGAGTACTTCGAGGCGGTAGTTGGCATTATCTAACCTACACCGCTAGCCAAAGAGCAGGTAGAGAACAACAAGATTTTGTTGGCGTACTTGAAGGCTTTAGAGTAGCCCTTGACGGTGATGAAATTGAGCCTGCAGCATCTAGTCTGCTCTTTGAAAAGCAGCTAAATAAAGCACAGAAAAATGAGCAAGATAAAAGAGATCAACTGCTTGATTTTCCGAAGAGACCTACAGGATTAACGCTTAAAAAAAGCAATAAACTGGGTACACAATATATAACACTGAACTGGGATGATCTTAATGATATAGCAACTTTTGGCTATGATATTTACCGCAGTAACAGCTACTTTGATGCAAGCCATAAAATAGCCAGTAATGTAAAAGCTCTAGAGTTTATTGATGTAGAGCCAATGCATGGCCACTTACGTTATAGCATCGTTGCGGTGAATGCTCAACGAGAAAGTGACTTCAGTGACATAGTGACTACAGGCCTGCATGATATTCACACGTTACCAGGAAAAGTTCAGGCTGAAGCCTTTCATTCTTCACCTAACGCGAAAATAGCCGCTTCTGTTTCAGAGCCTAAAGGTGATAGTGGATATATAAGATTATCTGATTCAGAGGCGAAATATCAGGTTATTTCAAGTACTGATGCATCGTATAAAATAACCTTTAGAGTTTTTAATAATGGTCAAAACCAACCCTTCGAACTTTGGCAAGAACATAAACAACTTGCCACGTTGACCCCTACAGGTAAGCGCGGTTGGCAAACACTTACCGTAGCTAACGTTTATTTACCTAAGGGGAGACATTTACTTAGTATTAAGGCTAAGCATAACAACTTTTCTATTAATTGGTTGCAGTTTGAACAATTATAAAATCCTATCAACAATCATCTAAAACATTGAATTAATAAGCTAAAAGCTCTATCGGTTATCTATTTAAAACGCTATTCAAAATAATAGATAACCGATAAGACATTAAGACGTCATTACCATATATTTTACCTATTCAAAAAGCAGTCTAAAAACAATCAGGAAATAACCCTCATGAAAACGTCATTAACGATTCTTTCTTTCATCATAACAACCACTTTATTAAGTGGCTGTAACAGCAATATTACGCGTATTGATAATCCACAATACTCCAAGTTAGAGGGGAAATATCAAAATGCTTACCCAAGTACTTTTAAAGGCAAGGGGCCGCATCACCCTTACGATAAAATTGATTTTTTAAAACCTGAAGAGAGAAAAACAGCTGAAAGAGGTTATATCGGTTTTGCTTACTCTGGTATAGATAAAACCCATGGTTTTAATTACGACAGCTTGATATATCCAAATATTGACATTAAGGAAAGCAATAAAGGTTATGTCACTTGGTTGGGTCATGCGAGTTTTTTAATTCAACAAAGTAATGGTGACGCGTTAGTGACTGATCCTGTTTTTGATGAGTTTGATAGTTTTGGCTGGTTAGGCTCTAAGCTAGATAGTTCACTTAAAAGATTGGGCGATGCACCTGTTACTGCTGATCAGCTGCCATTCGTAAAAGGTGTGATGATCTCACATAACCATTATGACCATTTAAACAATAATTCTTTAAATAATTTTACTGAAAATACTCGGCTATATTTACCATTAGATAATGCTGACGATGTCGACTTTGATCAAGGGCCTGTAATTGAGATGGACTGGTATACTAAAACCCAGCATGACAACACCACGATCCATTTTTTACCGGCTAATCATACGTCTAATCGAAGCTTTTCTGATCATGCAGAAAGTTTATGGGGAAGTTGGCTATTACAAGATGGCAGCTATAGTGTGTATTTTGCTGGAGATACCGGTTATAGCCCTATATTTAAAGATATACATGCAAAATTTGGTGATATTGATGTTTGTTTAATGCCCATTGTCGCTTACCCTGGCCCCGCTAGACAAATGCATATAGCGCCAGAAGATGCGATAAAATCAGCACAAGACCTTGGCTGTAAAGTTTTTATACCATGGGGTTATGGTACATGGTCATTGGGTTATGAACACGTTAACGAGCCTTTAAGACGATTAGCTAAAGCGGTTGAAGATATTAAGCCCGACTTTATCGTTAAAATACTACAAATAGGTGAAAATCTTAACTATGCTGAATTACTTAACAAAAAGCAGTAGTTGTTAGTGAAGTAGGCTTATCCCGTTACCATTCAAAGTGCAGAATTTCATTACATCTTGATTGATAACGGGTATATGTATTAAGGGGGATTTTGCTCTTCAAAGTACCCCAGCGCCTTAAGCGCATCTTGATGGCGGTCTAACCAATGTTTGGATGTGTTCTTTTTAATGTAACTTTTATATTCTATCTCACCCGTAATATCGCCGCTTTGAATACTCATTCGATACAATAATAAAGCGGCATTAAGGCTTTCTGCATATTTGTATTGGATGATGGCTTGGTTAAAAGCTTGTTTTACATAATCAATCGCTTTGGTTTTTTCATCCATAGCGTAATATATCTGCGCACGTTGATTGTTACTAAAGGCACTGCTTTGACGGTCTGGAAATAAATTCAGTGCTTGTTGCCAAGCTTGTTGGGCCATGTAGTATTTTGCTAAATGTGCTTGTGCATCTTCTTTAATCCAGTAAGCAGACTTTTTATAAGGTAGCGCAAGAATTTTTTCAAAATATGACTTCGCTTCTTCTTTGTTTTCTGCAAATAAGGCAAAGTGATAATAAATAACAGCAAAGTTAGCTTCATCCAATTGATAATCAATTAATAGTGACTTTGCCTTGTATAGGTAGTCATACTTTTCTTTGTCAAAGCCCATTTTACTGGCCAAAATAGATTGTAGTGTATAAGCCTCAACCTCTGCTAAAGGTTCATCGGCGAGCTGTGCTTGAGTTGCTGCTTGATAAAGACTGGCGTTAACTTGTCGGTAATCTTCTTGTAAAAAACCTAACCACGCTTCACTTTTAGATACTTGGCTTTGCAGTAGCAGTAAGTTTCGTGTCGCCAGTACTTCATGGGCTTGCCTATAAAAACTTTTGGCTAAATCAGTAGAGCCTCGTAGATGAAATACCTTACCTTTTAACCTAAAAGCTTCCCCCAAGTAAGCAGTATGCGTTATGGGATCACTTTGCGTAATTAATTTGTCGGTAAAAGCCATTGCGACATCATAGTTTTTTTGTTCTATCTGACGTTCAATTAAGCGCAACAATACTTCATGATCATCTGGGTGCTGATTATGTATCAAGGTAAGCTCTGAGGTCACTAATGCATCGTATTCTAACGTTAAATATTGAGATGCTAAAATTCGATACAGTTTACTATCGAGTTGCTGTAATAACGTATCTACACTGGTTGCAAACAAATATCCTGTCCATGCACGGTGTACTCCTTGTAAACGATAACGCAGCAACAAGCCATCACTTTGTGATGATAGAAGACCAGAAAGGAGCAAATCGTGTCCGACTAGTTGATGATTTTTCCATGCTAAAAAAGGTGCATTAAAAAAAGAGCGAGTACTGATGTTTTTCTGTGAGTGATTAAGCTTGAACTGACCATTTACCTCGTTCTCATTTATAACTTGATTAAATGAGTTAACCAACGGAGAAGCCGCGCTTTTATTGTTATTTTCAAAAGGTATTACGGTGATGTTACTTTTATTCACATTGGTGCTTATAACCTGTTCAGGCTTACCACCTTTTAAAAATAATAGCAGAAGGATTAACAGCATAAAACTAGCAAGTATTACCCATACAAAAGAGGGAGATTTTAGCCCTGCACGTTTCTTTATAAAACTGGCTGATCCCTCTTCAGGCTCTTCTTCAAGTTCTGTTAATTCTGTGCTTTCAATAAGTACTTCAGGTTTAATATCAAGCTTCCATTGATAACCCTTCTTAGGAAATGTTTTAATCGCCTTATCAGTAAATATTGTTCTGAGTTGACTAATATTTTGAAAAACCACTTGCTCGGATACAACACGCGATCCCCATACTTCACTAAGAATGGTGTCTTTACTTAAGATGTCACTAGGGCGAGATAAAAATAAGCTTAATAATTTTGCTTCATTGCGTTTCAAAGCAATAATTTGTCCATCTTTAAAAAGGATTTGCTGAATGGAATCGTATTGATAGTTTTCAAAAAAATACTGCATCATTTCACTTTGTTATTTGTCACTCATGTTTTGACTCACTTTGGATTATATATCTATTAAGTTGTTAAAAGTAATAATTTCAATAATGATCATTGTGAAGGTGAGTTGAAGGGCTAGCTACCTTTATCATTCACTTTTCTCATAAAGGTATAATTGATACCTTTATGAGAAATTAAATGAATTGAAAAAAGTGGCTTAAATACTCTCAATATTTAGTTGACCATTACACTGATTTTTCAATTATTTATTGCCGTTTGACAATAGCCACTCTTGAATATATAAATGATCACTATTCGCAATTACATTCATTCCAGGGTGACTACGCTCCTCTACTTTAAAGACAGAAATTGTATTACTTGATAACGGCTCGAAATAAGAAAAAGGTGCCACTGTATCGCTATTTGAGGCAAGAATCATAACGGGCATGTTCAGCTGGGATAGCACAGGTTTAATGTCTGTTTGCTCAACAGAAATATTCGCGTTATCTAAAGCTTTAATCGCACTCTTTCGTATAGTTTTGTCTGAAAATAACATGGATATTATTGGTGAATAACTTGAAACATAATTAACGGTAGCTTTATCAAATAGTGTCATTGGCGCCTGGAGAATAACACCTGATATTTTATCATTATCTTTCGCTAGATTGGCGGCTGTAACAGCCCCCATAGAGTTACCTAAAACATATAGAGGAAATTCTATATTAGTATTATTTACCAACTCATTAATGATTTGAGCGCTTGTTACGCCAAAGCTAATTTCTCCACTAGAATCACCATGACCCAGTAAATCAGGCATTATCACATTAAAACCAAGAAACCGAAAATAGAGCGCTGAATTTGCCATAAACTCTTTCGATGCTCTAAACCCATGAATCAATACAATCGTTCCTTTGAAAGTATTAGCTAGCTCTTCTTTTGTTAATGCTAACTTAATATTGTCAGTTTTTTCATTCACATCGATTGCTACCTCATACCGCAACAAGTTCTTGTTGTTAAGAGGCTTTGCTTTAAGGTAACTAATACAATGTAAATACTGCTGTGAACAATATTCAAGTTTGACATAACCTTGCTGAGATAAAGCCTCGTCATTGGCAATACTTTCATATCCATAACTTTGTTGGCTTGAAATATAATTAGAAATCACGCTTGAACAACCACTGATAAACAAGGTTAAGACTAAAACGAAATGTTTACAAAAACTCATAGTGATTAGGTTCCCAATATCCTGCTCTGTGATTTATAGAGTTGTTTCGCTTGCGGTAGTTATACTTTGGCTCGGAAATGAGATTTCCATAACCAAACAATCTTGCTCACAAATAAATGGACCATGAATTTCGCCAGGAGGACGGCTAGCATAATCACCAGTTTCTAACCATTGCTCAAAGGCCACATCATAAAGCCGTCCTGACATTATATATATTTCCTCAGGGTAATCATGTGATTTACCACCAAAAAGCTTGGTATTGGATCCCGCTTTGAAACGGGTCAACCGAGTGTAATCACCGGTAATTTCATCTATAGCAAGAGTTAACTGCTCTAACATGCCATCACTACCTTCGATAGGCTCCCATTTATGAGCATTATGAGGGGATAAAGTATTCCAATAGGTTGCCGTTTTTTTAGTCACGATAGTCTCCTTAATACGAATTCGCTATTTATAACTCACTTTTAAGAGGTATTATTTCATAGTGAACAAATTTTTATGTATTTAAGCACACTTTATTATTACGCCGTTCCAACCTTTACAGCTTGAGTTAAGTAAAGAGGGGTAAGTCGTTATTTTCTTTTCTGAAAAAATTGATGATAAAGAAATTAGATTGGTACGCGCATTTCAGCACATGGGACCGATAATGACTTTGCCTAATATGGTAGTCAGTCATCAAGAACTTCGTACCAGCGTGATAGTAAGACGTGTTTTCGACTTTATTACTACAGAGTTACAAGATATTTATAAATAACACCTATTCCTTCACAAGCATCATATAAACTAGCTAGTTGCGTATTAGACCCGCAGCAGAACCGCATTTTTTACACCCTGCTGCTTACGATTGCTTAGCGCTTTAATTGAAAAAACATAATTTATTTTTGTCTAAATCTCTCACATATCCTGAAAAACGAGGTCCTTTTTGATTTGGCTCACCTTCACAAACTCCACCCAATTCAATAGCCTTTTTATGAAGTCGTTTTACTTCTTCGGTAGAGCCAACATCAAAACCTATCATTGTCCCATTTCCATTAGTTGCGGCTTCCTCATCAAAGGGAATAGCTAGTGCAAATGCAAAATCCTCAAATTGCCAGAAGGTCATTCTTTGCGTTACTAAGACCTGCTTTGGCTCTGCTTGCTCGAAAAGTGAATTATAGAATTTAACAGCAACATCCATGTTGTTTGTTCCAAGAACTGTATAGCTCATTTTCATAATTTAATATCTCCTACGATTAAAAGGTTTAGTGGAATTTAGTATTTCCCATCATTGACGAAGCAAAGTATATCCATGCATTTATTGGCAAGCAACGCTCGTATTTGTATATCGGGAATGCGAAAGTGCATGGGGAGGCAGTCGGCTTATTTTACAGCTTTAAATCACTTATTCACTCAGCTCAGCGGCTAAATAATCAAATACAACACGTAATCTATTGCTAGTTTTTAATTCCCTATGTGCAACCAGCCAAGTCTCTGTCTCAAAAACAGGGAATGTTGGTAATACTCTTTCAACTAATGGCTCTTCATCGCCGATATCTTCCATCATAAAACCAATACCATTCCCATGTTTAACCATTTCCCACAGTACAAGGTGATTGGCAACAATTAAGGGGAAATTACTTGAACTTAAGTCAAATCCAAATTTGTTAAGATAGGAAATTACATTATTGGAACGATCAATACCGAGAAAAACAGCATTATTTAAATCTTGTGGGGTCAGTCGATTTTTAAAGTTTTGTATATAAGTTTTAGAAGCGTATAGATGTCCTAGGGTATTTTTAACACGTTTTGCGATTAGTTCCTTTTGTGTTGGTCGATAATTGCGGATTGCTATATCAGCCTCACGGCGCGACAAATCACTAGTATCACTTGAAGCAATTATTTCAATTTCAATTTTTGGCCACTGGTTACGCAATTGTTCAATTATAGGAGGAAGAATAAAGGCCGAAATCATCTCTGTAGCACTTATACAAACAATCCCTTCAACTGTATCAACATGACCCGACGCCAATAGTGATAAATTGGTTGCAGCGTCAGCCATCGCTTTTACTTGCACCATCAAATCAGCCCCACCTTGTGTAAGAACCAACCCTGAATTTGTTCTTTCAAACAATGTAATACCTAGCTCTTCTTCCAGTGCAGACACTTGTCGACCAATAGTAGGTTGCGTCATATTAAGTGCTAGAGCAGCTGCGGATAGCGATCCTTCTTCTGCAGTCACAAGAAATGCCCGTGCTCGATTCCAATCAAATTTGATAGCTCGCCTATCCATACAATCTGTATATCCTATGTTTATTGTTGAGTATCGTTAAACCTTTTTACATAGATATGAGGTACTGTCAAGTTAACGAACTATCTGATTAATTTGAGATAATTCGAGAATGAAAAATACTAAAATCTATTCGGGCTATTGTTACCTACCTCAAATCATTAGTCACGCAGTTTGGCTTTATAACCGATTTACGCTGAGCTTTCGAGATATTGAAGAGCTCCTGGCCGCCAGAGGTATCATGGTTAGCTATGAAACAATCAGAAGTTGGTGCCTGAAATTTGGCAACCGTTACTGTATGATCTAGTTGGATAAATTAGGATGAATTTCAAAAGGATTTGTGGCTTCTGATACTATTATGTGAGTTTGCAAAGCTAATAAATCACGTCTAAATCTAAGTTATGACGACAAGAACTTGGTGACAAGATAGATGAATTAATACGACTTGTCGAAGTCGAATTAAATAATAGTAATGGATAACATAGCCATGGATACAAAAGCACATAAGCCATTCAAGCAGGTCAAAGAGCAGTTGGCTATTTTCTCATTCGTCGCCTATTTTAGTCAACAATCATTTGCCACTTAGTAGTGGGGTAATATGATTATGAGGCATATGGAATATTTAGCCATAATAATAATTGTCATTGTATGTTTAAATATTAGTTAGCATCATGCTTGCTAAACATGAAAACAGTTCTAGCTTTAGTGATTAATATCAACCAATGTTTCTGAGTCAGAACTGCGGTTAAAACATAATGAATATTTACTCCTATAGCTGTCTCTTATACACATC
>OJAZ01000986.1_pt1 | contig 10241 bp, 5 predicted proteins | sample 1589851 | NCBI WGS metagenome assembly OJAZ01 (sample SAMN05416792, study PRJEB24817) | seawater metagenome | isolation source: Sea water | place: Canada:Atlantic | collected 2013-07 | reverse complement strand
CTACACGTAAGGAGTCGTCGGCAGCGTCAGATGTGTATAAGAGACAGGGGTAAAGTCAGCATTAACTGCTGTCATCGTATTGTTTGCATTAACAGGGGTAAGCTGTAATTCAGTTGCTTGAAAAGTCTGCGCGTTGCTCGTTGCAGCAATTATAGAAAGTGTTAAAGCACTTAATCCTAATGTTCTGTTATTTATCATCTAAAGGTAACTCCAATTGTTTTTACGCTGAATCCAGTAATTTAATACTACATCGGACGTATTATTTTTCTCGTAGGATGATTAATCATCGAAATTAAGCTTGGCGTTTTTAAAGAGATTGTAATAGCAATTAAAAGACTTTTTTTAATAAAAAAACGACAAGTAATATAAATACTAATTTATTAAAGTCATTGGTTCTATTGTGTTTTATTAATTATTGTCGCTTTTTTATGAAAAAACGTCGCGTTTATACTAGAGGGTTTTTGTGTTGCTGATAGTATCGAGTAGTACTTAAGACAAGTTTCTTAACAGCAAAAAAATAATAATAAGTTATTTACTACATAAACAGCTGGAGCATCTATGAAAATTTCTAAATTTACAAACTCTATAATTGCCATTGCAGTAACATCTGCATTTACAGCCCAAGCAGCTGATGATAGATACATCATCAAAGTTGATGAAAGTAAAAAAGGAATTGTGAAAGCGTTAGCTAAAAAACTTAATGCTGACTTGAAAATCGATGGTAACGGATTTATTGCTGCTTCTTTTGCTGGAAAATCATTAGCAGAAGTTAAAGGGTTAATGAACAATCCACATATTCAAATGATTGAAGAAGATCAACGCCGAAGTGCGAGTGCTTTATACAACGACGATATTGGTAACGCGATGACTGAACAGTTAACGCCTTATGCGGTATATCAGTCACAGGCAAATCAAGTGGTTTTTAATGCTAATGCAGGCATGAAAGTGTGTGTTATTGACTCAGGTCTAGATCGTTCTAATTCTGACTTTATATGGAACAATATCACCGGTGATAATGATTCTGGTACTGGTAATTGGGATGAGCATGGTGGTCCTCACGGAACACATGTGGCAGGTACTATTGGTGCGGCAGATAACAATATTGGTGTTGTAGGAATGGCGCCAGGTGTTGATATGCATATTATAAAAGTATTCAACGCTGCAGGTTGGGGCTACTCTTCTGACTTAGCATTCGCTGCTGAAAAATGTAGTGCGGCAGGTGCAAATATCATTAGTATGAGTTTAGGTGGTGGTGCTGCAAACAGTACTGAAGAAAATGCATTTAAAGCTTTTACTGACGCTGGTGGTTTAGTCGTCGCTGCTGCAGGAAACGATGGTAATAATGTGCGCTCATATCCCGCAGGTTATTCTTCGGTGATGATGATCGGTGCAAACGATGCCAATAACAATATTGCTGATTTTTCACAATTTCCCAGTTGTACAGTATCTACTGGACGTGGCAAAAAAGTAACGACAACCACAGATGAAACCATTTGTGTTGAAGTAACAGCCGGAGGTGTGGACACACTTTCTACATATCCTGCAGGACTAGCAACAAATGCTTCGATGAGTGCAGACGGCACAGCATATGCTTCGTCTTCTATGGAAAACATCGGAAATGTTAATGGTAGTACTTATTATATGGGGACTGCTGAAACAACAGATAGCGCTGCCAATGGTAATGTCTGTGTGATTGACCGTGGTGTTATTTCATTCCACGACAAAGTTCAAAACTGTCAGAACTCTGGTGGTATTGGCGCTGTTTTGATTAACAACGAAGCAGGTATGTTATACGGAACTTTAGGCGATATAAATGCTACAACGATTCCTGCTGTAGGCGCGGCGTTTGAAGATCGTAGTGCTCTGTTATCAGCTACAACGATTAATATTGCTATCGGTGCAACAGATTATGGCTTTATGAGTGGTACATCGATGGCGACACCGGGTGTTTCAGGTATTGCTGCATTAGTTTGGTCAAACCACAATGAATGTACAGGTACAGAAATACGTGAAGCGCTAAAAGCAACAGCAGAAGATAATGGCGCTGCCGGTAAAGATGTATATTTTGGCTACGGTATTGTTAAAGCGGCAACTGCAGATGCATACTTAACTACTAATGGTTGTGCCGGTGGTGTTACGCCTCCTCCAGCAGGCGGTGATATTAGCTTAACTACTAATGGTTATCGTTCTAAAGGCAAAAACAAAGTTGATTTATCATGGTCTGGAGCGGTAACAAGTAATGTTGATATCTTTAGAAATGGCTCATTAAGATCAACAACAGCAAATGATGGTTTATTTACAGACAGTTTTAAAACTTCAGGTACATATACTTATAAAGTGTGTGACCAAGGTACTGATAACTGTTCTGCTGAATCAAGTATTTCATTTTAGTTAGAAAGTTAGTTAATAGTAAGTCATTAAAATATCCAGCTTTAAGTTACGCTGGATATTTTTGTTTACTCAACAGAAGTAACAAATGTAATTATCTAGTTAAAAGATATTAAATGGTGTGATAGTGTTTACAAATCGCTTTAGAAAAAGTGATTAAATAAAGTGATATTGACATGACTTAAGTCGTTGTTAGTTTATGTAAACAAATGAAGTTATTCACCTTACTGTTTTTAAATAAAGTTTAAAAAGATGTAACGGGCAAAGGGGATTAAAATGTCGTTCACTTCGAACCAAAATAAAATAAGAAATTTTTCAATCGTTGTAGGTTTATTTACCTTGGCAATGGTCATAGGTTTTAAATCTGTAGCTGACACAGATAAAGTCGCAAAGTCTTATATAATAAGTGCTAAGAATTTTTCTGTATTGAAAAATAACCTAAAAGCATTAGGTGTTACACCTACGCATGAGTTAAAAATAATTGACTCAGTTGCCGTAGATTTAACAGATAAGCAACTAAGCAACTTACAAAATAAACAAGAGATCACTGTAAGTTCCAACTATAAAGTTGAGTTAAGTGGGCTGTCTTATGGTCAACGTAGATGGCAGCCTCAATCGGTTGTTACTGAACAAGTTGATGCCACCTATGTTCACCAAATGGGAAACTTTGGTGAAGGTGTAACCATTGCATTTTTAGATACGGGTCTTGAACATTTATCCGGTTTATCCACTGACTTGCAAGGTCGTGATAAAGCTTGGGGCACTTATGATGCGATTAATGATACTGTCAGTAATACTGGCAGTGAAGAAAGTGGTCATGGTACACATGTGGCTAGTATCGCCGTTAATAGTGATTATGATAGTTCTGGCAGAATATATGGTGTTGCGCCCAATGCGGCACATGTCGGTATAAAAGCTTTTGATGCTGAAGGAAAAGCAACGTATGCAGATGTTATTCGCGGCATAGGTTGGGCACTTGAAGTTAAAGAACAAATAAATTTACGTATATTAAATATGTCGTTTAGCGGTCCAGTTCGCTCCAATTACTGGGAAGATCCGTTAAACAAAGCAGTAATGAAAGCCTGGCAAGCTGGAGTGGTTGTCGTTGCGTCAGCAGGTAATAAAGGCTCTGAACCAATGACCATAGGCGTGCCAGGGAATGTACCTTATATAATTACTGTAGGTGCCATGACCGATGACTATACCGCTTTTAATTATTCAGATGATAAAGTAGCAAGTTTTAGTGGCGCTGGACCTACTGCTGAAGGGTTTGTTAAGCCAGATATTATAGCTCCGGGTGGACACATTTCAGGATTAATGGCGTTTGATTCTCAAATTGTTATAGATCACCCTGAATTTCATGATGGTGGACGTTACTTTGAAATGTCAGGTACATCACAAGCGGCGGCAGTCGTTTCAGGTGTGGTAGCTTTATTACTGACTGACAACCCAGCGTTAACACCAGATCAAGTTAAGTGTAAGCTTATAGCCAGTGCTTACAGTGCGAATAATAGTGATGGCAGCAGCCGATATAGTGTGTTTCAACAAGGTGCAGGTCTAGTTAGTGCCTATTATGCGATGGCCAGCGCTGAAACTAATTGTGCTAATAAATCATTAGATATAGCTAAAGACTTGAATGATGAAGAACATTATTCAGGGCCTGCTAATATAAATGAAGATGGTAACTTTTATGTCGAAGGCTTAGGTGAAGAATTTATTTGGGATATAAATGATTCCAATATTGTAGGTGACGCTATGCTTTGGAGAACGTCATTGGAACCTTTTAGTGAATGGCAGGATAAAGCTACAACTGACGCTATGCTTTGGAGAACCAACTTTGAAACAGATGCTATGCTTTGGCGAACAGGTTTTGGAACTGATGGTATGTTATGGCGAACCAGTTTTGAAACAGATGGTATGTTATGGCGAACAACAATAGATATTAACAGTTGGGTTGAGCCACAATAATGAAACCGTAACGAATGAAGTCACTTATTATAAGTGGCTTCTTTCGTTAAAACGTTAAAAATTTTAGGTTAACTGTTTTAAGTAGTTAAGCTTAGGATTACTTTTGAAAATATTTTTTTGTTTAATATACATTCTTCAATGTGTTATTAAGTGTCATAAAGAACACAATTAAAAATTGAAATTATATTTTATATAACTCACCTTCAATGAATCGTATTATATATCCAGATACATATTGAGATAAGCACCATAAGTAACTACGTAGTTACTCTATTCTAATGACAGGTTAAAGCTAACTAATGAGCAATAAATTTTATCTTTGTTTTATATTTTTTTTCTGCAATATGCTTTTTGCTCAAGATAGTAAGTTATTTAAGAGTTTTGCGATTGATAATCCACTGTCTTATAAATATGTCATGTCAATTGCTCAAGATAAGAGTGGTTTCATGTGGTTTGGTGGGCAAGAAGGACTGCACAGGTTTGATGGTCATCAATTATTGAGCTTTTATCATGATACATCTATTGAAAGTTCATTAAGTTCAAATGTTATTAGTAGCATGATTTTCGATACAAAACAGCGTCTTTGGATTGGCACTAGAGGAGGAGGTCTTAATCTTTATAATGAAGAGTCCAAAAGTTTTAGACATTTAACGACAAAGACCCAAAATGCTCAAATTAGTAATGATGGTATCAATACTCTATTTGAAGATAGCGAAGGTAAAATATGGATAGGAACCGAGAACGGGTTAAATATTTTATCGATTAAAGGTGATGTCTGGGATGTAGTACAAATACAACAGAAACTAGGAGATAAAACCAGCTTGTCGCATAATACCGTTTATTCAATTATTGAAACTCAAGACAATGAAATTTGGATAGGTACTAATGGTGGTGGTATTTCAGTCTTTGATTTAGCAGGTAACTTTAAGCGCACAATAAAGTATGCTCTAAAAAAAGAAGATAGCTATGCTAATAAGTATGTGAATGCACTTTTTAAAGATAAAAAAGGCAATATTTGGGTTGGCACCGTTGATAACGGCTTATTGAAGTATGTAGTTGGTGATAATAGCGTTGTTCATTATAAATATGACGATAGTGATGATAAATCAATTAGTAGCAATACAATACATAATGTATATCAAGATTTTGAAGATAATATTTGGATAGCGACTGATAACGGCTTATCTATTTTTAATAATGAAACTAAGTTATTTGAGAGGTTTACTTATTCAGCAAGTAATCATTATAGCTTAAGTAGTAATTACATCATGAGTTTTTTTGAAGACCAAAATGGTTTGATGTGGATTGGCACAAATAATGGTTTAAATCGTTGGGATCCATCGATGACAACATTTAACCAATACACTGAAAGGGAACACCCTGCAATCGATCGACAAAATATAACTAGTTTTGCCCAAGCATCATCAGATAGTATTTATTTCAGTGCTTATAACGGTCGAATATACCAGTACATAGTCAGTACTGATAAAGTTATAGAACTAGAGTTAAACAAATTCTTTGAAAATTTACGTGTTATGACTCTGTTTTATGATAATTATTCTCTTTGGGTTGGTACTAGAGCTTCAGGTTTATATAGGGTTGATTTAAACACAAATATAATTACTACCTACACCCATGATGAAATGGATGAAAACTCAATATCGGCAAACAGCATTACCGATATTATTAAAGATTCTGATGGAAACCTATGGGTTTCTACATTCTATCAGGGTCTGAATATGCTTAATAAAGATGGTGATTTCGTACGTTATATTAGTGATAAAAATGCGCCCAAACAAGGGCCAAGTAATAATGCTATTTTACATCTACTGGAAGATGAGCAAGGTATTATATGGGTTGCAACATACGGAGGAGGATTGAGTCGTTTTGATCCAAAGTCCGGTGAATTTGAACATATCTTAAATGATAAAAATAATGCCAACAGCCTTTCTAGTGATTTTTCTTGGTACTTATTATTAGATAACGATAAAAACCTATGGGTCAGTACTCAAGCAGCAGGATTAAATGTATTATCCTATGAGAACAGAGTTGCGAAAAACTATAAATTTAAACGCATCGGCACAAACGATGGCATGAAAAGTCAAACAGTTTATGGCATGATTCAAGATAGCTATAACGATATATGGTTAAGCTCAAATCAAGGTATAACAAGATATTCAGTCAACTCTAAAGTTTTTAAGCACTTTGATCTAAGCCACGGATTGGTTGATTTAGATTACAATCATGGTGCAATTTTTAAAAGTGTCGATGATGTAATTTACTTTGGCGCAGGGAAAGGCGTTTCAAGTATTCAACCCAGTAAAAATCGAAATAAAATACAGCCCCCACAAGTACGATTAACCAATGTCTTTAAGCTTAATGAACCTATGGCGTTATCAACAGCCATCACAGATCTTAAAAGCTTAGAACTTGATTATGATGATCAATTGATTTCATTTGAGTATGTTGGGCTTAATTACGCTTATCCTGAGTCTACTAAATATAAGTATCGCTTACTTGGCTTTGATCAAGCTTGGCTAGATGCAGGTAAGTCACGCCGTGCTACCTATACCAATCTGCCTGCAGGTATGTTTCAGCTGCAAATAATAGCGGGCAATAGTGACAATGTATGGAGTGAACCAGGCTATACCTTAGATATAATCGTTAAACCAGCACCATGGAATACTTGGTGGGCCTATATTTTATATACTTCTGCTGTGGCGCTAGCTTTATTGTTTTATTCTCGTTTATTAAATCGTAAATTAGTTGTTGAGCAGCAACAAAAGCTCTATTTAGAACAGCAGGTTTATGATAAAACTGAGAAGTTTACATCTAAAAACTTAGAGTTAGCTCAAGCCAATAAACAATTAGAAAAAGCGGCAATTGTTGATAAAGTTACGGGCGTAAAAAGCCGTCGCTATTTAGATATATATATTGAACAAACTAGTCAATTAATGAACCAAATGCACCAAAATTTATTACCTGTGCAAAGAGAAATGTTGCCACGGCTTTATATTTTAATGGTACGTCTTAAGAGTAAAGAAGCGGTGAGTAATAGCCAGTTAATCAATCTTACTGATTTATTGCATTATAGTAGAAACAACGATGATCTCGTTATTCGTTGGTCGAATGATACTTTTGCGGTTATTGGCTATGAAAAGGGCAATAATGCCAATGAATTAGCTGCGCGTTTATCAGGTAGATTAAAAAGCGTGGTTGATGTTGATGACGCTACGGCCATTAATATGGCCTATTCATTCTTTCCATTTAGTCGAGAAAATCCTCTAGACTTATCTTGGGATCAAATCAGTGTGATGATAGAACAAGCATTAAATTATACGGATGAAAATAAGCAGCTTTCATGGTTAGGCTTATGTGGACCAAAATCTAATGTTTTTGACTATTTACAGTTGATGAAAAAAAGCAGCCTCACTAACTTAAAAGAACAAATAATTATTAAGTCAGGCTTAGTCTGATGTTCGTTGCTCTTTTTGCTTCTGTTGCTGATATTGCTTCGGCGTGGAGTCAAACATTTCTTTAAAGCAACGGCCAAAATAAGTCTGCGACGAAAAGCCAACATCAAGTGCTATACGACCAATTTGAGAGCCGTTTTGTAATAGCACTTTTGCTTTGTTAAGGCGAAATTCTTTAATGAAGTTATTCGGTGTTATGCCTATTAATGCTTTAATTTTACGTTGCAACTGACGCTCGCTCATTGCCATTCTGGCTGATAACTGTGTAATGTCTAGATCAGTATCTGTATACACCTCAGCGGTTATCGATTCGAGCTTTTCTAAAAATTTATTGTCAAGTGTGACATCCTCATCACTTGTATAGGCTAAGTCTGCGACGTTTTCAATGCTATTAACTTTTCTACTTGTTTGCAGGTTTTTATTAAAGCTTTGTAAATAACTTTTTTGTAATTCTTCTCTATTAATAATTAAGTTATCTATGCGTGTTAATAGCTCTTGATGGTTAAAAGGTTTACTCAAGTACTCATCGGCTTGTAAATTTAAACCATGTAAGCGGCTATCAAGATCAGAACGGGCTGTTAATAATATCACCGGAATATGAGAGGTTAATTCATGGCTTTTAAGTTGTTGTAACACGGCAAAACCGTCAATGCCGGTGAGCATAATATCGCAGACGATAACATCAGGAATGTATTCTTGGGCAAGTGTTAATCCAAGTTCACCGCTACCCGCTATCAAGCTATGATGTTGCTGCTCTATTACTTGTTTAATGTGGCTTTGCATATCCAAGTTGTCTTCTATAATTAAAACAACCTTTTGACTATGGTTTCTAATATCTTGAACTGAATTGTGAGGTTCAATTAACAAAGAAGATACTTCAGTTTGAGAAATACTTGTTGGTGTTAGCTTCTCGTCTGAAATGGCAGTGGCACTAGGAATAATTAAGGAAAATTTACTACCTTTACCATACTCACTAAAAACATTAATTTTCCAATGATGTGCTTTAACCAGTTCATTCACCAAAGATAAACCAATACCAACACCGAAAACGCCTTTGTTTTGTTCGTCATCTGCGCGTTGAAAACGCTCAAATATTTTACTTTGTGAGGCTGTATTTATACCTATCCCGGTATCAATAATATCTAGGATAAAGTTGTCATTGTTGCTGTGAGCAATAACTTGAATACTGCCACCCGCTGGCGTGTATTTAATTGCGTTCGCTATTAAATTAAAAATAATTTTTTCAAATGCTTGGGCATCACAATCTAACCAAATATGTTCTGGGATATCGCAGGTTAAGGTCAAGTTGTTTTGAGTGGCAAGACGCGAAAATGAGTCTGCTGGCATCGACATTAATGTTTGCAGTCGATAGGTCGCCATAGTTAATTGTGGGTTATCAGATAAGCGAGATAGCTCAAGGAGTTGTTCAACCATACGAACTAAACGTAAACCATTGCGCTTCGCTGTTTTAAGCTCTTTACTCTCTTCCTCTGATTGAGCTTTAACCAAGTAGCGATCTAAAATTCCATTAATAATTGTTAACGGAGTCCTAAACTCGTGGGAAATATTGGCAATAAATTTATCTTTTAAATCTAACGCTTGTTGTTCTGCAAGTTTACGTGCAGTGAGGTTAATAAAGGTAATCACAACTAAGGGTTGCTCTTCTCTTTCTGCCCATTGTAATTCTGCTTGTACAGGGAATTGAGTACCGTCTTTTCGGGTAGCCGTGCACTCTATCGATATACCAGCCTCTTTTCGTTGTAAAGTATAAACATTACTTTTGAAGTCAAAAAAGTAATGCATTTGATCATCTGTCGAGAAAAAATCGCTAACACTTGTGGTAATAATTTCACGCTCTAAACATTGAAAAAGTTGTACAGCGGCGGGGTTTGCTGAAAGTACTGTCCCATCTGTGCTAGTGGTTAATATGGCATTACTTGAGACATTAACTATCGCTTTGTCTTCACTATTAAGCATTGCACTGGTTAACACTTGATTAAGCTTCACTAATGTTTGCTGTTCGGTATTTTGTAACTCTATTTTCTTTTGATTTTTATACCCTAAACGATTTTTTCGATAAATAATCGTCATTAATAACGTTAAAGCAATACCGAGCCAAGTGGCAATTAATATCGACTGCAAATACGAGTTTATATTGTAATGCAGGTTTAACTCGGTACCCGCTAAATGCATGAATACTGAACAAGCTATTAATAAAATCAAATAAAGCTCAGACGTAAATTCTGGTGTTACTTCTGTTGGCGGCTCATCAGTTATTACAGAGTTATTAGCGGCAATAATGAGCGAGCAATACGGAATAAGCACTAACAACGTTAGTACTGTCTCTTATACACATCTCCGAGCCCACGAGACTAAGGAGAATATCGTATGCCGTCTTCTGCTTGAAAAAAA
>OJAZ01000984.1_pt1 | contig 10243 bp, 5 predicted proteins | sample 1589851 | NCBI WGS metagenome assembly OJAZ01 (sample SAMN05416792, study PRJEB24817) | seawater metagenome | isolation source: Sea water | place: Canada:Atlantic | collected 2013-07 | reverse complement strand
TTATGATACATTTGAGTTGGCAAAAAGGTGGCGTCAGGCAATCTCCGGCATCCCTAGTTTAAAATCCCTAAGCATTAATGATGATTTAAATGGTGGCTCAGAGGAGGGGGACTTTGGTTACCGCTTGTATGCACCAGACATGGAAACCTTGCGAGAAGCGTCAAAAGAATTTGTCGCCAAACTCCAAAGTCAGCTTGGTATTGTGGACGTGAATTCAACCCTCGATTCTGCCAGTAAAGAGATCCAATTAACCTTATTACCCGTTGCGCATTCTTTGGGACTGACTCTGCAAGATATCGCAAAGCAAGTAGCTGCTGCTTTTTATGGTAAAGAAGCGCAAAAAGTGTTACTTGGAGGGGAAGAAGTCAGGGTAATGGTTCGTTATCCACAACTTACTCGAGAGCAAACGTTTGCTTTGCAATATACCCAAATCACGACGCCTATTGGTGCAAAAGTCATGTTAGGTGACGTTGCTGAGTTTAAACATGTTCCGGGCACTAGTTTTATCAGGCGTGAGCAAGGGCTGCGCAACGTTTATGTATCGGGTTATATTGATAAAAGTAAGGTGACACCAAATCAAGTGATCAAAACGATCCGTAACAATATTCTGCCTTCGTTAAAGGAACAGTTTCCGACGCTGCGCACTGAATTGGGTGGGGCTGTAGAAGAGCAAAGTAGCCAATTAAACGAACAAATTTTATTTTTTATCGCGGGCTTACTAAGTGTTTACATGTTGCTTGCTGTGCCGCTTAAAAGTTATGCACAACCTTTGATCATTATGTTGGTTATTCCGCTAAGTTTTACCGGTGCGATATGGGGACATTACATCTTTGGTATTGATATAAGTACCATGTCTATTTTTGGTTTGATTGCCGCCGCGGGTGTCGTGATCAACGACTCTCTGGTAATGACTGACTTCATCAATCGTGCAAGAGCGAAGGGGATGCCATTGACACAAGCAGTTATTGAATCTGGGTGTGCACGTTTTCGCGCAATTTTACTCACCTCTTTAACGACCTTTGTTGGAGTATTGCCTTTGATGTTTGAAAGTAGTTTACAAGCTAAGTTAGTCGTCCCTATGGCCGTAGGTTTGGGGTTTGCGGTTTTGTTTGCCACCGTCATCAGTTTGTTGTTGCTGCCTTCTTTATATCTCATCCTTGAAGATATAAAGAAATGGTTATCATGCAAGCAAAAAAAGCTCAGCGGACGGTTAAATTTATCTAATATTAAATCTGTCAATTAAAGTCGTTATTAAGTAGGTAGTGAAGATGTTTAAATATCAGAAACACAATTCGGCTTCAGCGAAAAAATTACTGTTGCCCATTAATAAGCCCAGAGCTGCACGTTACAAAATGATTTGTTTTCCATGTGCTGGTGGCAATGCTTCCATGTTTCAAGATTGGCCAAATGAACTGCCCGATAAATTAGAGTTACTTGCGTTACATGCACCAGGTCGTGCATCCCGCTTTTTGGAAAGAGCGTACACATCCATGAAGACTCTGGTTGCAGATTTGTTATGTGATGCACCAATATTGAGAGAAAGTCCTTACATACTTTATGGGCACAGTTTAGGTGCCCGCGTAGCTTACGAGTTCGCAAAACAAGCTCTGATACTAGGTTATCCGGCTCCTGTTCATTTTATTGCGTCCGGGAGCCGTTCACCAGACACACCATGCTTCTCACAGCCAACATTTAATCTACCTGAAGATAAATTTTTGGATACTTTGCGCTGTATGCAAGGCACGCCTCAAGAGGTATTGGATAATGATGAATTTATGCAACTCCTATTGCCGACACTGCGGGCTGATTTTCAAATGGCAGAAGAATATATAGGTGAAGTCTCTAAATTACCGTGCCCAATATCAGTATTCGGTGGTAAAACAGACCCTAATATTGGGGTCGACAAACTGAAGCGTTGGAAGGACTATACTGATTCCGAGTTCGAAATAAGCATGTTTGATGGTGGTCACTTCTTTATTAATGAAAGTAGTAGACCGCTGGAAAATATTAACCGCCTTATTCAAAAAATCATGAGTGCTAACACGGAAATAACATAGAACAATCTACTAGAATGACTAAGAGATAAATTACGCTCCCCCTATGGAATCAGCGAATTAAGTTCACCCTCCGTGTAATTTGACAATAGTAAAAGTGAATTTTAAAAGGATATAGAATGTATAAAGAAACTAAAGTATTTGAACAGTATGAATCAGGGGTCAGATCATACTGTCGGCATTTTCCTGTTAACTTTAAACGTGCTCGAGATAGTTTCATGTATGACATGGCAGATAATAAATATATTGATTTATTATCTGGGGCTGGAGCGCTTAATTTTGGTCATAATAATCAGTTAATTAAAAACGCTGTGATCAGTTATATGCAAGACGACGGTATTCTGATGAGCCTAGATTTACATACTAAGGCTAAAGAAGATTTTCTGGCCACATTTAATCAAATCATTCTTAAACCGCGTGGTTTAGATTATAAAATTCAATTTACGAGTCCTTCTGGTACCAGTGTAGTTGAATCTGCGGTTAAATTGGCTCGTAAAGTAACCGGAAGACATAATGTGATTTGTTTCACTAATGGCTTTCATGGGATGTCAGGAACTTCATTGAGTTTAACTGGCAATCGTGCTCAAAGACAAGCTATCTCTGAGGGAGGGATCACTAGGCTTCCCTATGAAGGGTATTTGGGAGAAAGCTATGATTCTATCTCTTATTATAGAAAGTTATTCATTGATGCCAGTTCAGGAGTTGACTTACCTGCAGCAATTATACTTGAAACTGTACAAGGAGAAGGAGGCGTCAATGTTGCTTCTCCATACTGGTTAAAGAAACTTAAACAATTAAGTGTCGAGTTTGGTATCAAACTTATCATAGATGATATTCAGGCTGGCTGTGGTCGTACAGGTCAGTTCTTTAGTTTTGAACGAGCAGAAATAGTTCCTGATCTTGTGTGCCTTTCAAAATCCATCGGTGGTATCGGTTTACCTATGGCTATATTACTTATTTCACCTGATATAGATCAATGGAAGCCAGGAGAAGATAACGGTACTTTCCGTGGCAATAATCTCGCGTTTATTGCGGCGCAAAAAATGCTGAGTCTTTATTGGAGTGATTCAACCCTAATTGAACAAATAAAATTTAAAGAATCCATGATTAGTAACTTTTTTGAACAACAAAAGAAAAAATTTGGTTTATATATTAAAGATTGTCGAGGCATAGGGTTAATGCAAGGTATTGAGTTCTATGATGAAAGTTTAGCAAGAAAAGTGATTGAAAATTGCTTTACGGATAAATTATTAATTGAAACCTGTGGTGCAAGAGATCAGGTGGTTAAATTAATGCCGGCATTGACGATTGAAGCTGAATTATTGCAATTGGCACTGGATAAAATTGGTTCGGCTATTGCCCGAGTATGTTCGCTTGCCGAAGTAGAGCCGGAAAAAGAATCAATTGGATCATATATAACCAATCCACTTCAATATGCAGATTTCAGCAAGTCGATAGCCGGCTAGGTGCAAGGGATTAAAGATGACAAATAGTCATGTTATTTGATTATTTAATAACGCCGCAGATGGCCGATTGTCTCCTTGCCCTACGGTAACTTAGCGACAAAAGATCTTAAATATCCGATGATATAGCTCCTCATGAGCAAGCGTTTACTGACAACCAATATTTAAAAATTGTTAGTTGTATATCAGCGTTATAAAGGAATAAAGGAATGAACCAAGAGATTCAACATACACTTAGCTCTGCACAGACGTTGATTTGGCTTAGCCAGCTATATACAGCCGAACTACCCTGTTACAACATTGGTTTTTCAGCCTTATTGATGGGAAAAACAGAACAAGTACGTTTAAATGCAGCGATAAATTATGTTATTTCTCAAAGTGATGCATTAAGAATAAGCATTAATGAAGTGGGAGCAAGTGCTCAGCAGCAATTTCATCAAGAGTTTACTTTTACTTTACCTGAAGTGGATTTTTCTCAATTCTCTGATGCTAAAGAACGTGCGAGAGACTATGTAAAAAATCAGTTTAATTGTCCTTTTGCTATTTATGATGAGGCTTTATGGCGAATGGAATGGGTTAAGTTTAGTGAGACTGAAGGTTATTGGTTTATTTGTTGTCACCATTTAGTCGCCGATGGCTTTGCTCTTTCCTTAATTTTGAGGGCTGTTTCACAAACCTATAGTTGGCTTGGTACACAACAAAATCTGACGGCTTTGAATCTTAATTTATTTCCATATCAAAACTTTATTGGTAAAGACCAAAGTTATTTAAGCTCCAATCATTTTAATAAGGATAGGCTTTTTTGGCAAAAGCGCTTTACTAGCGTGCCTGAGCCTTTATTTACCCAAATGAGAAATACCTATGACGGCAAACCTTTTGGTCAAAGAATGTGGAAAATCCCCCGTCATATTTACCAAAAAGTATCTGATTTTTCTGCTGAAATAGGTTGCAGTACGACCCAATTTTTTATGGTTATTTTGGCTGTATACTATTCCAGACTAAACGATGGTCGAGAAGAGTTGGTCATTGGTATGCCCGTTTATAATCGTAGAGGGCATGAGCAAAAAAATACCATAGGTATGTTTTGTTCTATGATCCCGGTACATGTTGACCTGGCTCAGGCTAATTCATTTGAAGAGACGCTGATCATCTTGGCTGCTGAGCTAAAGCGCATATATCGCCATCAGCGTTTTCCTATGTCTGAGCTTAAACGCCTGTTACCCTCTGGAGCAACAAGTAAATTAAACCTGTATGATATTTTGATATCGGTTGAAGATTACGCAATTAGTTCTACATTATTTGAAGGGTTAACGTCAGTCGTTACTCCTATACATAATGATTTCGTGTCACAGCCACTTACTATAACTGTTCGTAGCATTGAGCAAGACTCAGATGTGCTGTTTGAAGTTCATTTCGATCTAAATTTCTTTAGTGAAACACAAATTGAAGCAGATTTGAAACGCATTGAAAACCTTACGTTACAAGCCATTGACCAGCCTGAAATGAATATTGGTAATATGTCTTTAATCTCATTAAATGAGCAAGTTACTTTACTCGAAACCTTTAACGATAGCGCTGATTTAAGTTTAATTGAACATACCTGGTTAACCTTGTTTACTAAACAAGTACAACAAAGCCCTTCAGCAATTGTTGCCGAATTTGAAAATGAAAAAATGAGTTATGCTGAGCTGGACAAATATTCAACTGAGTTTGCCCAAGCATTATTAGCTCAAAAATCCTCATCAAAAGTTGCTCAGCAAGCGATTATCGCCGTTTTGGCTACCCGAAGTATTCAATTGCTAATCATGATGGTAGGTGTACTGAAATCAGGGAGTGCTTATTTACCGCTTGATCCCGATCATCCAGAAAGTCGCTGGCTTGACGTATTAAAAGAAGCCGAGCCAGATTATGTGATTGTGGATAGCCAACTTACAGAGCAACTGTGCAGGTTAAAGCGTCGATGGATAGAGGAAAAGATATTTACCAGTGAATATTTGATTAACTATAAACCATCGCGAGCTCTTAGTTTGCCAACTCCTGCATTGTCAGATCTGGCTTATATTATTTATACCTCAGGCTCTACTGGCAAACCTAAAGGAGTTATGATTGAGCATTGTGGTATGATTAATAATATTCTCAGTAAAATCAATCCATTGGGGTTGAGCGCAAAAGACGTGATAGCACAAACAGCGTCCCAATGTTTTGATATTTCAGTCTGGCAGTTTTTAACTGCACCGGTAATTGGTGCAAAGATGAGAATATTTAGTAATGAGATAATTAGAGATCCTGAGTCTTTATTATGTCAGCTCGCTACCTACGAGATCTCTATCTGGGAAGCCGTTCCTTCTATGTTGCAGGCCGCTTTATTAGTGCCTCACCCCCTGTCGAAACTACGCTGGGTTTTACCTACAGGTGAAGCACTGGTACCCAGTTTAGTGCAGCTGTGGTTTGTCCAATATCCTGATATTCCACTAATGAATGCTTATGGTCCGGCGGAATGCTCTGATGATGTAGCCTTTGAGCCCATTCATCACCTAGTTGATAAGGTTTACATTGGCCGCCCGGTAGCCAATGCTCGCTTACATCTGGTTGATGATAAGTTAAATTTACTGCCGATAGGGGTTGTTGGCGAAATAGCGGTTTCTGGACCTGTGGTTGGCCGTGGTTATTTAAACCGTAATGATTTGACAGATGCGGTGTTTAAAAGTAATCCATTTTGTCAAACAAAAGGCGATGAACGACTTTATCTAACCGGTGATTTGGCGCGTCGAGATCAGGACGGTCGCATCGAATATGTCGGACGGAAAGACTACCAGGTTAAAATTCGTGGTTTTAGGATCGAATTAGGGGAGATTGAGCAGGCACTACTTAATCAGGAGCAGGTTGCTGAAGCGGTTGTTACGACCAAAAGCTCAGGTCAATCTGAAAAATATTTGGTCGCATATGTTGTTTTATCAACACACATCGCCAGTGAACATGCTGGCCCGGTATTAAGCAGTGTTATCACAGATAAACTTAAACAAAACCTGAGTGAAATCTTACCGGATTATATGTTACCTAAGGGGATCATTCTGCTCGATAAGTTACCTTTAAGTGCTAATGGTAAAATTGATAGAAAAGCCTTGCCAGAACCTATTTTTTCTCATTTTACAACACAATACCTGGCACCTGAAACAGAAATAGAAAAATATTTATGTGACATTTGTCAGCAAATACTGGGTATTGAGCAAGTTGGTATTAACGATAATTTTCTTCAGTTGGGCGGACATTCACTTATGGCCGTACAAGTCATATCCCGGTTACGACAAGCTTTTAAAATCGATATACCTTTGAATGTATTATTTAATACTCCTGTGTTAGCTGATGTGGCAGCAAAGGTCAGTCTTCATGGAGCTGGTCAGTTTAACGAAATTAAACGATTCGAAAGAACGACTCCTCCTGGCTTATCCTCCACCCAACTACGTTTATGGTATATCGAGCAGATTGATAAACAAGCCAGTCTGGCATATCACATGCTGGGTGGTCTACGTATTTATGGTGATTTGAATCAAACAGCATTGCTTGCGGCACTAGATACTATCCTTGATCGTCATGATATTCTACGAACACGTTTTTCTGTCATCGACGGAACACCAAAGCAAATTATCGATACAGTTTCAAGTTTCAAATTACAAGTTCACGATATCAGTGAGGCTTCGTCAAAGCAGTACCAAGAGATCTATGAGCAAGAAATGACGACTCCCTTTGATTTGTCTGTTGGGCCATTGATGCGAGGACGATTATTATTAGGCTCTCAAGAGTATGTGTTGTTGGTCACTATGCATCATATTATTTCTGACGGCTGGTCTATGGAAATATTAATCCAAGAGCTTTCTGCTTTATATACTTCTTACAATCAAAGTAAAGCAAACCCTTTACCACCGTTATTATTGCAATATGCGGATTTTTCTCAGTGGCAAGAAGACGCTTTGCAAGAAGAGCATCTACAGGAACAAGCATTATATTGGTTGAAAAATCTCACTGGAGCACCTGAGGTGGTAACCTTGCCTACCGACAGACCCCGACCTAAAGTACAAGATTATTCAGGAGCAAGCCTCGATGTGGTCATCGATGCAGATCTTACCCATCGACTTAAAGTGCTTAGCCGAACACATGGGGTCACGATATACATGACATTACTTGCTGCATGGTCTGCTGTGGTTAATAGGCTGTCATCACAAAATGTTGTCGTGATTGGTTCACCCAATGCAAATCGGAACCGTCCCGAGCTAGAGTCCATAATTGGTTTTTTTGCTAATACACAAGCTATGCGTATTGATTTTAGTGATGACCTAGGTATTAGCGAATTATTGGCTCAAGTGAAAAAAACGGCTTCGGCTGCCCAAGAACATCAGGATATACCTTTTGAGCAAGTGGTTAAAACACTTAACCCAACAAGAACCAAAGAGTATAACCCTCTTTTTCAGTTAATGTTTACTTGGCAAAGTGTGCCAGAGGGAAATCTCTTGCTGGATGATTTACATGCTGAGCGTATAGTATTTTCGCATAAACAAGCAAAATTTGAGCTTACTCTGGATTTGCGAGAAGAGAATGAACAGATAGTCGGTAGTTTAAGTTATGCAACAGCTCTCTTTGATGCTAAAACCGTACAACGCTTTTTAGGGTATCTAAAGGTCATGCTGGCGGGGATGACAAGAAATGATGTTCAGAAAGTATCTCAAATGTCACTACTTAGAGTGTCGACTAGGACCACCATAATTATTTGAAAAACTGAATTAGATCAAGATATTTTATTTTTCGTTGTGTATGGACCAAGCCGAGATCATTATAAATTGAACTTTTTAGTAATGTAGGAACAGATCTTCATATTCAGCCAGCTGTCTTCAATATAACGTTTCAGCGTAAATAGGGCCACCCACAATAAATAACGTAATTTTCACTCTCCTACTAAGCTTTATGAATTGGTTAAGTAGGAGGTTGGTATGCCACGTCCAAGACGCACTCAGATAGTATTGAACCCTCCTTTTAAAATAAGTACCGTTCTATCACACAATTTCAAGGTGTGTGCGTAAAGCATGGCTCGCTGGAGTTGATCAAAGTACGGAGCAATCATATGTGCATCGCCGAGAGTGGGTTTAAAGTCGACTCCTTAAACTTGGTGGTATATTTGCGATTGATATTACTGCTTATGCGGTGATGTCTAATGCTTGAAGAGCATAATGTCGCTAGGCTTAAGCATTCAATTGCTCTATATCGAAGCCTGTTAAGTGATATATCCTGCTAACGCTTTCATAAGAGTTGCGTTGCCTCAATGAACCCATTGCCCGTATGGCGAACAAAGAAGATAAGTGTACGGGACGATTCTGGGAAGGGCGTTTTAAATCTCAAGCATTATTATATGAGGCAGCGGTACTGGCTTGCATGGCGTATGTCGACCTCAATCCTATACGCGCAAAAATGGCAGATACGCCTGAGCTATCAGACCATACCAGTATTCAACTTAGGATTAAATCTGCTTTCAAAGGTGAACAACCTAATGGATTATTGTCATTTGTAGGCAATGAGCGCAAGGACATGCCTAAAGGATTAATGTTCAACGCTAAAGAATATTTACAACTCGTTGATGATACGGGCAGAATAATTAGAGACGATAAGCGAGGTGCCATAAGCGATAAATCGATGCGGGTACTTGAAAAACTCAATATTCCAGCGGAAAACTGGATAAAGCTTACGACCGAATTTAGTCGATTATTTAAAGGCCCTGTAGGCACAGTGCAACAGCTCGATGTTTATTGCGAACACTTAGCGCGTAAACGAAGGCAAGGCGTTGCAGGCTGCCGACAATGGTTTGATAGTGCTTAGCAGCTAACTATTGATAATATAAATCCATTGAGACAAATAAAGAACCGAGATTAAGCTCGGTATTAGTGCTGACTAATTCTGAGTGGTAGAGTGGATATTTAAGGCTTAATAGTCAAGAAATCTTAATTTAGTCACCAAAATTGCCAAATAACCTTAAATTAGTGAGTTAGAGTAGGGAAGGTTTGTAGATCTCTAATATTCAAAAATTAAAATGGGTGGCTATGTAATTTTACATTAGGTAACTCATATGATTAAGCAAAACAGTTTAATGCCTTCAGGCGAATTACAAGAATTAAAAAATGGCGAAATGATCACACATAATACCCAAGAGCTTTTTGCCAATAAAAAAGTGGTTATGTTTGCTGTGCCGGGCGCATTCACGCCAACCTGTTCAGTGTCTCACTTACCCGGTTATGTTGTTTTAGCTGACGAGCTAAAAGCAAAAGGTATTGATGCCATTATGTGTTTATCAGTCAACGATGCTTTTGTTATGAATGCATGGGTCGAGTCACAAAACGCTGAAAATATAATGATGTTAGCCGATGGTGATGGTAGTTATACCAAAATATTAGGTTTAAACATGGACACGGCAACTTTTGGTGGTGTCCGTTCACAGCGTTACGCTATGATTATTGATAATGGCGAAGTAATCAGCTTGCATATAGAACAACCTAAATCGTTTGAAGTCAGCAAAGCAGAGTTTATTCTTGAGCAGTTTTAATCCTTTTGGTAAACCTAACTATTAGCGATAGTATTGGTTGTTAACACACTAAAATTTTTAGTGAAAAACAATCAATTCAAGAACACCAATAAGAACCTGTCTCTTATACACATCTCCGAGCCCACGAGACTAAGGCGAATCTC
>OJAZ01000981.1_pt1 | contig 10271 bp, 9 predicted proteins | sample 1589851 | NCBI WGS metagenome assembly OJAZ01 (sample SAMN05416792, study PRJEB24817) | seawater metagenome | isolation source: Sea water | place: Canada:Atlantic | collected 2013-07 | reverse complement strand
GCAGCGTCAGATGTGTATAAGAGACAGGAGCGAAAATAAACCCTAAGTGGAGTGAATACGTCCCGGGGAAAAGTTGCGGTAGTTGGGCCGTAAAAGCAGGGGCTTCAGCCTTCGGTGTCCCTCCCGCTTGCTCAGCCTGTAGAAGGTTGGGCGAGCGAATGAACCAGGTGAACAAGCTAATCGCCACATAATTCAACATGATGGTCAAGATGACCTCGTGGGCGCCGGTTTGTGCCTTGAGGAAACCAACCAGAGCGCCCCACAAGGCAGCGCCCAAAATGGCAACTATCACGGCGACAACCATGTGGAGAATCACGGGCAATTCCATGCGGGTACTGATCCAGGTGGCCCACAAGATGCCAAAAATCATTTGACCGTTTCCACCAATGTTGAAAAGGCCTACCCTGAAACCCAGCGAGATACCCAGGCCTGCTGCAATCAGCGGTCCGGCAAGGCGCAAAGTCTCTGTCAGCGGACGCAAAGCGGTAGCTAGGTCATCGGCACGAGTATTAAAGATAGAGCCACGAAACAGTGCGGCATACCCATCGGCAACAGTTCGCAGTGCGGCTTGAATTGCATCTATCAGTCCGCCAGATTCAAACGCCTTACCGACATCCTCGCTGGAAACCATCATGAAAATTGCTCCCACAAGGAAGCCCATCACGATCGAGAGAAACGCTCGCGTCGCACTGGTGGAGAACACTTCTTTGAGAAGACTCATGCGGATACTCCCTCCGGCATAATTCCCGCCATCATTTGCCCCATGTCTTCACGAGAAATTGACGGTGGAACGATTCCTACGACTTTGCCCCGATACATCACGGCAATACGGTCTGCGAGGTTGAACACTTCATCCAATTCCGTGGAGATAATCACCACGGGGATTCCCGAATCACGCGTTTTGATGATGCTTTCGTGAATGAACTCAATGGATCCCACATCAACACCCCTTGTCGGTTGAGCGGCCACAAAAAATTTCAGTTCGCGGGAAAGTTCCCTCGCCACCACTACTTTCTGCTGATTTCCACCCGAAAGTTTTTTAACCAGGGTCTGGCCTGAGGGTGTCCTGACGTCAAAGCGCTTGATGAGATCTTCGCTGTGCGCATGACGCGACGCAAAATCGATCGATAAGCCTTTAGTGAAGGGCTTGGAGTATGAACCATCCAACATAAAGTTCTCTTCAATCGTGAAGTCCGCGACCAAACCGTCTTTCTTGCGGTCCTCGGGAACGTATCCGACACCCGCTTCCAGCACTTCCTTCACGCTCGCGTGAGTGATGTCCTCGCCCGCGAGAGAAATAGTTCCCTCACTCACGTTGCGCAAACCTAGGAGAGTTTCCGCTAAAGCGGTTTGACCATTCCCCTCGACCCCCGCAATACAGAACACTTCACCAGCGCGAACATCAAGGCTCACGCCATCGATGACCCGTTGCTGGCGCTCATCCACCACTACCAAATCTCGGATCTCTAGGACTGTGGCGCCCGCAGTGGCCTCCACCTTATCGACGGAGAGGTCAACTTCACGGCCCACCATCAACGACGCAAGCTCACCCACCTCTGTCGAGGGCGAAACCGAATCAATAACCTTTCCACCGCGAATCACGGTGACAACATCGGCTACGGCCTTCACCTCCCGCAATTTGTGCGTAATGAAGACGATTGATGTTCCCTCTTGCGCGAGCTGCCGCATGATCTCCATCAACTCATCAGTCTCTTGCGGAGTGAGGACGGCGGTCGGTTCATCCAGAATCAGAATTTTTGCGTCCCTCGCAAGTGCCTTAACGATTTCCACTCGCTGTTGAATCCCGACCGGCAAGTCTTCGATGAGCGCGTCAGGGTCAATATCAAATCCAAATCGGGCAGAAATGTCGCGCACCCGCTCGCGCGCTGTTGCAAGATCCAACGCACCGATCGCGTTGATTGGTTCGTTGCCCAAAACAACGTTTTCTGCCACGGAGAAAACGGGAACCAACATGAAGTGTTGGTGGACCATCCCTATACCAGCGGCCATCGCATCACCGGGGCCAGAAAACTTTACTTCTGTATCGTCCAAAAGAATGCGGCCCTCATCGGGCTGGTAGAGACCATACAGGAGGTTCATCAGCGTGGACTTGCCGGCGCCATTCTCCCCGAGCAGCGAGTGGATTTCGCCGGGCTGCACGATAAGAGAAATTTTGTCGTTCGCGACAACGGGGCCAAATCGCTTCGACATTCCCTGCAGTTCAAGCTTCATTGCTTAGTTCTCCTCTGGTTTTTGGCGCTCTCCATTGTGCGGAAAGCAGGAGGGGCCCCGGACGCAGGTCCAGGGCCCCTCCGCTACTTCACGTCAGAACGTCGTGCCGCTGTCTAGGACAGAGGGTCGATCGTTCCATCGATGATGCCCTGCTTGATTTCGGCAAGACGATCCTTGATCTCCTGGGACACCTTGTCATCGAAGGCGTAGAACGGAGAGATGTCCGTTCCTGCATTCGCAAGGTCACCCATGTAGTAGTCACCGCTGAAGTTACCGTTGACTGCATAGTCTTCGATGATGTCGAAGGTTGCTGCACCCATACGCTTTTCCGCAGAGGTCAGGATGTAGTCGGCATATTCAGGCGACGTGGCGGCGATGTCCTTGTCGACACCGATCATCACAGCATCCACACCGGACTCCTTGATAGCTTCTGAACCTGCACCGAACTGGTCTCCACCCACGGGGAAGAGAACGTCAGCGCCCTGCTCGAGCTGAGAAGCGGTGATGCTTTTACCAGTGGGGTCATTCGGAGCGAATGAGCCCCAGAAGTCACCGGTTGCTGCCATGGGGTCCCAACCGAGAACGGTCACAGAGGTGCCGGTTTCGGTTTCGTATGCCTTGGCGCCGAAGTAGAAACCAGACATGAAGTCGGTCACAGCGTCAATCTGGAGACCACCGTAGGTACCCACAACCTTAGAGGTCGAGTAGGCAGCTGCAAGGTAGCCAGCCATGTAGCTGGACTGGTTCATCTTGTAACCAACAGGCTTGAGGTTTTCGTTTCCTTCGCTCCAACCATCGACGGTCACCATGGAAACATCAGGGTTGGCCGCGGCGGCGAGGTTGACATCAGCAACCAGGTTGAATCCGACGGCAAAGATGACATCGCAGCTTGCGTCGACCATGGCCTGGAGGTTAGGAGCGAAGTCCTCGGCGCTGTTGGACTCTGCCTCAGCAACCTGAACACCCAACTCTGATTCTGCCTGCTCGAGTCCGTCATATACAGCTTCGTTGAAAGAGTTGTCATTCCAACTTCCTTCGTCAGAAACGGCACAGGCGAGGAAGTCAAGGGACTCTTCGGGCGCGGCTGCTTCTTCAACAGCTACTTCTTCGGTGACGGCTTCCTCTGTTGTATCAGCAGCACAACCTGCCAAAACCAGAGCAGCCGCACCCAGTGCGGCGATACCTGCGAAGGTACGCTTTGCGGTGATTGCTTTCACTTGTGTGGTCCTCTCATTGCTTTTCGATGCCAGACACTTACCGATTCGCGACTGTCGCCTCAACAGAGTGCTACGCGAAAGAGTGTCTGACGCTTTGGATTCATTCTAGGGCGCGAAAATCACTGCCTTGCGAGATAGAGCACAGTCCGCGCAGATGAGCCTCAAGCGAACGTTGAAAGTGTTGGTAACTACCTTTTCAGCCCGAGAATTTCGCGCGAGGGAGTCGTCGGAGTCGCCATGCTTTCTTTGATGTACTCAAAAAAGGCGGCGGCATCCACAGCCTCAATCACGCGGGCGTTAGCCTTCAGTCCATGAATACCCCAGGACATCGCAGAATATCCCCTCGTCAGTTCAGAATCTGCCTCAACATCCACGGCGTAGAGGGCACTCTTGGTGATGAGCTCCGGGTGCAGCAAGAGCGCCACCGTCAAGGAGTCAGGGTGCGATGATCCTGGGATGCCGACACTTTCATCGAAGTCCAGGGTCGCTTCACACACCTGGGCAAAAAAAGACGCCACCGGCGATCCGCCAGCACCAATTTCTGCCATGTGTTGCCTGGAGAACAGAGCATCCTGAACAGTCAGGGGCTCCCAAGGGATGACGGTGATGTCAAAGCCAGCATCAAAAACAACCTTCGCCGCATCCGGGTCAACATAGAAGTTGAATTCAGCGGCAGCCGTAATGTTTCCGCGAGCGTTGTTGGATCCACCCATGATGTAGAGGGATTTCACCCTGTCGGGGAAAGTGGGATCTTTGATCACCGCCATGGCAATGTTGGTGAGCGGGCCAATCGCCACAACGTTTATTTCGCCCGGTGACTCTTTCGTCAACCTCAGCAGCGCGTCTACCGCGTGTTCGGCTTCAGGTTCAATTCCGGAGTTGTCCATGGTGAGTCCGCCCGCCCCATCTCCATGAACGTTCTCTGCAGAGACCCAGGCTCGAACCATGGGTCGGCGGCAGCCCAGAAACACCGGGCATTCGCCGAGAGCGCCGGCGACACTCAGTGTCATGAACGCATTCTTTGTTTGTTGCTCAAATCCCACGTTGCCCGCCACCATCGTGATGGCACGCAAATCCGCCACGGGATCCAGTAGCCCGAGCAAGATTGCGACGCAATCATCTTGAGCAGTGTCGGTATCGATGATTAGAGGGATCTTCACGGGCGTTAGTTCTTAGCCTGCGAGATGGTGGCGGAAATACGCAATGGTTTTTTCCAGTCCTTCGCTCAGCGGAATGTGTGGCTCCCAGCCCATTGTCTTCTTCGCGAGGCTGATATCGGGCTGGCGCTGTCTCGGGTCATCGGCTGGCAGGTCTCGGTGCTCGATTTCCGAGGAAGACCCCGTCAGCTCCAACACCTGCGAAGCCAATTCCAACATGGTGAATTCGCCCGGGTTTCCGATATTTACTGGGCCGGTTTCATGATGGGTGTTCTCCATCAGCCCAACCAGTCCTGACACGAGGTCATCGACGTAACAGAATGACCTGGTCTGGGATCCATCTCCATAAATAGTGAGCGGCTCACCGCGCAGGGCTTGAACAATAAAGTTGCTCACCACACGACCATCATCGGCCGCCATCCGGGGGCCATAGGTATTGAAGATGCGAGCAACACGAATTTCCAACCCATGTTGCCGGTGGTAATCAAAAAATAGGGTCTCAGCTACTCGCTTGGCTTCGTCATAACAGGCTCTCGGACCAATCGGGTTGACTTTGCCCCAATAATCCTCTGTCTGTGGGTGAACCTCGGGGTCGCCATAGACCTCCGATGTTGACGCCTGAAGAATGGGAACCCCTAGGCGTTTGGCGAGACCCAACATATTGATGGCACCCATGACGTTGGTCTTCGTGGTTTGAACGGGATCGTGTTGGTAGTGAATGGGCGAGGCAGGAGATGCCAGGTTATAAATGGCGTCCACCTCGACATAGAGCGGGAACGTCACATCGTGTCGGATTGCTTCAAAGCCTGGGTTCCCCTGAAGGTGGGCGATGTTGGTTTTTGAACCGGTGAAATAGTTGTCCACGACGACGACTTCATGGCCAGCACCCAAAAGTCGCTCGGAAAGGTGAGACCCGACAAACCCGGCGCCGCCGGTTATCAAAATACGCATGGTCACGATGTTATCGGTGGCAGAGCCTCAATCGGCTAGAGCACGTCCTCAAGACCTTGCGCTTTCATGTGTTCGACGATCTGTTTCACATCTTGCGCGTGCTCTTTTGTCGTCACCAACAGTGCATCAGGTGTGTCCACCACCACGATGTTTTCCACTCCCAGCAGAGTGATGATCCGCCCTGATGACCCCACCACGATTCCACTGGAATCGTGGGGATGCACCTTCGACGCATCCCCCACCACCACGACATCGGAGGTTGTAGAGGATTGCTGGGCCTGGGCTAGCGAATCAAAGTCACCCACATCCCGCCACCCGAAACTGCCGGGGACCACCAAGAACTGCCCGGCCTTTGCCGCGGGTTCGGCGACGGCGTAGTCAAAAGCGATGGAGGGAAGCGCTTCCCACAACTGCGCAACATCAAGACCTTCAGCCATCAACGCAGCAATTTCGCGGAGAGGGACACCTAGCTCGGGGGAGAAGTCGTCAAAGGCTTTGACAACACTCGCCACAGAGCCCACAAAGATGCCGGCGTTCCACAGATACTGGCCGCTCTTGACAAAGCGCTGAGCATCAAGAAAGGACGGCTTCTCCACGAATTCCCCGACGTGATGGACTGCCTCCGTGTCGGCAAAGTCCCTCGATTTCTTGATGTAGCCGAAGGCACTGGATGGCTCTGTCGGCGTGATACCGATGGTCACCATCAGGCCACTTTTAGCCGCATCCAGAGCAGTCGCTAACACCGATTGGAAAGCTTCGGCTTCGGCTACCACGTGGTCTGCAGCGAAAAAGCCGACAATGGCGTCTGGATGGGTCCGCTCGAGAACGAAGGCCGCCAGCCCCACTGCCGCTGCAGAGTTCTTTGCCGAAGGTTCCACCAGAACATTTCCCGCCGGCAAATCCGGAACCTGCGCGCGAACAGCGTCGTGATGCGCTCCACCCGTGACAACAAACACTCGGTCAACAGGCGCAAATGGCTTCAGGCGGTCAACGGTTTCGACCAGCAGTGAACGCCCTGTTCCCAGAAGGTCAAGAAGAAATTTGGGCTCTCCAGAACGGGAGAGAGGCCACAACCTGGTGCCCGAACCACCGGCTGGAATTACCGCAAAAAATTCACCTGACATAGGCACAGGGTACCGGGAAGCTGAGAATCTCCCCATACCCAACACCGTATGATGAGAGGGCTAGGCAGTAATACGAAAGGGTCCCCGCTCCGTGTCGATAAATAGTGCCTCCGGTTCCCCCACGGTGACCATCAGCCCACCCGCCCCGCGGAAGAAAAGCGTGATCCCCGGTGGCACCCTGTATCGCGGTCGTGAAGGCATGTGGTCCTGGGTTCTTCACCGCATCACCGGGATTGGGATTTACTTCTTCTTACTCGTCCACGTTCTTGATACCGCACTCGTCCGGGTAAGCCCCGAGGCTTACAACGCGGTTATCGGTGCCTACCAAACCCCCCTCATGGGTGTTGCAGAAATCGCTCTCGTAGCCGTCATCGTCTTTCACGCGCTCAACGGGATACGCATCATCTTGGTGGACTTCTGGAATATCGGAACAAAGCACCACGTGGCCCTGTTCTATGTGGTTCTCGGCCTCTGGTTGGCCCTGATGATTGCCTTCACGCCCCGTCATCTCATGAACGTGTTTGGGTGGTAGAAAAATGAGCGTCACAATCGAAATGCCCAAATCCCCCATTCGCCGCGACAAGCGCGGGATCAACTGGGAAAAATGGGGCTGGATTTATATGCGTGCTTCGGGCATCGTGCTGGTCGTCCTGATCTTCGGGCACCTCTTCGTGAACTTGATGGTGGGCGAAGGCGTCAAAGCCATTGACTTTGCCTTCGTGGCAGGGAAGTTCACAGATCCGTTCTGGATCGTATGGGACACGGCCATGCTGTGGCTTGCCCTCATCCACGGAGCAAATGGCATGCGCACCATCGTTAACGACTATGCGACGAACCCCAAGTTCCGCACCGTGATGCAATGGTCCTTGTTTATCTCCACCGCAGCCTTGATCATTCTTGGCACCCTCACGATTTATGCCTTTGACCCTTGTCCCGCAGGAGGCCCGGCTGATTTGTTGCCTTCCTTCTGCGCGGCCGTGAAGTAGGAGAAATGTCACCAACGTCCACCATTCCCGAAGCGTCCTCCGACACCACAACCCACCACCATCAATTTGATGTTGTGATTGTGGGCGCCGGAGGCGCCGGTATGCGCGCCGCCATTGAGGCAGGCCCGCACGCCAAAACCGCCGTCATATCCAAGCTCTATCCCACCCGCTCCCACACCGGAGCTGCTCAGGGCGGTATGGCTGCGGCTCTTGCCAACATTGAGGAAGACAGCTGGGAATGGCACACCTTTGACACGGTCAAAGGTGGCGACTACTTGGTCGACCAGGACGCGGCAGAAATTCTTGCCAAAGAAGCAATCGATGCGGTAATCGACCTAGAAAATATGGGCCTCCCCTTCAACAGAACGCCCGATGGAAAAATCGACCAACGCCGGTTCGGTGGTCACACCAGAGATCACGGTAAAGCGCCTGTGCGCCGGTCGTGCTACGCCGCAGACCGCACCGGTCACATGATCTTGCAGACTCTTTTTCAGAACTGCGTGAAACTCGGTATCGAGTTCTACAACGAGTTCTATGTGCTGGACCTGATCATGGTCGATGACCCGGATGGGAAAGGGCACAAAGGCAAGCCAAAGCCCCAGAAAGCAGCCGGGGTTGTTGCCTACGAATTGGCCACGGGAGATATCCACGTGTTCCACGCGAAGTCTGTGGTGTTTGCGACGGGCGGCTTTGGCAAGATTTACAAGACCACTTCCAATGCCCACACCCTCACCGGTGATGGCGTGGGGATTATTTGGCGCAAGGGCATCCCCCTGGAAGACATGGAGTTCTTCCAATTCCATCCCACCGGACTTGCGGGCTTGGGCATTTTGCTCACCGAAGGTGCTCGTGGCGAAGGCGCAATCTTGCGCAATGCCGCGGGTGAACGATTTATGGAGCGATACGCGCCCACCATCAAAGACCTTGCCCCCCGGGACATCATTGCCCGGTGCATGGTCCAAGAAGTTCAAGAAGGCCGCGGCGGGGGACCTGACAAAGATTATGTATTCCTTGACTGCACCCACCTGGGTGCCGAGGTTTTGGAAACAAAACTTCCCGATATCACGGAGTTTGCCCGGACGTATTTGGGGGTTGACCCCGTAGTGGAGCCGGTTCCCGTCATGCCGACCGCCCACTACGCCATGGGCGGTATTCCCACGAACATTAAGGCGGAAGTACTCTCCGACAACGACACCGTCGTCAAGGGTCTCTACGCCGCGGGCGAATGCGCGTGTGTTTCTGTCCACGGCTCCAACCGCCTGGGTACCAACTCGCTTCTGGATATCAACGTCTTCGGTAAGCGGGCCGGTCGCTATTCGGTGGAATATGCCAATGGGGCAGAATTTTCTCCGCTACCCGACGACCCCGCCAAGGCTGTTCGGGACATGATCGAAAGCGCACGCTCTGCTGATGGCGACGAACGTTTGGCGAAGTTGCGGAAAGAGTTGCAAGAAGAGATGGACAAGAACGCCCAGGTGTTCCGAACCGATGACTCTCTGCGGAGTGTTGCAAAAACAATTCACACTCTGCGCGAGCGCTACAAGAACATCGGTATTCACGACCGAGGCAAACGCTTCAACACCGACTTGCTGGAAGCCATTGAATTGGGCTTCCTCCTGGATATTGCTGAAGTGGTGGTGGCTTCTGCTCTCAACCGCAAGGAAAGCCGCGGCGGCCACATGCGGGATGACTATCCTGATCGAAACGACGAGGACTACCTCGTTCACACCATGGCTTACTTGACCGGTGATGCAACCTCCGCAAACGTGGAAGACCACATCACCATGGACTGGAAACCTGTGGTTATTACTAACTACCCACCGATGGAGAGGAAGTACTGATGGCTTCGTCAGCTGCAGCCGTTGTCACCGAAGTACCGGAGATTCCCTCCTTCACCGTGACCTTCATCGTGAGGCGTTTCGACCCCGAGAATGACGCCGAGCCATTCTGGCAAGACTTTGATGTCGAAATGTATCCCACCGACCGCGTTCTGGATGGTCTCCACAAAATAAAGTGGGATCAAGATGGAACACTTAGCTTCCGGCGCAGCTGTGCCCACGGTATTTGTGGCTCCGATGCTATGCGCATCAACGGCCGTAACCGTCTGGCTTGCAAGACGCTAATCAAAGACCTCGATATCTCTCAACCCGTCTACGTCGAAGCAATCAAGGGTCTCCCCCTAGAAAAAGACCTCATCGTCGATATGGAGCCCTTTTTCGAGTCTTACCGCCAGGTGCAGCCCTTCCTGATTGCCTCTTCCAAGCCGGACAAGGAACGCCTGCAATCCCCAGAGGAACGCGCTCGCTTCGATGACACCACCAAGTGCATTTTGTGTGCCGCGTGCACGTCCAGCTGTCCTGTTTTCTGGACCGATGGTCAGTACTTTGGACCCGCCGCTATCGTGAATGCCCACCGCTTCATCTTCGATTCGCGGGACGAGGGAGCACAAGTGCGCCTCGACATTTTGAATGACAAAGAAGGCGTGTGGCGTTGCCGCACCACCTTCAATTGCACCGAAGCCTGCCCACGAGGAATTGAAGTTACCAAAGCAATTTCTGAAGTGAAGCAAGCGGTGCTCCGCGGTCGTTCCTAAGTCCCCCATGC
>OJAZ01000980.1_pt1 | contig 10277 bp, 9 predicted proteins | sample 1589851 | NCBI WGS metagenome assembly OJAZ01 (sample SAMN05416792, study PRJEB24817) | seawater metagenome | isolation source: Sea water | place: Canada:Atlantic | collected 2013-07 | reverse complement strand
CTACACGTAAGGAGTCGTCGGCAGCGTCAGATGTGTATAAGAGACAGAGCTAATATTTGCAGTATGCCCATGAGCACAACGGTGGCAAATAGGTACTCAACACCGTGATCCGCAACTAACGCCACCATCACTACGGCAAGTGCGCCAGTGGCGCCAGAAATCATTCCGGGCCGTCCGCCAATACACGCAGTTATCAGCCCAACCATAAAAGCCGCATACAACCCTACCAAAGGCTCAACTCCAGCGACAAAAGCAAATGCCACGGCTTCTGGTACCAAGGCCAATGCAACGGTCAATCCGGAAAGAATATCATTCCTTACAGAAGCGCTTCTGCTAGGTAGGAGGTCGATCATATAGTTCTCATTGGAAATAGCCGTTCTCGGCAATCCTTAATGGCAGCCTTGAACGTCAAAAAATAGGAAATTTCCAGCCAGGGCAAGTATTTAGCGCCTGTGGAATGGCGGGCATTTTAGGCCATACACCGGATCGACACAACGAAGAAGCTGAATTAGGCGGACATTTACCCACATTCACGCCCTGCCGCCTAAAAGCTAAATATCTCCCCCAGGAAAAAACGCCTTCGCTTATAATTAGAACAGTGCTGGAAACTTACTTGGTTGATCAGACTGCGGATGTTTTCTTCATGCAAGGGAATGAAATCGCTCTTGAGAGGGTGGGATAAATCTAGAATGCGCAAAAGGTAGTGTTAGTGCTGCTTTTCTTCTTAGACATCAAGCAAAAATCACCTTAAACATTCATGCAACAGCAGCAACAAGAACAACCGTTCAATACTTTATTACTGGGCAAATGAGAGTGTAAAAGCGCTTTTCCAAATTTGCTCAAAATGATTAAGAGTGGTGCCATTGTCATAGCGCGAGAGCGAGAGCGAAAGGACAAGGACATAACTTTTAGATCTTCAAAATCGGCGTTATCAATCACAATATCCGCGACCTCTTCCGGGCTATTTTCTGCAATATAAATTTTTGACGCCTTGTGATATCTCGTATTGAATTTTTCAACCGCTGCCTCGACACTGCCTAAATGTTCAGCATCTCTATTTACACCTCTCAGCAGCGCAATTTCGAAATCAGTTTTGAGATAAATCATCAATCCCAATGCAGCCTATATGTTGGTTGCAACAAATAGGCCCCACCTGATCATAATATTGCATCATCTTTAAGGTCTGTTGGCTTTAAGGTCTGTTGGCGGTAAATTTAAATACTCATCAGATTCAAGATCATGAGTTGCAGCGGTATAAGACGGAGATTCGGACTGCGAAGCTAAAAGCTCTTTTTCGACAAATATGCCTTCGTCGTATGAATCTTCGTAATAGCCTTTAGCGGAACCTCTTCGTTGTCGATAACGTAATTTTTTATTGTTGTGGAAGCCGTCAATAGAGACATGAATAGCATCTAAATCCCTAGATTTAAGGAACTCATAGCCCTGTAGAAAAGGTAGTTTTACCCGACCCTTCTATGCCACTTATAGCTATCTTGATCGGCTTGTTTCTTGGCGCGTTATTTTTCTGAAGCCTTTTTTTCTGACCTCTAGCCTCTTGTATTTTCGCTTCTAAGATTTGGAATATGGCAATTTCAGATAGTGGTACATAAACGCCGAAACACGGAGGTTGAGAGCGCAGTGAACAAAAATTTTGTGATCGTCTTTTTGATCGTCTTTTTGATCGTCTAGGCTACGCATTAAAACAATGAAACGAGCTACATCCGCTGCTCTAGGCGCCTGAAAATTAACAGGCATGTGAATATAGGTCATACCAAGACTGGCGACTAAATGGCCTTCGTTAGGAAGCGCATGATCTGAATCTGCCATAGCCAAATTTATAACTACGTCATAGCCGGCTGCGGCTATATCTACAAAGTACTCAGCGCGGGGTTGTCCGGCGGTGCCGACAGTAGGTGTGAGTTGAACAAAGTTAGTGATATGCGACAGATCAGACATAGATTTCCTGTTAAGTAGCACGCTACGCGCAGAATTTTGCCTCACTATAGAGTCTTTGCGGAGATTTTCACGGCACTACCGCTAAACGGCGGTAATACACCTAATTAATGGATTATCGGTTCCTCGGCCTCTATCAAAACCGCTTCTTCTTCTTCAATACTTTGCACCGAATAGCGCTTAGTCACTACTTCGCCAGAAAGGATATCCGGTAGCTGCTGCAAAAATTCGTCCATATGCTTGGTTTCAAAATGAGACTGCAATGCGTCTAAACTTTCCCATTCTTGAAACAACATCAGCGTATTTGGGTCGGCTAAACCCACATAAAAATCATAGCTAACACAGCCTAACTCTAGCCTTGAGGCTTCAACCATATTCTTTGCCATGGATAAGGCTTGATCACGACATTCAGGGCGGACCGGAATGCTTCCTTGAACAATAATCACTACTTTCTTCTACTCCAACGTCTGCGGGGTTTGTCGGACAAACAACCCCCTACTCAAACCACTAAATATACCGCTACCTCTTAGAGCAGACCGTGCTCTACCAAGGTTTCCTTAAGTTCGTCAATAATCAACGGATCGTCAATTGTAGAGGGAACCGTATACGGCTGCTGATCTATTATCTTCCTAATCACCTGACGCAAAATTTTACCAGATCGCGTTTTTGGCAATCGTTTTACAACAACTGCTGTTTTAAAATTGGCAATAGGCCCAACCGACTTACGCACCAACTGCACCAGTTCAGCCTGTAAAGTAGCCGCGCCAATATTCACACCGTCTTTGAGCAACAAAAGCCCCATTGGCACTTGGCCCTTTTCCTGATCAGCAATACCAATTACCGCGCATTCAGCTACAGCTGGGTGATCAGCGACAACTTCTTCGATTTGCCCGGTAGATAATCTATGCCCTGCGACATTCATCACATCATCCGTGCGCCCCATAACAAACACATAGCCGTCTTCATCACGATAGCCGCCATCACCCGTCAGATAAAATCCTGGGTATTGGCTCCAATAGCTTTCTTCATAGCGATCATGATCACCCCAAACTGTGGGAAAAGAACTTGGCGGCATGGGCTCTTTAATAACAATTGCGCCCTCTTGGTTAGGCCCTAGCTCTTGTCCCGCTTCATCTAAAATTCGCAAATCCCAGCCGGGTGCGGGCAAAGTGCAAGATCCAGCCTTACATTCCAGCAGTTCGATACCCGCCATATTTGCGCATATAGACCAACCCGTTTCAGTCTGCCACCAGTGATCAATAATCGGCACATCAAGGTGGGCTTGCAACCAATGGTAGGTAGGCGGATCTAAGCGCTCCCCTGCCACAAACTGGTACTCAAGATTAGAGATATCGTACTGGGCAAGCAATTTACAATCTGGATCTTCTTTCTTCATTGCACGGAATGCTGTGGGCGCAACAAAAAAGCTCTTCACTTTATGCTCGGCCAATACTCGCCAAAATGCGCCGGCATCGGGAGTACGCACAGGCTTACCTTCAAATAGTACCGTTGTACAGCCAGCAAATAACGGTCCGTACACAATATAAGAGTGACCGACAACCCAGCCCACATCCGACGCAGCCCAGTATACATCGCCCACACCAACGTTATAGACCGCCCGCATACTGTAGCGTAAAGCAACCGCGTGGCCGCCGTTGTCTCTCACAATACCTTTAGGTTTGCCGGTAGTTCCAGAGGTGTACAAAATATAAAGCGGATCGGTTGCAGCTACTGGCACGCAATCCACAGGGTCGGAGCGTTGCTGCCATGTATTCCAGTCTAAATCTCGACCGGGTTGCAACGTTGCCAAAGCTTGGGGTCGCTGCAGCATGACCACATGTTCTGGCTTGTGCGCTGCGATTTCAATAGCGTCGTTTAACAACGGCTGATAGGCAATGATTTTATCTACTTCTATCCCACAGGATGCAGCCATAATTACTTTTGGTGAGGAGTCGTCAATACGCATAGCCAGCTCACGAGGGGCAAAGCCGCCAAATACCACTGAGTGAATAGCACCGATACGCGCGCAGGCCAGCATAGCGACGGCGGTTTCCGGCACCATGGGCATATAAATAATGACCACATCGCCCTTTGTGACGCCCAAGTCCTGTAGACCACCAGCAACTCGAGCAGTCCAATCACGCATTTCGCTATAGGTATAGTGCTCTACTGTACTGGTTACAGGAGAGTCATATATCAATGCTGTTTGCTCACCGCGGCCCTGCTCAACATGTTGATCTAGCGCCACATAACAAGAATTTAACTCGCCATCAGCAAACCAGCGCCAAACATCGTTCGCGTCCTTATCAAGGATCTTCGTCGGCGCCTTAATCCATGGAATTTCTTTGGCTTGTTCAGCCCAAAAGACTTCAGGTTCTGTCAGCGAACGCTGATATACCTGAGCGTAACTCGAGACGTTAGTCGTAGTAGTTCCCAAAGATTCCCCCAAGGATTGCTAAAAAAGATTGCGTAATCCGGACATGCTAAATAGATTGGATCAAAACGACACAGCACTGCCAGCTAGACTTAGCTTAGTGCGGAAAAGGCAGCACCGCAAATGGCAGAGGCCAAATTGCGGCACCAAAAACAGCAAAGGAGATCTTACTGTTGAGTGAACTTTTTAATTTGAGCAGGCTTAGGACAGCGCGCTACAAGTTCTTTATAAGTCTTTGTGCGATTACCAATTCGCTTATGCTCACAGTAAAAGTCTACTGCTCGCTGCCACGCCTCAACACGACCGTGCTTGGTAATAGAAACAGTGGTATTCACAATCTTACTGCGAATTCGTGACATAACCCCTACCTGAAAAACAGGTGTTAAGGTCCCACTCTTTTCTTTCTTCATGCGGCACAAAATTCCACGAATCTGCCCACTTGGATCTAGCTGAATTTCACGATCGTTCTTATCGCGATTCTTCTGCTGTAGATCCTTCAATACTACATCTCTTGCGTCAGCAATTGCCTTAACTTCGGCACGCTTAGCACCGCGCATTCTCTTGCTATTTTCCTTTAAAGAAAAATATTCTTGATAGGTCTTACCCTCGATTTGTCTGCGTACGCGAAAACCAAAAAACCTTGGATTATCTAATAGTTCTACACTCATCGGATGCTTCCCGCCCTCTATTTCAAGTGATCATCACTGTATTAACAACAAGTCTTAAAGACTTGAGCCTATGAAAAGCCAGGACAACCTAGCTTATATACTTCACATTTCTGTGAAGTTTAGACTTTAGCAATCACCTGGCCGCCTTCTAACTGGCCGATCTCATCATCACTAAATCCAAACTCTTTTAAAACGGAGCGAGAATCCTCACCTGGGATTCGCGCACCTTTTACTTCCCCAGCTTTTGATCTGGAGAATCTCGGAGCTGGAGAGTGTTGCAAAACCCCATCCACCTCCAAATAACTGTTACGCGCAATACTATGAGGGTGCTCAGCAGCCTCTTTTAAATTCAGTACCGGCGCAAAACATACATCAGTGCCTTCCATCAAATCACACCACTGAGCGCGAGTTTTTGTCAAAAACACCTCTGTCAGCTCTGCCTTTAACGCAGGCCACTGACTTGGGTCCATTTGCGGCGCAAATTTTTCTGCGTCTAAACCGGCCTTTTCAATCAATAAGGCATAAAACTGCGGCTCAATAGAACCTATACTAACGTGCTCACCATCTTTGGTACGATAAGTATCGTAAAAGTGCGCCCCGCCGTCTAACAAATTGCTTCCGCGCTCAAGACTAAATGTACCACTTGCAGACATAGAATAAAACATTGCCATTAAAGCGGATGTACCATCTATCATAGCCGCATCTACCACTTGTCCTTTTTCTGACTTAGAAGCCTCAATTAAAGCACAAACCAAGCCAAAGGCTAACAACATGCCGCCCCCGCCAAAATCTCCAACAAGATTTAGAGGCGGAACAGGCTTCTCACCAGCGCGACCCATTGCATGTAACGCTCCAGCCAAACCAATATAGTTAATATCATGGCCGGCAGCTTGGGCCATAGGCCCATCCTGCCCCCAACCCGTCATGCGTCCGTATACCAAACGTTCATTACGTCGCTGGCATTGCTCCGGCCCTAGACCCAACCGTTCGGTGACACCCGGTCTAAAACCTTCAAATAGCGCGTCTGCGCCTTCTACCAAGCGCAACACGGTTTCGACGCCTTCAGGGCATTTAAGATCTACCGCAATTGAACGACGGTTTCTTGCGAGCACGTCTTTTGGCGCAGAACCCAAAGATTTGGAGTTTGTTAAACGCTCAACACGGATAACCTCAGCCCCCATATCGGCCAGCATCATGCCGCAAAAAGGACCAGGGCCTATTCCCGCCAATTCAATAATCTTAAATCCAGACAATGGCCCCATAACTTTCCTCTTCAATATTCGAATTAATATTTAGCGCATTTACTCTGCTGGAAAACGCAGTCATAACAAATCGTATACTTTTGATTGACATATTAACCATACGATTACTCAATATGCTAACCAAAAATGTACTAAGCTAATGCAAAGCATCGGTATTTGAGTTTCGCAACGCAAAAAATTTCTTCCTCGTTACCTAAATCCAAACCCAATACCTCGTTAGTTAATGTCGCCACTTTTGAGTCAACCCTAAACTTCAAGTGCACCACCGGAGCAGTAAGTTCTGTCGGTTATCGTTAACAATTTTCGCAAATTTCATTAGAGTGGCTCATCACAACACCATAGTCCGTTACGAATAATGTCAAAACGACTCAAAAAAACCTGACAAAACCTATGTTAACGCCACTAAGAAAGATCATTCACTGTGATTGCGATAGCTTCTACGCCTCTGTAGAAATGCGCGACGACCCTTCTTTACTGCATAAAGCCCTAGCAGTGGGTGGCAGCCCCGACCAACGAGGCGTTATCGCTACCTGCAACTACAGAGCCCGAGAATTTGGTCTACATTCAGCTATGCCAATGTCACAGGCGCTCAGGGCTTGCCCAGACTTAGTGATCATTAGACCAAACATGGCCAAATATAAGTTCGAATCGCAAAGAATTCAAAAAATCTTCCTCGAATTCACTGATTTAGTAGAGCCATTATCGTTAGACGAAGCATTTTTAGATGTTACCAACAGTGATATCGAGCGGGGTAGCGCGACACTGATCGCAAAAAAAATTAGGCAACGAGTTAGAGAGGAAGTCGGAATTACCATTTCGGCAGGCATCGCACCCAACAAATTCCTCGCAAAAATAGCCTCTGATTGGAATAAACCTGACGGACAATTCACTCTAGTTCCCGAGGAAATAGAAGCATTTATGCTGGAACTGCCCGTACAGAAAATTTTTGGGGTAGGTTCCGTTACCGCAAAAAAAATGCACGACCGCGGCCTGAACACATGCAAAGACCTGCAAACCATATCATTGCCAGAACTGAGCAAACTATTCGGCAAATTCGGCGGCCGCTTGTATAGTTTATGTCGTGGCGAAGATGAGCGACCAGTAAATAACAACAGAATACGTAAGTCTGTTAGCACAGAACGTACGTTTGTCCGCGACCTCCCGGACGAAGGAGCTTGCACAACACCTCTACAAGCGCTGTTTGCCGACCTTGAAATGCGTATAGCAAGAGCCCAATGCGCAAACTTAGTTAAGGCACGAACAATGAAAATTAGATTCAGCGGTTTCGACACTACAACAGTTTCAGTAGCAGGGCAGGAAGTCAGCCCAAAGGTTTATAGAGATATGCTAAAGCAAGCGTGGTTACGACAACAAAAACCCGTTAGATTATTAGGCATTGGTGTTCAACTCAAAGAAGAAGACAATTCACTTCAGCCAAATTTGTTCGAATAGTTAGTGCAACTAGCCCTGGAGGTCTCATGGAATTAAACAGCGATTTTAACCAACGAGTAGCGGTTCATTCGGCTAGCCAAGCCTGGCTGGCATCGCCTATTACTGGTGTGGATCGGCGGATGCTAGACCGCATTGGCGGCGAAGTAGCCCGCGCCACAAGCATTGTGCGCTACGCACCCAACAGCCAATTTTCGCCTCATATACACACTGGCGGCGAAGAGTTTCTCGTGTTGGAGGGCATTTTTCAGGACGAACACGGCGACTTTGCCGCCGGCAGTTATATCCGCAACCCACCAGAATCCTCACATACACCAGGCTCAGAAAAAGGCTGCGTGATATTTGTCAAACTCTGGCAATTTGATATGGCGGACCGCAACGATGTACGCATTGATACTACGCAAATGCTCTACTGCCCTATTGCAGATCGACCCGGCGTAGGTGTAAAGCAACTATTTACCGACGCCAACGAAAAAGTCTCTTTGGAAGATTGGGACGCAAATGCGGAAATCACCTTTGATTGCCCACATGGCATGGAGATATTGGTCATTACAGGAGCATTTAGTGAATGTGATGAAGAATTTTCGACCCAATCATGGCTACGCTTGCCTGCCGGGAGTGAAACCAAAATTATTGCGGGCGAAGAAGGCACAGTTGTGTGGATCAAAGAGTACTTGGCACCGCTGATGGCTAAAGCACCGCATAGTTAACGCACCGTACAATTCAGGCTCTAACTACCTGCGTCATTGATTAGTAAGCCCGGATCTTACATTCCCAGCGCTTTACTGGAAAAGAGCGCGCTCTATCCGAGGCTGAGGCCAGGGCTGACCAGCCGCTGAAAAATCAGCGACTACAACTACGTAGAAAATTGAATGTTGGCAAAGCGTGCGTAGAGCGGGTTACTTGCAATCAACTCGTCATGACTGCCACTGGCGATCAGCGCGCCCTCTTGCAAAACCAAAATTCTATCAGCCTGCCTCACCGTAGATAACCGGTGAGCGATGACCAAAATAGTCATATCGCCCTTGAGGGCTTCAACGGACTGCCGAATATATTGCTCACTCTCCGCATCAAGAGCGCTCGTCGCCTCGTCGAGCAATAAGAAAGAAGGTTTTAAGAGCAAAGCCCTGGCAATGGCTAAACGCTGGCGTTGACCACCAGAAAGACCAATACCGCCCTCTCCTACGGTTGTTTCTAAGCCCTTGGGCAACGCAGCAATAAAGTCTCCTGCATTAGCAGCCTTTAGCGCAGTCGCAATTTCCTCATCCGAGGCATTTTCTTTTGCATAAGTCAGATTTTCTCTCAGCGAGCCAGCAAATAGCACAGGATCTTGCGGAACAAAGCCAAAAGTACCGCGCAGCTCGTGCAACTTGAGCCAGCGAATATCATTATCGCCCAACGCGATAACGCCTGAATCTGGATCGTAAAATCTCTGCAAAAGATCAAACAACGTACTCTTACCCGCCCCAGACGGACCCACCAATGCAACCATCTCGCCGGGAGATATAGTAAAACTCACATCTTGCAAAACAACCTGTTCTGGACGACTAGGGTAAGTAAAATTAACGCCATCTAGGCTTAACCCGTGTAACTGCTCCGAGTTCGACTGCGCGGACCCAGGGCCATCTACAATAGCCCAAGGTGATTCCAAAATTTCAATCAAGCGCTCGGTTGCCCCGGCAGCGCGCTGCAAATCACTCCAAACTTCAGATATTGCACCCACCGAACCTGCGACAATAAACGCATAAAATATGAAAGCCGCAAGGTCTCCAGGAGAAGTATTACCGGCTAGAACGTCTTGGCCACCAACCCAAAGCAACATGGCAATTGCGCCAAAAACCAACAACATGACCACTGCAATGAGCACTGAGCGCAACCACACGCGCTGCAGCGAAACCCGCAATGCTTCCTCAACTCTAGCAGCAAAGCTGCGAGCATCAGCGCCTTGATGATTAAAAGCCTGTACCACCTTAATATGGCGAAAACTTTCTCCGGCATGACTGCCAACATCCGCCAACCGATCTTGGCTCGAACGAGACAAAATGCGCACCCGACGACCAAAAAAGATCACCGGAAGTACAACAAACGGCACGCTACCCAATACGATCAACGACAGTTTCGCATTAGTCAAAAACAACAACACCATGCCACCAAAAAACATCAATATATTGCGCAGCGCTATCGATACAGAAGAGCCAATAACCGTTTGCAGCAGAGTCGTATCCGTAGTAATTCTGGACTGAATTTCGCTGGGTGCGTTGTTTTCAAAGTAGCCTGGGTGCATATGAATCAAATGATCAAATACCGCCAGCCTAATATCTGCGCTAACCCGCTCGCCCACCCAAGAGACGAAATAGAAACGGACAAAAGTGCCTAGGGTTAAAATGCTGATAAAAGTCACAAACAGCATCAGCGACTGGGTCAACATTGCAATTTCGCCGCTGGCAAAACCGCTGTCTATAACCTGTCTCTTATACACATCTGACGCTGCCGACGACTCCTTACGTGTAG
>OJAZ01000978.1_pt1 | contig 10290 bp, 8 predicted proteins | sample 1589851 | NCBI WGS metagenome assembly OJAZ01 (sample SAMN05416792, study PRJEB24817) | seawater metagenome | isolation source: Sea water | place: Canada:Atlantic | collected 2013-07 | reverse complement strand
TCGTCGGCAGCGTCAGATGTGTATAAGAGACAGCTTTAATTCCATAGCGTTTTTGTGATGGGGCGATGCAACGCACCGATTAAATGGGTAGGTTACACGACCTGATTTAGGCAAAGTCAGCAGCGAATCTTAAGCCTGCAGCTTTGAGGAAATTCACAAACGGTCTGCAAACGCCGAATTTTGGGTTCAAAACTACTCATTCTGTCCCGAACTGGCCCTAAATGGCGATTGGCAGCACTAAATGCAGGGTCTGAGGAAAACAAACTGCACTTTGGAATTGTTTCTCCGTGGCGTATGCACCAGAATAACGCGTAGAAATCGCACACGAAAGTATCTGCACTTTTTTGGTGCAAACACTGGCGGGCGCTGATTACAAGCGCTGACAAACGGTGCCTTTGACCATTGCAACGAATGGCACATATCTTGCTTTCGTTCCGGTAGAAAAAGAGATCGAGAGACGATAAGACAAAGAGCAATTCAGCGGGATCAGCCTCGATGAGTTTCGCGAGTCGATTTGCGTTTGCACTCGGCAATTCTTAACTAGCGCTAAACATATAAAAGGAGATCTTAAAATATGAAATCTAAACTTGAATACATCTGGCTGGACGGCTATCAACCTACACAAAGCCTGCGCAGCAAAACACAGGTACGCGAAAACTTCGGCGGCACCCTAGAAGAATGCCCAATGTGGTCTTTCGACGGCAGCTCAACAGAACAAGCTGAAGGCGGTGATTCAGATTGCCTACTGAAGCCAGTGGCGATCTATCCAGACCCAGACCGTCAAAACGCCTACTTGGTAATGACCGAAGTACTTAACGCAGACGGTACGCCACACGTTTCCAACGGACGCGCCACCATCGACGACGACGATGATGATTTTTGGTTCGGCTTTGAACAAGAATATTTCTTGTGGGATCCAGACACTAACTTGCCTCCCGGTTTCCCACACGGTGGATTCCCAGCAGCTCAAGGCCCTTACTACTGCTCCGTAGGCGCTGCTAATACTTTTGGCCGCGACTGTGTAGAAGAGCATTTTGATATTTGCTTAGAAGCAGGCCTCAACGTAGAAGGCATTAACGCTGAAGTAGCAGCAGGACAGTGGGAATTCCAGGTTTTCGCCAAAGGCGCTAAGCAAGCGGGCGACGAAACATGGATTGCACGTTACCTACTAGAACGTACTGGCGAGAAGTTTGGCTATGTTATCAATTGGCATCCTAAGCCACTTGGCGACACAGACTGGAACGGCTCTGGCATGCACGCAAACTTCTCAAACGAAGCGATGCGCACATCAGGCAAAGAAGAAACTTTCACCAAGATTTGTGAGAGCTTTGGCCGCAACATTCAAAGACACATGAGTGTTTATGGCGCAGAGAACGACCAGCGCCTAACGGGTAAGCACGAGACACAGTCTATTGATCAGTTCAGCTATGGTATTTCTGATAGAGGCGCATCTATCCGTATTCCAATTACCACTCACACAGATGGCTGGGTAGGACGATTGGAAGACAGAAGAACGGCTTCAAACGCAGATCCATACAAAGTGGCTGCAGCAATTGTGAAGACCACAAAGGAAGGATTGGCTTAACCGCTTTTTCATCCAGCTACCCGCACCCTCAGGTCTTCTGAGGGTGTAGGTTTTCTCCAACTCATAACCCCTACCCACTTTGCTGTTTGACCCGCTACCCTTTCGAGTAATCTGCACCTACTAAAAATGACGCCCAATAAGGCGCGCACCGCTCAGCTGAAACCACTCACACCTTAAATGACTCACACTTAGCGCTGCTTGAGCTATTGCCCTGCATCGCAAAAGACTTAATGCGCATAATTAGACAGCATTAGAAAGCCGTTCAAGAGGACACCCACATTGCGCCATCTAGCGTCGACCCTGATGTTGATCATTGCTAATAGTAGTGGCGCCAGCGTTGTTGATGCGCAAATAACCGACAATGGGTGGCGTAGCGTGCAGGCATTGGGCTGCAAATTCACTGACAAGCCCAGCCACTTGGAGGAAGGTTCGCTCAACTGTCCAGCTTCTACTGCTTCTAGGGCTTCTAGGGCTTCTGAGGCTTCTGAGGCTTCTGAGGCTTCTGAGGCTTCAGCTACTCATAGAGGGCCGATAAATATAATGGAAACCGTCTCGTCTCCGTTGACGTCATCTAGCATTGCTCATAACGACCCAAAAATTCTGGATAGAGCGTGGCAAAAAGACCGCGCGCGCTCCTACTCCTACTACCCATACGCCATCACCATCATCAGCCCAGCTGACGGTGACGTAATACGCAGCAACTCCGGGGCTTTGAATGTCATCATCAACGTTGATGCGCCAAAGACCGGGGCAGGCGCAAGCCTTGAGAAACTTGATGGCCTTGTGCACAAAATATTCTTAGACGGCAAGCTCGTTGCCTCAGGTATTGGTTCAACATTCCAGCTACAAGCGGTTGACCGCGGAGTCCACTCACTAAAGGCCACTCTGCACCGGGGCCAGGAAGAAATTCAACAAAGCCCACCCCTTACCTTCACTTTGCTGCGGCACTCATCCATTCGGCGCTAGCTTCTGGAGATACATTTCGCGGTGCAAGCCGTGGTCAGAAAAGGTTGGAGGCAGAAAAAGCAATCAAGCAAACACTCTGCAGATATTGTTTTTGGCTTTGCCAGATGCCCTTCAAGCTTCTCTTTAAGCGTTTCGTCGGGTGCCTCTTTGAACTGGTGGCAGCGGCCCCTTATGAGCCTCTACATCAAGCCCTCCTTCCACCTCTCCTTCAACCTTGCCTTTAGCCTGTCCATCTGCCTCTTCGTCAGCCTCTATAATCAACCTCTTAATCAGCCTCTTAATCAGCCTCTTAATCAGATAGTACTTGACCTTTTTTGGAGCACGCCCTATTTTGGTGCATCGTCAGAGTTGGGGCTAAGCATTTCAGCAGATAACAAAGCGCCAATATCAGCCCAGCAAATAAACTTTTGACCAAATTTTGCTCCCAAAAGCAGCCAAACAGGGGTTATGGGATGTAAAACCAGCACTTATACCTGTAGCCATTTTTATTTTTCTAAACCAAGAGGTTCGGCCTAATTATTGCTAGATAAATTAGATCAACTGAGCAAACAATGAATCAAACAAAACAGCCCTACAAAGAGCCACTGAAAAATCCAGCATTAGCAGGACTTTTAGACAGCTTGATTACCGCAGTCATACTTCTCGATGAAGATTTGCGTGTGCGTCTTGTTAATGCTTCAGCAGAGAGTTTGTTGCATGTTTCAGCCGCTCAAATCAGCGGCGATTCTTTGGATCAGTTTATTCTCAAATCTGATGAACTGATCAATTCATTACAAGCGGCCTTAGACAACGGTCAACCGTTCACCGCCAGGGATATTCACCTGCAACTGCCCGAGAGTCTGATCGAACGCATTGACCTCACCGTCACAAACTTTGAATCGCCAAGGGGTTTGCTACTAGAAATGCACCCCACCAGCAGGCTTAACGCCATAAGCCAAAATAGTTCTTTAGAATCTCAGCAAGAAACCACCCGCAATCTCATTCGCGGTCTTGCCCATGAGGTGAAAAACCCGCTTGGCGGCATTAGAGGCGCAGCCCAGCTGCTAGACAGAGCATTACCCAGCGAGGAGCTGCAAGAATACACGCAAATTATTATTGCCGAGGCAGACCGCCTTCGCGATTTGGTCGATCGTATGCTGGGCCCGTGGCAGCCGTTAAAGATGAAACCAATCATCATTGCCGAAGTTGCAGACAGAGCGATCAGTATCCTTAAAGTGGAATTTGGCCCAAACATAACCTGGATGCGCGACTACGACCCAAGCCTGCCCACGGTGGAAGGCGACCAAGACCAGTTGATCCAATCGGTGTTGAATATTGCCCGCAATGCATGTGAAGCATTGGGCGACACAAATAGCCCCAAAATATCTATTAAGACTAGGGTCAACCGCCAGTTCACTATTGGTAACAAGCGTCATAAGTCGGTGTTGCAACTGGACATATCCAACAATGGCCCAAGCATCGAGACGAAGTTCCTGGAACAAATATTTTTCCCGATGATCAGTACCCGCGCCAATGGCTCGGGGCTGGGACTGTCTATTACTCAGAACATAATTAGTCGGCATGAAGGATCGGTACAAGTGGCCAGCAAAACTGGCACTACAACCTTCTCAATATTTTTACCGTTCTCCCCGCCGGCGAACAAAATACAAGATATAGGAAGCGGCAAATGAATGAACATGTGTGGGTGATCGACGATGACAGTGCAATTCGCTGGGTATTAGACCGAGCGTTAAGCCAAGCTAGCATTCCAATTACAGCGTTTAATACTGCTGACCAAGCACTCCATCACTTGAATGATGAGGCGCCACTGGCCATCATCACTGATATCAGAATGCCGGGTACGTCGGGCTTGGAATTTTTAGAAAAAGTACAGATCAGCCACCCTGAAGTACCCATCATTGTGATGACCGCGCACTCGGATTTACAAAGCGCAGTGCACAGTTTTGAACGCGGTGCTTTCGAATATTTGCCTAAACCATTTGATGTAGACGACGCCGTAGCTGTGGTGCAACGAGCCATAGCGCACAGCAGAGAAATAGAGCCGCTTGCCACTGCCAAGCCTGAAGAGCCTACAGAGATAATTGGTAAAGCCCCTGCCATGCAGGAAGTGTTCAGAGCAATCGGCCGCTTGTCGTCTTCCAACGTAAGCGTGCTCATTAACGGGCCTTCAGGGTCGGGTAAAGAGTTGGTCGCAAGAGCATTGCACCGACACTCGCCTAGGCAAACTGGCCCGTTCGTTGCGCTCAATGTGGCTGCAATTCCCAATGAACTCATTGAAAGCGAATTGTTCGGCCACGAAAAAGGCGCATTTACCGGCGCGACCCAGCGACGCATGGGACGCTTCGAACAAGCCGATCACGGCACATTGTTTTTAGACGAAATAGGCGATATGCCCTCGTCCGCACAAACTCGGTTATTGCGGGTACTGGCAGAGAACGAATTCTACCGAGTGGGCGGCCACCAATCCGTGCAGGTAGATGTGAGGATAATCGCCGCAACACATCAAAATCTCGAAACCTTAGTAGAAAGAGGCACCTTCCGTGAAGACCTCTTTCACCGACTCAATGTCATTCGCGTGCATGTGCCTGCGCTCTCTGAGCGCCGCGAGGATATACCATTGTTGGCCCAGCATTTTCTCGACAACGCGGCGATTGAATTAGGCGACGAGTCAAAGCGTTTAGATGCTGCCACCTCTGAGTATTTGTCGCTGCTACCTTGGCCGGGAAATGTGCGTCAACTGGAAAATACCTGCCGATGGCTTCAAGTAATGGCCAGTTCGCGCGTTATTTTGATTGAAGACTTGCCTCCAGAACTACAACAAAATGTAGAAGGCAAAACTAACAGCGACTGGGAGTCGGGCTTAGAGCTTTGGGTTGGACAACTGCTCGATGATGCAAAAGGAATACCCGTACTAGACGTTGCGATGCCGCGGTTCGAGCGCGTGATCATAAACGCAGCATTGCGAAAAAGCAGTGGTCGCAAAAAAGACGCAGCGGAGCTATTAGGCTGGGGCCGCAACACGCTAACGCGCAAAATGCAGGAGCTAGACTACTAGCTAGAACACTTGATATTCGCGCAGTTGCCTTGAGGAATGCGCTACAATAGCGCATGAATGTTGTTCTCTATCAGCCTGAAATTCCGCAAAACACAGGCAATATCATCCGTATTTGCGCCAACACAGGCGCAAAACTTCACCTGATAAAACCATTTGGATTTGAATGGGATGACAAACGCCTAAGAAGAGCAGGACTGGATTATCACGAACTGGCGCTGGTGTCTCTGTACGAGAATTTCGAGGAATGCCAGACGGCTTTGGCAGATACGCGATGGTTTGCTTTAACCACCAAAGCGAAAAGAAGCTACGCGGAGATTGCTTTTCTACCTAACGATACCGTTTTATTTGGGCAAGAAACTAAGGGATTGCCAGCGCGTATTGCGGAAAGTTTGAGCGACGAGCAAAAACTGCGCATCCCCATGCAAGCCACATCGCGCAGCATTAATTTGGCTAATTCTGTTGCGATAACATTGTATGAAGGTTGGCGTCAGCAAAACTTCGACGGCCTGCTTTAGGCCACTTACGCTCAGTGCTTTCTCTAACGCCCGAGTTGTCCGGACGCCTACCTTGCTTCCCTAACCTGCATGAAACGTATCTGCTCGTGTCTGTTCGTGTCTGTGCCGTTGCAACCAGACACCTCGTACCTCACAGCGCCGCGACATTGAAACGAACTCAATGTGTTGTCACGTCTGCAGAGTCCTGTTGACCGTCACTACTGGCTTGTTCACGCTGCTCTCGCTCCTGCATGGCTTGAACATACAGCGCCTCAAAATTGACCTGGGCTAATTGCAAAGCAGGAAAACCGCCTTTCACCACCAAGTTATCAATACTTTCGCGCAAATAAGGGAACAGCGTATTGGGACACGCGATGCCAATTATCTGACTCAGCTGTGCAGGCTCTGCACCCTGAATCAAGAAAATGCCCGCTTGTTGAACCTCAACAATGAAGCCCACCATCTCGTCTTCCAAGGTGGCTGTTATTGTGGCGGTTAAAATCACCTCTTGCAGATCTTCGCCCAACGAATTGGCGCGAGTATTAATATCTACCTTGATCTCAGGCCGCCACTGCTTGATAAATACTTCAGGCGAATTGGGCGACTCAAACGAAGAGTCTTTCAAAAACAAACGCTCTATACGAAATTGCACTTGGCCTTTCTCGCCGCCGCTGGCCGCGCCGTTATCGCCGGTATCTTGACTTTCACTCATTAAATTAGCTCTTTACTACGGGTAAATTTTGCGCGCGCCACTCTGAATAGCCGCCCATTAAACGCGACACATTAGCGAAGCCATTTTTCTTCAACAACGTACCGGCGGTGCCTGAATGCTGACCCATTTTGCAGGCCACAACTATAGGGCGCTCTTTGTGCTTAGAAAGCTCGCTCCACTTTTCTTCTAAACTTGCGTAGGGGATATTCACTGCGTCAACAATATGCCCTTCAGCAAATTCAGCTTTGTCGCGCACGTCTAAAACCAATGCATTTTGCACATTGACCAAACGCACCAGTTCTTGAGTTGTTATGGTTGCTCCCCCGCGACCCGATTCATTACGGATAAAGAGTCCCAGCAACACTACGAAAGCACCCACTAACAGGGGATGCGCGCCGATAAAAGTAAAAAACGCTTCCATTGTTCTCGCCTAAAAATTGCGTTGGCGAGTATACACTTGTGGCCGCCTTAACGGCATGACTGATATGGAGAAATTTCGCCTCGGCATCAGCCGTAGAAATGGGACACCATCCTCAGCGCGCGCATTACGCCAAATCAGGGTTGTTGCCAAATTCTAAAGCCGCTTTTCAGCTGAAGATTTCATCTCATTGACACGTCATTTGTTGTTAAACTTAGCCGCTCAAATTTGCGCAAAAACTAAGACTTAACAGGGTGTTTGCACCTTTGCGCCGTTGGCATCAGGCCTGTTTATAGGCCTACTTTTAGCCCAATTGGCAAAAAAAGAAAGAGAAGCAAAAGAATTAGCGACCCCCTATAAGAGTACCCTAGGAGTTACCACGCCATGTCCGCAACCAGCCTACTCGTCATACTCGACGGCTTCGGCCACAGCACGAATACCGAAAATAATGCTATTGCCATGGCAAACATGCCCACATGGGATGATCTATGGAGCAACCATCCGCGCACACTGATCTCAGGATCAGGTATTGATGTGGGTTTACCAGATGGGCAAATGGGTAATTCGGAAGTGGGCCACATGAACTTGGGTTCTGGACGGGTGGTTTATCAAGATTTCACGCGCATTAATAAATCTATCGAAGACGGCGACTTTGCCGACAACCCAGCCCTCGTTGATGTCACAGATACAGTGACAAAGAATGACGGAGCACTGCATATCATGGGATTGCTCTCTCCTGGCGGCGTGCACAGCCATGAGGCGCAAATTTTTAGCCTGATTAAAGTTGCTGCGGCCAAAGGTATAAAGAAAATTTATCTCCACGCGTTTCTAGACGGCAGAGATACACCACCGCGCAGCGCCAAAGATTCGCTGGCTAAAGCCGATGCACTTTTGTCCCAACTTCAATGCGGTCAGGTAATCAGTGTCAGTGGTCGCTACTTTGCCATGGATAGAGACCGCAACTGGGACCGAGTAGAGCGCGCCTATAACTTGGTGGCCCGAGGCGAGGCGCCCTTTCACGCAACCAGCGGCGTGGAAGCACTAGAGAAAGCCTACGCGCGGGATGAAAACGACGAGTTTGTACAACCCACCGCAATACATGCAGCAGACAACGCGCCTTTTCACTTAAATGCAGAGGACGCAGTAGTGTTTATGAATTTTCGTGCCGACCGGGCGCGGCAAATTACTCGGGCAATGACTGAACCTGATTTCGACGGTTTTGCTCGTCGCTCATTCACCAGACCAGCAAATTTCACCACACTCACTCAGTACGCAGACGATATAGATTTACCCTGCGCGTTCAGCAAACTGCAGTTGGTTAACTCCTTTGGCGAACATCTACAAAATAAAGGCATGAAGCAACTACGCATTGCGGAAACTGAAAAGTACGCTCATGTGACCTTCTTTTTCTCCGGTGGCCGCGAAGAGAATTTCCACGGCGAAGAGCGCCTACTGGTGCCTTCTCCGAAGGTCGCAACCTATGACCTACAGCCAGAAATGAGTGCAAAGAAAGTCACCGATGAACTTATTGAAGCCATAGAAAGTGGCCGCTTTGACACAATTGTCTGCAACTACGCTAACGGCGACATGGTAGGCCACAGCGGTAAGCTTCAACCTGCCATCAAGGCAGTAGAAACCTTAGATCATTGTTTAATGCGCTTACGTGAGGCTTTAGAGAAAACCCAGGGGCAAATGCTTGTTACGGCCGATCATGGCAACGTAGAACAAATGGTAGATCATGAAAGCGCTCAGGAGCACACAGCGCATACCAGCAATTTAGTGCCGCTGGTTTATGTTGGCCCGAAGAAAATCAACCTGCGCGATGGTGGTTCTTTGTGCGATGTAGCACCAACGCTCCTTGATCTAATGGGGCTAGATATTCCCAAAGAGATGACCGGAGAATCCTTAGCCACCGGAGATGGGCAGTAGGCGAGCTTTGCTCAATCCTTTTACCGTCGAGTCTTAATATGACTAGCAACTGTCGTTTGTCAGATTTAGTTTTTCGTAAAAAACATTCAGGCCGGCGTGGGTACCTAGTGCCATTTCTTATGGCAATACTTTTGCTGCTAGGCGCCCAGCCCTTTGGCGCTATGGCCCAGAGCGACATTGAACAAAACGCTCTGGCACTTAAACAGACACTTGATCAACTCAATGCGTTAGATAAGTGGCTGACCGAGGCGGAACAAGAGAACAACCAACTGCAATCGCAGTTGCGTGAACAAGATACAAAAATTGCTACGCTGACAAAAAAGACACGAGCCGCCGAAATCGAGTTGTCAGATGCAAACAAAGCGCTGAATAAATCTACACAAGAAATAGGCGAACTCAAGGCGCTACAACAAGCGCAGAGCAAAGCAGTATCAATTCACCTGCGCGCCGCCTACCGCCTGGGCGGGGACGACTTTATTAAGCAACTGCTGAACAAAAATTCTCCAGCGGATCTGGACAGGTTAATTCGTTATCACGGTTACTTCGGCGCCGAGCGCCTGGGCTTAATAGAAGAGTACAAAAAAACGCTGCGGCAACTGGCTGAAAGCGAAAAAATGCTCAGCGAGCAAAAACAACAGCACAACAAGAATTTACAAACCCTTAAAGAACAACGCCAAGCAATGAGCGATCAGCGCAAAAGCCGCGCACTGTCTATACGCAAACTTGCGGAACAAAAGAAGAACAAGTCTCAGCAGCAAAAAATCCTGCTTGCAGACAGCCAGCGCCTACAAACACTCATACAGACACTAGAACTGGAAGCAACGACCTTTGACGATTCGAGCATTATAGACGCCAAGGGCAATCTACCCGCACCGCTAGAAGGCCGATTGAAACACCGATTTGGCGAGCAGCGAGCGGGCGGAAACTTGAGTTGGCGTGGCATTAAAATTAACGCAGATCTGGGCACACCGATAACGGCAGTATTTCGTGGGCGGGTGGTGTTCGCAGATTGGCTCAGAGGTTTTGGTTTAATGACCATTATTGATCACGGAGAGGGTTATATGACCATGTACGGCTTCTGCGCTGTCTCTTATACACATCTCCGAGCCCACGAGACTAAGGCGAATCTCG
>OJAZ01000977.1_pt1 | contig 10290 bp, 9 predicted proteins | sample 1589851 | NCBI WGS metagenome assembly OJAZ01 (sample SAMN05416792, study PRJEB24817) | seawater metagenome | isolation source: Sea water | place: Canada:Atlantic | collected 2013-07 | reverse complement strand
GTAAGGAGTCGTCGGCAGCGTCAGATGTGTATAAGAGACAGGACAAAAATCGTGGCCAAACGAAAAAGCTTTTTCTTCAAATTGCTCAACTTCAAAAACTAACAAACGTGTTTGGTACTGCTCGTGCAGGTTCATATTTTTTATTTCACGAGTGAGCCAGTTACGATTGTGCATGTTTAACGACACATCGGTATATGCAAGTTCAGTAAGCTTGTTAAGCAGTGCTATATTACTAAAGCCTGTGCTTACATTTTCACTGAATACTTTTAATAAATATTCATTTTGCTCTGATATTTCATTGTCCGATTGAACAATCGTTATATAGCTTTCCCCAGCTATTTCTTTATTACAAAAATAAAATACCGTGTGGTGCTCAGAAAAAATGTGCCTTTTTTCGTCCAAGGCTCGCTCAAAATCATTGTAAATTTGCGGAAGCAAAACCCTATCGTCAATAAGCTTTCCCTCATACCCATCAAAACAACCATTAGCTGTCGAAATACGCGCTCTAATAATTTCGCCATCATTTTGGGTGGAGCACATAATCCCCCCTCCCTCGGTGACGTTTAAAATATTACTGATTTCTTCTAAAACAGCTTTAGAGAAAGATCTCATATCGTGTTTACTGTTTATGCTTCTTGAAGCATCTAAAACAAGCTGAAGACCTTTTCTGGCTGAAGATATTTGTGAAATGTATTTCCAGGTGCGTAAGTTGCTTGTAACAATAGATTGTAATTTTTCAGCAGAGACGTCTGATTTATTCCAATACTCGTCTATATCAAGCGTTTTCATTATTTGCTGTTCGGGAGCAAAACCTGGTTGACCTGTAAGTAAAACAATACGCATGTCTGCATTACCAATCACTTCCCTTATGGTGCTAACTAGCCTGAGACCTGAGTCATCATCTTCCATAACAACATCTATAAAGGTGAGTGCTATATCTGGATGCAAACTAAGCACTAAAGCTGCTTGTGAAACCGAGTTAGCTGTGAGGACTTCTATTTCACAATTATCATCTGGTCTCATTTCTTTTAAGCTATTGGTTAAAGCATGTTGATAATTTAGATCGTCCTCAACAGTGAGAACTTTTATTTTTTTTATTGTTGAGCTGTCTTCTTCACGCTCCTCATCAAATACAAACAAACTGTTGCTATCGGACATCCTACACCGCCTATATAAAAAACATACAACTAAATTTAATAGATATAGTTCGTAAATTTGTATGTAACTATTTACTATATATATAGTAGAAGGCGATTTAAGTTTGGTCTAATTTTTAGTGCTTTATCTCATCAGTTATGCAAAAAATAAAGCACTGGGGGGATTATGCTGGAGTACCACTATGAAATTTGAAGTCTTCATCTGCCGATACAATAAGTTCAGCTTCAATTTCACCAAATTCCTTAACCCTTTGCGTAATATCAAAATCGGCAATTTCTTGCGCCAAGGCTAGATAATCTTGATAATGACGTGCCTCTGAGCGCAGTAGCGAAATATAAAAATCACCTAGACGTTTATCTACATGGGGCGCCAACTTTGCAAAACGCTCACACGAGCGTGCCTCAATGTAAGCACCTACAATTAATTTGTCGACAAGTGCATTTGGCTCGAATGTTTTAACATTTCGTAACATCCCTTTAGCGTAACGACATGGTGTAATACTTTGGTACTCTACACCATACTCATCCATTATTTCTAAAACTTGGTAAAAGTGATGTAACTCTTCTTTTATGAGCAACACCATTTTGTCAATTAAGTCTTGCCCGTAAGGAGAGTTAGACTTGGGAATGATTGATTTAGTAAGCTTGTTTTTTGCTGCTAAATCACGCCAGTTACCTTCACGTTTATAAATAAGTGTTTCGAAAGGTTTAAGCCAAGCTAAAAGTGCATCACCGCTTTCTTTATCTACTGCATACTTACGAATTAAAAACATTGCTGACTGAGCGGCTTTTAACTCACAAATTAAGTGATCTATTAAAATAACTGACAGATTTTCTTTTTTGATTGCTTTATCTACCCACTGAGTCGGTGTTTTACACAATAAAAAGTCATGAATAGGCTCTAACAGCTGGCTATGTGACACGTTTAATACTCATTGCTAATTAAAATTAAAGAACCTGTATTTTAACACGAATTCACGGTTTGATTAAATCAAAGCCAACTTCATTTATTTGTTAAAAATTAGTTAACTTGACTTTGTACACTATGTGGCCCATAACTGTAAATGAACTGTATAAATAATACACCGTAACAAAAACAATAATACCTTCCTAAACGGAGTACACACTATGATATTAAACCACCTATGGGGCTTATACGCTCACCCACTTGAAGAGTGGCAAACAATTGATAACCGACACGAAAGCTTGACCTATAGCTTGTCACACATTTTACTTATTGCTTTGTTTCCATCAACAATGGGGTATTACTCGTCTGTTTACTTGGGCTGGAGCATTGGCACTGGTGGTCTTGTATTCTTAACACATGAGAGCGCGCTGTTAATAGCTATAGCCATGTATGTAGCTTTAATTATAGGTGTATTTGCACTTGCCTATTTAGCCCATTGGATGGCCGTTACTTTTGGCTCTAAACCCACCTTTACTCAAACGCTTGAACTAGCGGCTTACACAGCAACACCGGTATTTATGTCTGCGCTTGCCGCTTTTTGGCCTGTGCTTTGGTTTGTTGTATGTGCTGGTATTGCTGCATTAGCCTACTCGGTTTATTTACTTTATACCGGAGTACCTATACTCATGCACATACCTGAAGAACGTGGTTTTATTTATGCAAGCTCGGTCGTTACCTGTGGGCTTATATTATTAGTCATCATATTAGCTGCCACTGCGATTCTTTGGACAAATGGCATTGTAAGCCCCATGTTCACATAATGAATTTTTAGTAACTCGATTAAGTAATATTCAATCAACAAAAAAGGAGCTCATTAGCTCCTTTTCTAAAATAAAAAATACTCGAAAGTATTAATCAGTCTCGTTTTCTTCTTGGTTATGTATCTCTAACCCTGATGACATCGCTGTTTCGCGTGTGCTTTTAGCTGTATCGTTTCTCAGTTTATCTATTCGGTTTAAATAGTTTTGATCTATATCACCTGTTATATATTGCCCGTCAAACACAGAAGTTTCAAATTGAGTTATTTCTGGATTTTCTTGGCTTACAGCGGCCATTAGATCTGTTAATGACTGAAAAATCAATCCGTCAGAACCAATACTTGCGTTTATATCTTCAACCTCACGGCCATGCGCAATAAGTTCAGCTGCCGATGGCATATCAATACCATAAACATTTGGAAAGCGTATTTCAGGAGCTGCTGAAGCAAAATATACATTTTTAGCACCAGACTCTCGCGCCATTTCCACAATTTGCGCAGATGTAGTACCGCGCACTATTGAATCGTCAACAAGTAATACATTTTTACCTTTAAATTCACGATCAATTGCGTTTAGCTTTTGACGCACTGACTTTTTACGCATTTCTTGACCAGGCATAATAAACGTACGGCCAATGTAACGGTTTTTAACAAAGCCTTGGCGGTACGGTAAATCAAGTACACGAGCAATTTCAAGCGCGACGTCACACGAAGTTTCTGGAATAGGAATGACAACATCAATGTCTTTATCTGCCCACTCACGTGCTATTTTTTCACCCAGTTTGGTACCCATGTTTACGCGTGTTGCATAAACCGACATTCTGTCTATTGTTGAGTCTGGACGAGCAAAATAAACAAATTCAAAAATACAAGGCGAGTAAGACACTTTATCTGCACAATTTAATGAGTGAAACTGTCCATCTTCAGTCACAAAAATAGCTTCACCAGGGGCTACATCGCGAATAAACTCAAAGCCATCAGGTTTTAGTGCCACACTCTCTGAGGCAAACATGTACTCTGTGCCTTTTTCAGTCTCGCGTTTACCAAAAACAAGAGGGCGAATACCGTTAGGATCACGAAACGCTACAACGCCGTGACCGATAATCATAGCAATGGCTGCATAGCCACCCGTTACTTTTTTGTTTACCTCAGCAACAGCTGTGAACACATCTTCAGGGTCTAGGTGCAACTTGTCTGAGCGACTAAGCTCATGTGCCATAATATTCAGCAATATCTCAGAATCAGACGTTGTATTAACATGTCGACGTGCTTCTGAAAATAACTGTTCTTTTAGTTCTTCAGCATTTGTAAGGTTTCCATTATGCGCAAGGGCGATACCAAATGGTGAGTTTACATAAAAAGGCTGTGCCTCAGATGAACTAGAAGAGCCTGCTGTTGGATAACGTACATGGCCAATACCAATGGTACCTTGTAGTCGCTTCATGTGACGTGTGTGAAATACATCTTTCACTAGGCCGTTTGCTTTACGTAAGCTAAACGTATTATTTTCAATGGTAATTATTCCCGCGGCGTCTTGCCCACGATGCTGCAAAACAGTTAAGCCATCATATATCGCCTGATTCACAGGAGACGTTCCGACTATTCCAACGATACCACACATGTAATTTATCCTCGCCGATTAACGGTTTACTGAATTTAAAAAGCTGGAGTTGTTTTCGAGGTACGAAAAAAACCATTCAACAACAAAGCCAAATTCTGGAATCAAAATAGAATTACCCCACCAGTGCGTATTAGGTGCACCAGTAAAAGCATCAAGAAAGAAGAGTAACGCGCTCACGACCAACACGCCTCGTAGAGCACCAAACACTATGCCAAAGACACGGTCAGTACCCGATAAGCCAGTACGAAGTACAAGCTGACCTAAAATATAGTTTAGTAAACCGCCTAACAGGAGCGTCGCAAAGAAGAGTATGGCAATGGCCGCCGCATTTCTTAAAAGGGGTTCAGAAATGCTTGTTAGGAAGGAAGCTAAATATTGGTAAAATAAACTTGAGATGATAAACGCGCCTGCCCATACCGCTAATGACATAGCTTCTTTTACAAAGCCGCGTATTAAACCGATGATGGTAGACAGTGCAATGATGCCAAGAATGGCGTAATCAACCCAGATCATAATAACCAATTAGTCGCTATTTTGGGGCGCATTCTATACCCAAACATCCTCAGTATGCAAGTTTAAACGGGAGATAACCGCAGCCAACTTGAAACATTTAATTAACATTTTGACGGTTAATAAATTGGCCTAAGTAATTGTGTAACATCAAAGAAAAAGGCCTTATTGTTTAAGGCCTTTTTAATTAGTTAGTTACTTCGTATTGGGTTATTTTACCGTTAAGCTTAGTAAGCTTTTTAAGTTCTGGTAATTGCTTTTCCAACTCAGTTTTATCAAGTGACGGGCCAACAAATACTTTTGTTAGCGTTCCGTTGGGTGTTTTTATAGGTTTAGTAAACGTATTAAACCCTTTTGAAGTTAATTTAGCCTGTAATGCTTTAACATTTGCAGCATGAGAAAAACTACCTAACTGCACCACATAGGCCATATCAGTTAGGTTTTCATCACTTTTACGCGGCGTAATAGGCTTAGGTGCCTCTTTAACTACTTTTTCGGGAACCTTAGTCTCTTCTTTCGCTTTAGCAACTTGCGGTTCAGCAATATCAGTTTTTGTAGCTTTAGGTATAACTGACGCTTCAACTATTTTCTCTTCGCTAGCAAAGTTGCTTTGTGAAATAGTATCGTCTTGCTCTAAAACGTCATCATCAGGAGAAATATCTTCAATGTTATCTTGCTTTAACGGCTCAGCTATAGCTACTTGATCATTAATTGAGTCTTGCAAGTCAATCGTTTTGAACTCAGGTCGCTCTGGGATCGCTTTAAAGCCTTCCTTGTAATGCACTTTTTCGCCATCAAGTATGTTTGGGATAAACACAATCGCTGCGATCACCACAATACTTGTTCCAACTAAGCGATTTATAAAACTTGAGTTCACCGATATCCTCTCTATTTTTTAAAATAATTAATAGCATCTGCTACTGTAAAAAATGAACCAAATACAATTAAAATAACATTGTCTTGTTGCTTAGGTAAAATAACACTCAGTGCTCGTTCAACGCTTTCAAAGCTTTGTACCTTGTCGTGAGTAGATACGCTTTGTAGGGCTTCTTTTAGGTTATTAGCACTATCACCACGAGGGCCGCCTAAGCTAGCAAGAAACCATTCATCAACAAGATGGGTTAGCTCTTTTAGCACCGCTGCTTTATCTTTATCAGCAAGCATAGCGGCTAATGCGTGAACTTTAAAGCCTTTATCTTTGTAGCTTAATAACTTATTGGCTAAATAGCGAGCTGATTCTGGATTGTGAGCGACGTCTGTAAATACCAATGGCTCTGTGCTTAATTGTTCGAAACGCCCTTCCACCACCAAGTTAGCTAAGCAATTTTTTATTACATCAACATTGGGTAATAAATTTAAAACGCTTAGCACTGTTAGAGCAGTCGCTGCATTTTGCGCGGGTATTGCAGGCTTATTGAGTGTCAGGTTATGTTTTTCAAACTGCCAATTAAACGTTTTGTCGTGCTCTTTAAAAATAAAGTCAGTGCCTGATAATGTCATATTGGCACTAATCTCGTTACCGTAATCAATCATTGTATGCGGGATACTTAAGTCCCCAATGATAGCGGGGGTATCTTTGCGGAATATACCTGCTTTATCGTACGCCACCAGCTCTCGGGTATCGCCAAGGTATTCTTTGTGGTCTAAATCGATGGTTGTAATCACACTTGCGTATGGCGTTACTATATTTGTTGCATCAAAACGCCCGCCTAAACCGACTTCTAATAATACATAATCTACTTCAAAGCGCTTAAAAATAGCCAGTGCCCCCAACGTACCGTACTCAAAATACGTAAGCGGTGTGCTACCCCGGCCTTGCTCTAGCTTGTTGAAGGCATCAACATGGTATTGATCATCAAGCTCTTGACCATTTATGCGAACACGTTCGTTATATCGAATTAAATGAGGAGAGGCGTAAGTACCTACGCTGTAACCTTGCGCAAGTAGTAGCGATTCTAAACAGCGCGCAGTCGTGCCTTTGCCGTTTGTGCCGCCAATAAGAATAATTTTACTAGAAGTGTTTAATAAGCCAATGTTGTTGGCAACAGTAGCAACGCGTTCAAGCCCCATTTCAATGTTGGCTGGGTGAACACTTTCTAAATAAAAAAGCCAATCATCAAGGCTTGATGATTGGCTAGGGATTGTTTTTGTCATAGCATAAATCAGAAAAGCTTAAATTTACGCTACTCTATGCTCTTGTTCAGTAGAAGGCAAGTTCATAAATTTAGCAAGCACACGCGCTAACGTATCACGCATTTCACGGCGGTCAACAATCATGTCTATTGCACCGTGCTCAAGTAAAAACTCACTACGCTGAAAACCTTCTGGTAAGGTTTCGCGAACTGTTTGTTCTATTACTCGCGGGCCAGCAAAGCCAATTAAGGCTTTTGGTTCAGCAACGTTAATATCACCTAGCATTGCTAATGAAGCCGATACACCACCCATTGTTGGGTCGGTCATTACCGAAATAAATGGCAATCCTTTTTCGCTCATTTTAGCAAGTGCTGCACTGGTTTTGGCCATTTGCATAAGCGACATAAGTGCTTCTTGCATACGTGCACCACCTGAGGCAGAAAAGCACACTAATGGCATGTTGTGCTCTAAACATTGGTCTACGGCATCAACAAACCGTGCGCCAACAACCGAAGCCATTGAACCACCCATAAATGAGAATTCAAAAGCAACCGCAGCAACAGGAATGCCTTTTAAGCGGCCCTTCATCGCAACTAGCGCGTCTTTTTCGCCACTTGATTTTTGGGCTGCGCTAATACGGTCTGAGTATTTTTTAGAGTCTTTAAACTTTAATACATCTTTAGGCTCGTGCTCAGTACCAAGCTCCGTGCGGTCACCTTCATCTAAAAAGTGCTCTAAACGTTTACGGCCGCTCACACGCATGTGATGGTCGCATTTAGGACATACGTTTAATGATTTTTCTAGTTCAGCTTTATATAAAATTGAATCGCAAGCTGTACATTTAGCCCAAACGCCTTCTGGAATTTCTTTACGACCTGACGACTTAGTCGTTTTAGGTAAGATTTTTTCTAACCAACTCATTTGCAACTCTCTTAATGCTGTTCTGTGTCGCGAGTCTGCTAATAAGTAGCAGACAGATTTTTTCAATTAAAACATGAATTACACAAACACGGTATAAAAAACTGGTCTTAGTAGTTAGAGGAAATTAAATTTAGCGATTAATAATTCTAACTAAATATCAACATCAGGTAAAAATAATGGCCCTAGTGGGGTTTTAGGAATATTAAACTGCTCTGGGTAATCAACATCGACTAAATACAAACCAGCGGCTTTAGCGGTTGCACTCGCTTTTGCACGCTCTTTAACATCTAATAGTTCTTTTAACCATATAGGTTGGTGCTTGTGTAAGCCAATATCCATTAAGCAACCGGTTATATTGCGCACCATATGATGCAAAAATGCATTCGCCTTAATATCAATTACAACGTAATCACCTTGGCGCTGAACAGATAAGTGATGAATTGTACGTTTAGCGGTATTAGCTTGGCAGTGTAATGCTCTGAATGATGTAAAGTCATGCTCACCAATTAAATGCTGACACGCCTCTTGCATTACCTTTTCATCTAGCTTGTGATGGAAATGAGTAACCCCCTCGTTCATAACAGCTCCACGGTATGGATAGTTATAAATAACGTAACGATACCTTCTTGCGGTTGCACTAAAACGTGCATGAAAGTCTTCTGCAACAGGTTGAGCAAATCGAATAGCAATATCTTTAGGTAGCAAAGTGTTCATACCCATAGTAAACGCGACCATTTCACGAGATGCATTGGTTTCAAAATGAACAACTTGGCCTGTTCCATGCACTCCTGCGTCAGTTCGCCCTGCACACACAATTTCAACTGGGTGGTTACAGATACTCGACAGCGCCTTTTCTACTTCTTGTTGTACGCTATTTACGTGCGATTGACGCTGCCAACCACTATAACGTGCGCCATTATATTCAACCCCAAGTGCTACTCGCATATTTATCGTTTTACCTACTGTACTAATTAACGGCGCATTTTATGCTATCTCGCGGCGCAATAAAAGCGACCGTGATGTAATCATATAAAAACAATAAAAAACCCATAATCAGCATCACCAATTATGGGTTTATCGTATTTAAATTAACACAAAAGCTATTGTTGTAATTTTGCTTGCAAACTAAGCGCTTCTTCTTGAACTTCTTCAGGCCCTTTTGCTATTACGTCTTCAATCACCTTAAGCGCGGAATCAAAGTCGTCGATTTCAATATAGGCACGTGCTAAGTCTAACTTAGCGGAGTAACCTCCACTCTCGGCATCAACGTCTGTTGGATTATCACCAGCAAGTAATGCATCAAACTCACTTAAACCTAAGTCTATGTTTACGTCATTGTAAGGCTCATGCTCAAGTTCAGCATCGTCACTTTGCTCAAGTAATGAGTCAATATCTACAAAATCGTCTTCACCTAAAGGTTTTGCGTCTTCAGGGACTGGCTCTTTATGATTGAAGACTTCTTCATCAACTAAGTCTTCTTTCAATAAAGAATCAAAGTCAACATCAAACTCGCTGCTATCTTCTATAGCAAGTTCATCGGGAGCGGCTAACTCATTGAGCAATGAATCGAAATCGGTTTCACTTAAATCAGCCATAAATTCATCATCAAGTGCTTCATCTGATACAAGGTTAGTATCACCCTGAGAGTCAACTTGAGTTAGTTCAGCTTCACGATCAACATTAGTTTGTTCATTTATTTCATCGTCCGATTCACTTATAAATGCTGGATTGTCTAGCCCAACGCTGCTATCAGGCGCTAAATAGTCCGCATCAGCGTTATTCGACTCTGTGAGTAAATCATCAAGTGTGTCATCGTTTAAGTCGTTAAGATTGTCGAGCTCACCATCTAGTTCATTAAATTCATCAATTAACAGGTCGTCATTAAAGTTAGTTCCCGCGCTGTCTATATCATCTTCAGCTGAATTTTGATTATCAGCTTCATTGTCATTAAGCTCTGGAGTTAACGCATCGTCACTGGTTATTTCACTATTATCTTCACCTGAACCTGAGAAATCAGCACCATTACTCGGTCTATTAGGAAGTAGCTCTTCAACTTCTTCTGATGAAACCGAATCATCGTTAACTTGAGCAATTGATCCCTCAACCTCGTCATTGATTTCAAGCTCAGCATCTAGTTCATCTAGTTCATCATCAACAGTTTGCTCGATGCCTAAATCCTGTCTCTTATACACATCTCCGAGCCCACGAGACTAAGGCGAATCTC
>OJAZ01000976.1_pt1 | contig 10294 bp, 7 predicted proteins | sample 1589851 | NCBI WGS metagenome assembly OJAZ01 (sample SAMN05416792, study PRJEB24817) | seawater metagenome | isolation source: Sea water | place: Canada:Atlantic | collected 2013-07 | reverse complement strand
TACGAGATTCGCCTTAGTCTCGTGGGCTCGGAGATGTGTATAAGAGACAGCCAATTATATTACCATCTGGATTGGCCGTTAAATTATCATAAGAAGATTGGCTTGATTCTAATTTGACGCGGTAACCACGAGCAAATTCTTTTGAATCAAAACGAGATAAGAAACCGTCCGCTTTTAAACGGAAATTATCGGTCGGCGCCCATTCAATAGCGGCCATATAACCGTTACGAGTTTCTTCACCACCTTTATGCTGGATCTCAAAACCTTCACTTGGAATCAAATCAGTACCGCTAATCAAACCACCTGGTGCTAAACCAATATATTGAGTTGCAACAGAAGGTTGAAACAAACGCGCATAACCTAATGCTAGCCCTAATGTATCGTCTGCAAACTTACCTTGGTAAGAAAAGCTAATACGGTTACCGTATTCTTCTGCATCTGATACTTCAGACGCACGGTCATTAAACATACCACGAAGATTTGCACCAAACGTGTGTTGTTTACTATTGGATAACGGACTCGCTGTTTCTAGTTCAACCGTCCCCGCTACACCGCCTTCAATCAATGATGCTTTAGGTGACTTATATACCGCAGCAGAATTAATTAACTCTGATGGATATTGGTCAAACTCAATAGAACGGTTACCAGACGTTGATACTTGCTCTCGACCATTTAAGGTGGAAAACACGAAATCGCCAGATAAACCACGAATATTAATTTCAGCTGCTTGACCGCCAGTACGGACAGCTGAAATACCAGGAAGACGTGTTAATGCGTCTGCCATCGAAACATCTGGCAAACCACCTAAGTCATCTGCCGATAATTGTTCTGATACCGTATCTCCGAAACGTTTTTGATTTAAAGATTTGATTAAGCTAGTAGAAAAGCCTTTGACTTCAATTACTTCAACTTCATCTTTATTCGTTTGTGTTTCGTTTGTCTCTTGAGCGTAAATTGGCATTGAAAATGCTACGCCACCAGCGACAAGTGCTGCGGTGATCAAACTGGGTCTGAATTTAGTCATATATTGTCCCATTCCCCGTTGAGTTATAGATGAGCGTGCGAGGCATTGTTCGTACTTGAACTCAATTATTAGTTTTGTTGTTACAACGCGCACATCATCCGCTTTATATCAACTCGCACTATATTTAACTCTATGAACATACACAACAAAGTGCATACGTATTCATGCATAAATGCATACATTTACCTAACAAAATACTAACAATTTCAAACTCAAATGGGATCATTTAGTAAAACTGGACTAACAGGCAGCTGTAGAAAAAAAGGAACGACGTATACTTATTTCGTGTCTTGGACAACGTCATAGGCATCAAATAACTGAATACATTTACTTAATTAGCACGACTGAAAAGAGGAAATAAACATGGATATTCAATCACAAATGACGCACACATCAACAAACACGCTTACGAATAAACAACTAACCCAAGTACAAGGAGGGATTTTAGAAGCCCCGCAACCAGCCATCTATGATGATCAGACAATATATTCTCAACCTTGGCGCAACGATCAACATGTCAACAGTATCACCAGCCGAAAACACACGGGTTATGCCAGTAAGTTTAATGCAATGAACTAACCTATTGCACCAACTATCTAACATCAGGCATTATGCAAAAAAAAACCGCATCAATTGATGCGGTTTTAAAATCATTTAACAATGAAATATAGTGGGATTACCAACCAGTGATTTCACGTAATGCTTTGCCGATATCAGCAAGTGAACGTACTGTTTTTACGCCCGCTGCTTCTAGCGCTGCAAATTTCTCATCAGCAGTACCTTTACCACCAGAGATAATCGCACCAGCATGACCCATACGCTTACCTTCAGGTGCAGTAACACCCGCAATGTAAGATACGACAGGCTTAGTAACGTTAGCTTTAATGAATTCAGCTGCTTCTTCTTCCGCAGTTCCACCGATTTCACCAATCATCACGATTGCTTCAGTTTGTGGATCGTTTTGGAACAAGGTTAAGATATCAATGAAGTTAGAACCAGGAATTGGATCACCACCGATACCAACACAAGTAGACTGACCAAAACCTTCGTCAGTAGTTTGCTTAACCGCTTCGTACGTTAACGTACCAGAACGAGAAACAACACCAACTTTACCAGGCTTGTGGATATGACCAGGCATGATACCAATCTTACATTCACCCGGAGTGATAACACCAGGGCAGTTAGGACCGATCATCGTTACGCCTTTTTGTGAAACATATTCTTTCACATAAATCATATCGATAGTTGGGATGCCTTCAGTAATACAAACAATCAATTGAATACCCGCATCGGCTGCTTCAATGATCGAATCTTTACAAAAAGCAGCAGGTACATAGATAACTGACGCAGTCGCGCCTGTTTCTGCAACTGCGTCTTTTACTGTATTAAATACAGGAAGACCTAAGTGCGTAGTACCGCCTTTACCAGGAGTAACACCACCGACCATTTGCGTACCGTATTCGATCGCTTGCTCAGAATGGAATGTACCTTGACCACCAGTAAAACCTTGGCAGATTACTTTAGTATCTTTATTAATTAATACTGACATTATTTGCCCTCCGCAGCAGCTACAACTTTTTGTGCAGCATCTGTAAGCGACTCTGCAGCGATAATATCAAGACCAGAATTAGCTAATACTTCACGTCCTAATAACGCGTTAGTACCTTCTAAACGAACCACTACAGGTACGTTTACGCCAACTTCTTTAACTGCGCCAATGATGCCTTCAGCAATCATGTCACAACGTACGATACCACCAAAGATATTAACTAATACTGCTTTAACATTCTCATCTGATAAAATGATTTTGAATGCTTCTGCAACACGTTCTTTAGTCGCGCCACCACCAACATCTAAGAAGTTAGCAGGTTTGCCGCCGTGTAAATTAACGATATCCATCGTACCCATTGCTAGGCCGGCACCGTTAACCATACAACCAACATTACCATCTAGCGCAACGTAGTTTAGTTCCCAAGCAGCAGCTTGTGCTTCACGCGCGTCTTCTTGTGAAGGATCGTGCATTTCTTGAAGCTTAGGCTGGCGATACATCGCGTTACCATCGATAGCAACTTTAGCATCTAAACAATGTAAATCACCGTCAGCTTTAATTACTAGAGGGTTGATTTCGATTAGTGCTACGTCTAATTCTTCAAACATTTTCGCTAGACCCATGAAGATCGTAGTGAACTGACGAATTTGCACACCTTTAAGACCTAAAGCAAACGCGATTTCACGTGCTTGGTAAGGTTGTGCACCGACTAGTGGATCGATAGCTGCTTTTAAGATTTTTTCTGGGGTTTCTTCTGCAACCGTTTCAATTTCAACACCACCTTCGGTAGATGCCATGAAAACAATACTACGTGTTGCACGGTCAACAACTGCACCTAAGTACAATTCTTGAGCGATGTCAGTGCAAGTCTCAACTAAGATCTTTGTCACTGGCTGACCCGCTTCGTCAGTTTGATATGTAACCAAGTTTTTGCCTAACCAGTTTTCTGCGAAAGCTGTAATTTCTTCTTTCGTCTTAACTAGTTTAACACCGCCAGCCTTACCGCGACCACCAGCGTGTACTTGACATTTAACTACCCACTCTTCACCGCCAATGCGATCCGCTGCGTCAGCAGCTTCTTGAGGAGTACCGGCAGCAAATCCTTCAGATACAGGTAAACCGTATTCTTTGAAAAGCTGTTTACCCTGATATTCATGCAAATTCATGGTTATATTCTATCCGCTTTAGTAAATTTAAAAAAAGTCGACATCCCGACTGTAATTATAGTAGACGTTACTCCAACGTCTATAATAAGAAAGATGATACATCACACATCACCTTTCTCAATTTATTCAAGACTAATGTCTTAAAATTTATTATACATCTAATAGTAAACGAGTTGGATCTTCTAGCATTTCTTTCACTGTCACTAGGAAACCAACTGATTCTTTACCATCGACGATTCGGTGATCATAAGATAGCGCTAAGTACATCATTGGTAAAATTTCTACTTTACCATTGACGGCCATTGGGCGGTCTTGGATCTTATGCATACCTAAAATTGCACTTTGTGGTGGGTTGATAATTGGCGTTGATAACAACGAACCAAATACACCACCGTTAGTGATCGTGAAGTTACCACCTTGCAGTTCATCAAGTGATAATTTACCGTCACGACCTTTTAATGCTAAGGCTTTGATACCTGATTCAATACCAGCCATACCTAATGTGTCTGTATCTTTTAATACAGGAGTCACTAGACCGCGAGGCGTAGAAACTGCAATCGAGATATCAAAATAGTTATGATAAACAATATCATCACCGTCAATTGACGCATTTACTTCTGGGAAACGTTTCAACGCTTCAGTCACCGCTTTTACATAAAAAGACATGAAACCTAAACGAATGCCATGACGCTTTTCAAAGCTTTCTTGGTATTGCTTACGTAAATCCATGATTGGTTTCATGTTGATTTCGTTGAAAGTAGTTAACATTGCTGTTGAGTTTTTCGCTTGTAGTAAACGATTTGCAATAGTTTTGCGTAAGCGTGTCATTGGAACACGTTTTTCAGTACGTTCGCCCATAGGAACTGCCGGTGCCTCTGTAGTTGTGCTCGCCGCTTTAGCCGCAGGAACAGATTTTAATGATTTTTCAACGTCGTCTTTAGTGACACGACCGCCTTTACCTGTGCCTTTAATGCTCGCAGCATCTAGGCCTTTCTCAGCTAATAAACGACGTACAGATGGACTAAGCGCATCTGACTCAGCGCCGCTATCTGCTGCTGCAACTGGTGCAGCTGCAGCAACCGCGCCTGCTACAAATTTAGCAATAGCTTGCTCAGCTAAGACTGTTGCGCCTTCTTCAAAAAGAATCTCAGATAGGACGCCTGCACTGGGTGCTACCACTTCTAGTACCACTTTATCCGTTTCAATATCAACTAGGTTTTGGTCTTGTTCAACCGCTTCACCTACTTTTACATGCCATGTGGCAATCGTAGCATCAGCAACAGATTCTGGTAATACAGGTACTTTGATATCAGTAGCAGGACCGCTAGCAGCTGGTGCTGCAACAGCCGGAGTCGCTTTTGCAGCCGGAACCGCCGCAGCGCCACCAGAAGTAAGATTAGCAATCAATTGCTCACCTAATACTGTATCGCCTTCTTGAAATAAGATCTCAGAAATAACGCCATCTTCTGGTGCTACAACTTCAAGTACCACTTTGTCGGTTTCGATATCAACAAGATTTTGGTCGCGAGACACAGTGTCACCCGCTTTAACATGCCAAGTTGCAATCGTTGCATCAGCTACCGATTCTGGTAACACCGGAACTTTAATTTCAGTAGTCATTTGAGATCCTTATTTAATGGTTAGTGCGTCATCAACCAATTGTTTTTGTTGTTGGTTGTGAACAGAAATATAGCCTACCGCTGGTGACGCTGAAGCATCACGACCGGCGTAAGTTAATGTCGCTCCTTGCGGGATAGACGCATAAAAACGATGTTGTGAACAGTACCAAGCGCCTTGATTCATTGGCTCTTCTTGACACCAAACCCAATCTGTAACGTGCGCATATTGTGCAAGTTCAGCGTTGATTTCATCAATTGGGAATGGATATAACTGTTCGATGCGGATAATAGCCACATCAGTTTGTTTATTTTCACGGCGTTTTTCAAGCAAGTCATAGTAAACTTTACCTGAACACATGACGACGCGTGTAACCTGTTTAGGGTCGATCTCGTCAATTTCACCAATGATATTTTGAAATACACCCGTCGATAATTCTTCTAATGAAGAAACAGCTAGTGGATGACGTAACAATGACTTAGGCGACATGACCACTAATGGGCGACGCATTGGACGAACTGCTTGGCGAACCAACATATTATACACTTGCGCAGGTGTAGATGGAACACACACTTGCCAGTTATGATCAGCACATAATTGTAAGAAACGCTCTAAACGAGCTGAACTATGTTCAGGACCTTGACCTTCATAACCGTGCGGTAACAGCATCGTTAAGCCGCACAAGCGACCCCACTTAGCTTCACCTGAACACAAGAATTGGTCAAATACAACTTGAGCGCCGTTGGCGAAATCACCAAATTGTGCTTCCCAAATAGTCAAAGTACGCGGCTCAGCTGTCGCAAAACCATACTCAAATGCTAATACTGCTTCTTCAGATAGCACAGAGTCATATAGTTCGATATGCCCTTGGTCTGCATTTAGGTGTTGTAACGGCATATACGTAGAACCGTCAGATTGATTATGCAATACCGCATGGCGATGGAAGAATGTGCCACGGCCAGAATCTTGTCCCGTAATACGAATATCATGTTGACGATCTAAGATGTTGGCATACGCTAAGTTCTCAGCCATACCCCAATCTAATAAACGTTCACCCTCAACCATCGATTTACGATCAACGTATAACTTATTAACACGTGATTGTAATTTTTGGTCTTCCGGGAAATCAATCAAACGTTGCCCTAGCTCTGTCAGTTTTTCTACTGACGTTGCTGCATCATAAGGTACATCCCAATCATGTCCAATAAAAGGAGTCCAATCCACTGAATGCTCTGTCATTGGACGCCATTCTTCAACTACACATGCGCCATGATCTAACGCTGAACGGTACTCAGCAATGAGTTTTTCAACTTCATGATCATCAATCGACCCTTCTGCCGTTAATTGATCAGCATAGAGTTGACGAGGTACAGGGTGCTTTTTGACTTTTTGGTACATTAAAGGCTGAGTTGCATTCGGCTCATCAGCTTCGTTGTGACCGTGACGACGATAACAAACTAAATCAATAACCACATCACGTTTGAACTTGTTACGGTAATCTAACGCGAGTTTAGTAACAAACAACACCGCTTCAGGATCATCACCATTTACATGGAAGATTGGCGCCTGAACCATTTTAGCGATATCAGTACAATATTGAGTCGAACGGGTATCTTCAACTTTAGACGTGGTAAAACCAACTTGGTTATTAACAACAATTCGAACTGTGCCACCCACTGCAAAACCGCGGGTTTGAGACATGTTAAAGGTTTCTTGAACAACACCTTGGCCAGCAATCGCTGAATCACCGTGTATTGTGATAGGCAAAACTTTTGCGCCATCTCCAGAATCACGACGGGAAAGACGAGCACGTACCGAACCCATTACAACTGGATTAACAATTTCTAAATGCGATGGGTTAAACGCTAACGCTAAGTGAACATTGCCACCTTCCGTCGCAAAGTCAGAAGAGAAACCTGCATGATATTTAACATCACCCGCACCTAACGAATCATCATGCTTACCTGCGAACTCATCAAATAATACCGATGGGTTTTTACCTAAGACATTGACTAATACGTTTAAGCGACCGCGGTGAGCCATACCTATTACGACTTCTTTAGTGCCAGCTTTACCCGCTTCGCTAATTAGGCCTTTAAGCATTGGAACTAAACTATCACCACCTTCAAGCGAGAAACGCTTGGCACCTGGGAATTTCGCGCCTAAGTATTTTTCCATACCATCAGCAGCGATTAACCCTTTCAGAATTTTAATCTTTTCTTCACGGCTAATGACTGGCTTAGATTCAACAGATTCAATACGTTGTTGCAACCAACGTTTTTGCTCTGTGTCGGTAATATGCATGTACTCTGAACCAATTGAACCGCAATAAGTACGGTTCAATGATTGGAATAAATCACCTAATGGTAATTTGTCTTTGCCTAACGCATAAGAACCCAAATTAAACTGGGTATCAAAATCTTTGTCAGTTAAGTTGTGGTGTGATAACTCTAAATCGCGAACACGTTCTTGCTTCCATAGACCTAATGGGTCTAAGTTAGCATGCTGATGTCCACGGAAACGGAAGGCATTGATTAACTGTAATACTTTGACTTGTTTTTCATCACCCGCAGCACCAATTATAGGTGCAGCACTGTTACCTACTCGAGCCATTGGCCCAAGCGCTGCCATTTTTCGGAATTCATCACGAACTTTGGTGTGATTTGAATCGATCTCGACTCCATCTACCTTAGGTAAAGTTTCAAAGACGTGTTGCCAAGTCGATGGGACGCTTTGTGGGTCCTCGAGATATGCTTCATACAATTCCTCAACGTATGCCGCATTCGCACCAGCCATGTGAGATGTTTCCCACCATGCTTTCATTGCGCTATCTTGCATTATAATGCCCTGTCTACAAATTTAATATCACGTGAGTTCATCACTGACCTCACCACTAACTTTTACTCAAAAAAATAGCTATCTGTATTACAGATAGCTATTTAGAAACTAATTCGTGGGCGGGGAAACCCGCCCATAATCACTAAACAGCTCGTTGTAAGAGCATGGACTTTATCTGACCAATCGCTTTGGTCGGATTTAACCCTTTTGGACATACGCTAACGCAGTTCATAATGCCGTGGCATCTGAATACACTAAACGCATCGTCAAGATCATTCAATCGTTCATCAGTCGCAGTATCGCGACTATCAATCAAGAAACGGTATGCATGTAACAAACCGGCTGGACCGATAAATTTATCAGGGTTCCACCAGAAAGATGGGCATGATGATGAACAACACGCGCATAAAATACATTCATATAAACCATCAAGTTTCGCACGCTCTTCCGGCATTTGAATAAATTCACGCGATGGTGGATGGTTATCGTCATTGATTAAGAAAGGTTTAATTTTCTCATATTGAGTATAGAACTGTGTCATATCCACAACCAGGTCACGTACTACCGGTAGACCTGGTAACGGACGAACAATAATCTTACCTTTACCTAACGCTGATAACGGAGTGATACATGCAAGGCCGTTTTTGCCATTCATGTTCATCCCATCAGAACCACACACACCTTCACGGCATGAGCGACGGAAAGATAATGTCGGATCTGACTCTTTTAAGGCAATCAGTGCATCAAGCACCATCATGTCTTGACCTTCTTCAACTTCTAATGAGTACTCCTGCATACGCGGAGCATCATCAATATCTGGATTGTAACGATATATAGAAAAATTAAGTTGCATTGTCTTTTCTCCTTAATATGTACGTGCTTTCGGCGGGAATGCTTCTCGCAGAACAGGTGCCATATTAACTTCACGTTTAAGCATTGTTTCAGATTCAGGCAGATAAACACTATGGCATAACCAATTGTCATCATCACGCTCAGGGAAATCGAAGCGGCTATGTGCACCACGACTCTCTGTTCTAAAGTTAGCTGCAACGGCGGTACTGTAAGCCGTTTCCATTAAGTTATCTAGTTCTAAGCACTCAATACGCTGAGTGTTAAAGTCAGATGACTTGTCGTCTAGTCTTGCATTTTTTAAACGTTCACGGATTTCGGCCAATTCTTTAAGACCTTCAGCCATTGAATCACCTTCACGGAATACCGAGAAATTCAACTGCATACATTGTTGCATATCTTTCTTGATTTGGACTGGACATTCACCCTTACCAACTTCGCTATTTTCCCAGCGATTGAAACGCGCTAGTGCAGCATCTATATCATCACTAGTTGCTTCACGAGTCGTTTCAATTTCATTCAGTTTGGTGCCTAGATGTAAACCCGTAGCACGACCAAATACAACCAAATCAAGCAATGAGTTACCACCTAAGCGGTTCGCACCGTGCACAGATACACAGGCAATCTCACCACAAGCAAATAAACCTTTTACTTTAGACTCAGCACCGTTAGCATCGATTGTAATTACCTGACCATCAACATTAGTTGGAATACCACCCATCATGTAATGACAAGTTGGGATAACTGGAATCGGTTCTTTAACTGGATCAACGTGAGCAAAAGTACGAGATAATTCAAGAATACCAGGTAAACGAGACTCTAGAACATCTTTACCCAGATGATCGAGTTTCAATTTAAGGTGTGGACCCCAAGGGCCATCACAGCCACGGCCTTCGCGAATTTCTGTCATCATTGAACGAGCAACAACATCACGACCCGCTAAATCTTTGGCATTTGGTGCATAACGTTCCATGAAACGTTCACCGTCTTTATTGAGTAAGTAACCACCTTCACCACGGCAACCTTCAGTTACCAAAGTACCCGCGCCTGCAATACCCGTCGGGTGGAACTGCCACATTTCCATATCTTGTAATGGGACACCAGCACGCAATGCCATACCGACACCATCACCCGTGTTAATGTGTGCATTGGTAGTTGAAGCGTAAATACGCCCTGCACCACCAGTGGCTAAGACAACCGCCTTAGACTTGAAATAAACGACTTCACCAGACTCGATATCAATCGCAGTAC
>OJAZ01000973.1_pt1 | contig 10313 bp, 10 predicted proteins | sample 1589851 | NCBI WGS metagenome assembly OJAZ01 (sample SAMN05416792, study PRJEB24817) | seawater metagenome | isolation source: Sea water | place: Canada:Atlantic | collected 2013-07 | reverse complement strand
ATCTACACGTAAGGAGTCGTCGGCAGCGTCAGATGTGTATAAGAGACAGGTAACATTACTGGGCATTTATGTATTAACTACATGAAACTGATGTGCCATTTCTATTATTGTCTTTACCATCACTATTCGTATCTGTCGTCGCATAAACGCGTCCAGACAAGGATACCTCAACACCGCGAGAAAAATCATTATTGTCTTTAGGGCAGTAACTAAAGTTGCCATTACCGCCTGATACTAATCGACCTGTCGGGGCAAATATTATAATATTTTGGCTAAACTGTAGCGTATCACCGTTGGATATTTTTCCTTTCACCTTTATTAACTCTTCATTGGCGCTAACATAATTACTGTTATTCGCTAATGTATTATCACTATTAATAAAGACACTAATTTCATTTTGCCAGTTTGTAGTACATGTTGTGCCACTTAATGGGCAAATAGTGACATTTTTACCACTATTTATAGCACTATTTCTTGCGGCTAATAATAGCCGATGTATTTCGCTTACTTCATTATCGACTCTTGATTGCACCATAAACTGACCTAAACTTGGTCCTGCAATAGCGGTTAATATGCCAATAATAGCAATGCCAATAAGCAACTCGGCGATTGTGAATCCTTTAATAAACTTAGGACTTATAGATTTTTTTATAGATAACTTAGACATAACTACAGCTACAGTTAAGGTTGATGCTTTATTTATAACATTGTTACTTATGCTCAGCTAGCAAATTCTATTTAAGGAAGTGCTGTTAATCTGGGCCTGAGGCTAATAATTTATACTTAAGCTTCATAAATATTATTTTCTAGTCTCTGATTTTTAGCTTATGTTAAACAACGGCTGAATGGTTGTCATACTTGTCATAGCAGCTAAGTTTATTACTAATAATCAGTAGAAAAATGTAATATATTTATCTCTTTTAGCACATAGCAAGTGTCATTAAGTTTAGTTATAACACTTAATTTTTGCACCGCTACGTCTAATGTTTTTACTGTTACTTTTATTTGCAGCACTCGCATAAGCTCTTCCAGAGGTTGCTACTACAATACCTCTGTTTTTGTCATTATGATATTCAGGGCAGTAGCTAAATGTGGCGTTTTGTCCCCAACCTGACAAATGGCCAGTGGAAGCGTAAGTTAAGCCAATGCGTGTTTTGCCATATTGTAATTTATCACCGGTTTTTATTGCCGCTTTATTTGCGACAATTCGTTCATTTAATTCAGGTTCAAATACTTTGTTATTATTACCGTCAGTAAATACACTTAACTCTTGATGCCATAGGTTTTTACATTTGCTTTGGCCATTTAATGGGCAGAGTGTAACACTGGTGTTATGAGTTAAAGCGCTATTTCTAGTAATTAAAATCAGCCGGTGGAGGGTTGATATTTCATTGTTAACACGGGTGACAACAATGAAATTATTGAGGCTAGGTATACCAATGGAGAGTAAACTCATTAAAATCGCTAGCGCGACCATTGTTTCGATAATTGTGAATCCATTACACTTTAACATGACAACTATTCCTTTAGTTGAATAAACTTTTCAGTGCTAGGTATAGTCAAAAATATCGAGATTTTCCAAATTTAATTAACTAATTTTCATATATTGTTGGAATTGCTGTGCGCTTATGTTGAGTTTTCATGTAGATAGCGATAATTTTTTCTTCTACTAATTTATCCGTGTTTTTACCTTCTAAAAAGTCATCTAGCTGATCATAACTTAGGCCTAAGGCATCTTCATCTTTTTTACTGGGGGCTAACTCTTCTAAGTCAGCTGTTGGTGCTTTATCAGTTAATTGGCTAGGAGCGCCTAAAGTGCTAGCAATTTGTTTGACTTGACGTTTGGATAGTCCAAATAATGGTGCCAAGTCACAAGCCCCGTCTCCCCACTTGGTAAAAAAGCCTGTAATATTTTCTGCCGAGTGATCTGTACCTAATACTAAGCCACCCAATATACCTGCAATATGATATTGCATTACCATGCGAGAGCGTGCTTTAACATTTCCTTTAGAAAAGTCTATTTCAGCGGCAGATGCTGAGAGCAGTTCTGCATTTTGAAGGGCATTAATGGTTTCATTATGAATACCTTCAGTGCCTGCCAAGATATTAGTGGTTAAACTATGTGTAGGCTTTATAAACTCAAGAGCCAACTGTGCGTCATCTTCATCTGCTTGGATATCAAAGGGAAGTCTTACAGCAATAAATTGATAAGTATTCGGACTTTCACTGTTTAAAGCGTCAACAGCGAGTTGAGCTAAACGGCCACAAGTAGAAGAATCAACACCACCACTTATACCTAAAACTAGTGATTTAAGGCCTGATTGAACTAGCTTGTTTTTGATAAAATCTACTCGACGTTCAATTTCAAACGTAGGATTAATTTCAGGTAATACTTTCATTTCATTGATTATTGCCTGGGCGCCCATAATATTTCCTTTTGGTGAGAGGTAGATTTTAAATTTTAAGCTGTTTAAAAGTAGCAGTATAGGCAGTGTAGCAAAGTCTTACTTCGATTAGAACTTTTGCACTATAGCTGTACAATTACTTGATATTATGTAGATAATGATAATTATCAACATGCTCCGATGCGTAAATCAACTTATAGGCTAGAAAAATGAAAAAAATAGAAGCGATAATTAAACCATTTAAAATGGATGATGTACGTGAAGCACTTGGCGAAATTGGTGTTACGGGTATGACTGTGTCCGAAGTTAAAGGCTTTGGACGTCAAAAAGGGCATACCGAGCTTTATCGCGGCGCCGAATACATGGTGGATTTTTTACCGAAAGTAAAGCTCGAGATTGTGGTGAAAAAAGAAAATGTTGAACGCTGTGTAAATACTATTTTAGAAACTGCGCAGACGGGTAAAATTGGCGATGGTAAAATTTTTATAACCGATGTAGAACGCGTAATACGTATTCGTACTGGAGAAGAAGACGAAGAGGCTATTTAAGTCTATTAATAGCCCAAAAAAATACCAGCAAATTGCTGGTATTTTTTTGGCTTATTGATGTCTATGCAGCAATACCTAAGCTAGAGTTGAGACTTTTATTGAGAAACTAAAGGGTTATTTGGGTAGTTTGCAGCTAACACTTGTTTGGCATTAACTTGCAAATCAGTTAAGCCCAGTTTTTCGTAACAGACAATCATAATTTCTAATGCTTCTTCTGTTTCTGCGCTAGGAGAAAAGTATTCAACAATATATTTTCCTCGGTTAGCTGATGAAACATACGCTTCACGCTTCAAGTAATAACGTGCAACAGATAATTCATACTTCGCTAGTCGTGATTTAATGGCGATCATGCGTTGACGTGAGTCAGCAGCATATTTACTGTTAGGGTATTTCTCTAATAATATCTTTAAATCTTTAAATGCATCGCGAGCTGCTGAAGGATCACGGTCTGAACGGTCAATACCTGCAAGATTTTGGAATAAATTTTCTTGAGTAGCAACATTGATTAACGCACGCATATAATAAACGTAGTCTATGTTTGCATGTGAAGGGTTAAGTCTTAAAAATCTATCTGTTAAGGCTAGACCTTGCGCAGCATTACCACTTTTATAATAAGCATAAATTAAATCTAATTGTACCTGATGAGAGATAGGACCATAAGGAAATCGAGAATCTATCGCCGATAATATTTGTATAGCCTTTTGATATAATCCATTGTCAAGTGATTGTCTAGCATCAGAAAATAATGCTTGAGCAGACTTGTCCGGCACCTTTTTTATATCTTTTTCGTTTGTGCCTGAGCAACCCGTTATTGCTAACACGAGTGCAAGGCACATTATTTTTATTGTCACTTTTTCCATAGACTTCAATATCACTACTTTGTTTTAGTTAAAATAAATATCTTCCTCGCTATAATTACTTAATGTAATTGCTTTAGCAAAGAGGTAAAATAAGCACTGGCATTCTAACCTAGCAATCCTGCCTTGCACAGTGCTAATTAATAGAGAGTTTAATGGCTGAGATAATTCAACACCGGGACACGGTTCCCGAATCATGCTTAGGTAAACGTTTCGACCAGACTTTGGCCGAAATGTTCCCTGATTATTCACGATCACGTTTAAAAGAATGGATTTTAGCCGGTCATGTTACGGTTGACGACGTTGTAGTCGATGTACCCCGCGAAAAAATGTTCGGTGGTGAGCTTGTTGCCATCAATACAGAAGTTGAATCGGAAGTGCGTTTTAAAGCGCAAGATTTACCACTAAATATTGTCTACGAAGATGACGATATTTTAGTGATCAACAAACCTGCTGGCTTTGTTGTGCACCCTGGTGCGGGTAACCCAGATGGTACAGTGCTTAACGCCTTACTTCATCATTGCCCTCAACTAGATGTTGTGCCACGTGCAGGTATTGTTCATCGTTTGGATAAAGACACAACCGGCCTAATGGTCGTAGCAAAAACTATTGCTGCTCAAACCAACTTGGTTGAATCACTTCAAGCGCGTGAAATTACTCGTGAATATGAAGCTATTGCCAGTGGTATTATGACCGCTGGTGGTTTAGTTGATGAGCCGATTGGCCGTCATGCTACAAAGCGTACACATATGGCAGTAACCTTTTCAGGCCGTCCTTCGGTGACGCATTACCGTGTAATGGAAAAATTCAGGTTACACACACGTTTACGTTTGCGTTTGGAAACTGGGCGCACACATCAAATACGCGTGCATATGGCACATATAACGCACCCACTTGTGGGTGACCCTGTGTATGGTGGTCGACCTCGTCCACCTAAAAATGCATCAGAAGAATTACGTGAAATGTTACGTCAATTCAAGCGTCAGGCCCTGCATGCTGCAATGTTATCTTTGTATCATCCGATATCGGGCGTGCAAATGACATGGCATGCTGATGTACCTGATGATATGGTCGCATTAGCTGAAATGTTACGTACAGACACAAAAAATAATCTTGTCGATAGTGACTTTTAACGCTTCAGACAATATACAGTATATTAAATGGCCAACAGAACGCGTGTTGGCCTTTACTACCAACCGATTACCAACTCAAAAGAAACTGCTGCCTAGTAAAGCAGAGTCTTCATCGCCCATAGTCACCAATGAATATGAAGCTTCGACAACTTTGACACCAGAGTTTGATGCTTTTAATTTGGGTGATCATGTTGGTGACTGTCCTGATCTAGTTATTCAAAACAGAAAGCTACTTTTAAAGTACCTACCTTCTGAAACTAAAATTCAATGGTTAACTCAAGTTCATGGTAATAAAGTAGCTAACGTTGAGCATCATGATAATAACCCGATTATAGCTGATGCAGCGATAACTCGCAGCCAAGGAATTGCTTTAGCAATTATGACTGCAGACTGCTTACCTATTTTATTATCAAACAGCGATGGCAGCGAAATTGCCGCAATTCATGCTGGTTGGCGACCTTTAGCTGCAAACATTATTGAGGAAACCATTACATTAATGCAAAGCTCAGTAAATGACATTGTAGTGTGGATGGGGCCTTGTATTGGCGAACAGTTTTTTGAAGTTGGACATGAAGTAAAACAAGCTTTCTGTCAGGTTTCCACACAGTTCGAGCAAGCTTTTAAACTTATCAAATCGCTCAATGACGATCCAATAAAATATTTAGCAAATTTACACTTGATTGCTCAATTGCAACTTTCGAATTTAGGTGTAAAAAATATCACTTCATTGAATGAATGTACTCATACCTTGCGTGATAAGTACTATTCTTATCGCCGGGATGGCCAGACCGGGAGAATGGCTAGCATTATCGTTATAAAATAAATTGTTTAATTTCAAGCTTTCTAATATTCCATTAATTGATCTTCATCAAGGTTATAGTTTTCCAATGCTTGAAAATACGTCTAAGTGTCCTCATAACATAGTTAACTATACTGTAAGCCCAGTAACATGGCATTAGGAGAACGTTAATGCGTTTAGATCGATTTACACAAACATTTCAAGTAGCAATATCTGATGCTCAATCTATAGCATTAGGTAAAGATCACCAATTTATAGAGCCTATCCATTTAATGCTTGCGTTATTAAACCAAAACGCGAGTAGCATTATTCCACTTTTAAAAAGTGCGGGTATCAATGTTCGAACACTTAGAACACAAGTTGAAGCTGCTATTGATGAATTAGCACAAGTGTCCGGTACCGGTGGCGAAGTACAATTGTCATCGGCGATGGGAAATATTTTAAATCTTTGTGACAAGTTTGCACAAAAGCACGGTGATAAGTTTATTTCTTCAGAAATATTCATGCTGGCAGCGTTACAAGATAAAGGTAAACTTGGACAAATTCTTAAAGGACTAGGTGCGAGTGAGCAACGTTTGCAAGACGCAATTATCCACATTCGTGGTGGGAAAAATGTCGACGATGTTAATGCTGAAGAAGTACGCCAGGCACTCGATAAATATACCGTAGATTTAACCGAGCTAGCAGAGCAAGGTAAATTAGACCCTGTTATAGGTCGAGATGATGAAATCAGACGAACTATTCAAGTATTGCAAAGACGCACAAAAAACAACCCGGTACTCATTGGTCAGCCTGGTGTAGGTAAAACTGCCATTGTTGAAGGGTTAGCTCAACGTATTGTTGATCACGAAGTGCCTGAAGGTATTAGAAATAAGCGAGTCTTATCACTTGATATGGGTGCGCTTGTTGCTGGTGCTAAATATCGTGGTGAATTTGAAGAGCGCCTTAAAGCTGTACTTAGCGAACTAAACCAGCTTGAAGGGCAGGTGATACTATTTATTGATGAATTGCATACTATGGTCGGCGCTGGCAAAAGTGACGGAGCTATGGATGCAGGAAATATGCTAAAACCTGCGCTAGCAAGAGGGGATTTACATTGTGTTGGTGCTACTACCTTAGATGAGTATCGTCAATATATTGAAAAAGATGCAGCTTTAGAGCGGCGTTTTCAAAAAGTACTGGTTGATGAACCTAGTGTAGAAGATACGATTGCCATTTTACGTGGTCTTAAAGAACGTTATGAGTTACACCATAATGTTGAAATAACCGATCCTGCTATTGTTGCCGCTGCAACATTGTCACATCGGTATGTAAGCGACCGCCAACTGCCTGATAAAGCGATTGATCTTATCGACGAAGCAGCGTCGAGTATTCGTATGCAAATGGATTCAAAGCCTGAGAACTTAGATAGATTAGAGCGACGTTTAATTCAGCTAAAACTTGAACAAAGAGCATTATCAAAAGATTCTGATAGCGCCTCCAAAAAACGTTTGGAGCTGATTTCAGAAGATATAGCAACTTGCCAATTAAGTTATGACGAATTAGATGAAGTGTGGAAAACCGAAAAAGCTGCACTTCATGGCACGCAGGCGATTAAAACAGATCTAGAGAAAGCCCGCATTGAACTCGAAGCTGCTCGAAGAGTAGGCGATCTAAATACCATGGCAGAGCTACAATATAGTCGTATACCCGATCTTGAAAAACAGCTTGATCTTGCTTGCCAAGCTGAGATGCAAGAAATGACTTTACTTAGAAATAAAGTCACTGATGTTGAAATTGCAGACGTATTGAGCCGTGCTACTGGCATACCGGTAGCAAAAATGCTTGAAGGCGAAAGTGATAAACTACTACACATGGAAGACAATCTTCACAAACGTGTTATCGGACAATCTGAAGCCGTGGTATCCGTATCAAACGCTATTCGAAGATCAAGAGCAGGTTTGGCAGATCCTGATCAACCTATAGGTTCCTTTTTATTCCTCGGACCAACTGGCGTAGGAAAAACAGAATTAACCAAAGCATTAGCTCATTTTCTTTTCGATAGTGAAGATTCATTAGTGCGTGTTGATATGTCAGAGTTTATGGAAAAGCATTCTGTTGCGCGTTTAGTTGGTGCACCTCCTGGTTATGTTGGTTATGAAGAAGGAGGGTATTTAACTGAGGCGGTAAGGCGTAAACCTTATTCTGTTATATTACTTGATGAAATTGAGAAAGCACATCCTGATGTTTTTAATATATTACTGCAGGTATTAGATGATGGAAGGTTAACGGATGGCCAAGGACGCACTGTTGATTTTAAAAACACAGTGATCATTATGACTTCAAATATTGGTTCCGACATTATTCAAGAGTTTGGCGATGACAGTCAATATCAACAAATGAAAACGCGTGTAATAGCTGAATTGAGTCATCACTTCAAACCTGAGTTTATAAACCGTGTCGATGAAACTGTAGTTTTTCATCCGTTACTCTCTGAGCAAATTCAAAGTATTGCGAGTATTCAAATATCGGCTTTAATCAAAAGATTAGAAGCAAGAGATATCAGTATGACCGTTTCAGATGAGGCATTATCGTTTATTGCCGCTGCAGGATTTGACCCAATTTTTGGTGCTAGACCGTTAAAACGAGCTATTCAACAGGAGATAGAAAACCCGCTTGCACATAAATTGTTAGCGAACGAGTTTTCAGCAGGGGATCATATTTTTGTAGAGCTAAGTGACAATAGCTTAAATTTCACTGTTAATAATGTGAAGAGTTAAGCTATTTAATTTAGGTTTTAGCTAGTTTTAACCTAAGCAGGTAGGAGTATGGAGTTTGTTACTCGGTACAATAAACTTCTACCTGTTTTTCATTCATTGCTAATTGTTGTTGTTTTTCCAAAGCACCTAATACTTTCACATTACCCGTTTCATCTTTATATTGAATTTTATCAAAATTCTGTAAAGTGCTTAAATTATCTCGTGCAGTAATACACTTATCTTGATTGATATTATCAATTGCATCACTATTCTCTTGTGCGGTAACAAAAGATTTATCAGTAGATTGTGAACTTAAACTAGACATATCTTTTTCAATTGTGGCTGCAGATTTTTGATTTTTTGCCATACTAATTTCAATATAGTCATCATGTGGTGGTTGGTTTTGACTAAAATGAACAACATCTTCCTTGTCAATCCAACGATAAATGGTGATCTGTTCGGCTGCGAAAACATCGGAATACACTAATATCATCGAAAAAAACAACAATGTCTTAATGTTCATAACGGTACCTACCCATAAATTAATACTAACATTACTAACATTTAATCTCGTTTGAAATGAATACACACGATATAAATGTAATATCTACTGTGTTTTATAGCAACACAGAGGCCAGTTTACAAATTTTTATCCTTTTATTAATCATTCATTTGTACTACAGCTACCGTTAATAAATAAACTTATGCTAGATTACCCCTATATAACTCATTTTAACTTCTTTCGGTTTAATTTATGCAAGACAAAAACAATGATGACTCGCTTCAAACTCGCGGTATTTATCTGTTACCCAATTTATTAACTACAGCAGGTCTATTTTCCGGATTTTACGCTGTCGTATCATCGATGAATGGTCACTTCATCAGTGCAGCTATTGCTATATTCATTGCCATGATTTTTGATGGCTTAGATGGCAGAGTTGCAAGAATGACAAATACACAGAGTGAATTTGGTGCAGAATACGACAGCATGGCAGATATGTTGTCGTTTGGCATAGCGCCAGGAATAGTGGCATATAATTGGGCGCTTTCGAGTTTTGGTAAATTTGGCTGGTTAGCCGCATTTGTTTATGTTGCTTGTGCGGCATTACGTCTTGCTCGTTTTAATACCCAAGTTGGGATTGCTGATAAACGCTACTTCCAAGGGTTAGCAAGCCCAGCTGCTGCAGGCGTTGTAGCCAGCCTTATTTGGGTTGGCAGTGAATATCAAATCAATGGGCAAGATTATGGTTATATTATCGGTTTAATTACTATCGTCCTTGGTTTGTTAATGGTTAGCAACTTTAGATACAACAGTTTTAAAGAAGTGGACTGGAAAGGTAAGGTTAATTTTGTTGTCGTACTATTAATAGTACTCGCCTTTGTGGTTATCGCTTCTAGCCCTGAAAATATTTTGCTCATTATATTTGGCTTATATGCTTGTTCGGGGCCATTTACTACTATCCGCTCAGTAAAAAAATTAAAGTTAGAGCATGTGCTTGGCGACGATCAGGATGCGGACTTTATGCGCGATAGCGAAACTAAAGCGCCAGAGAATAGTGATGCAAATGAAAAATCAACGAATAACGACCCTAAATAAATGGGTTGGTGAACCGTTTAGCTCACAAAATACTAAATTTACAATGCTCAATGTAAGTATAGTTTCGTTCTAATAAAATATAAAAGCGCTATTTAAGCGCTTTTTTTATTTTATTAGAGCGAAAATCCAACGGCTTGCTTAAATAAAAAGCAAACAAACACATTTTCGAAATTAAATGCACTTTAGGTGTTGACGTGAGGTCAAAAATCTCTAAAATGCGCTCCAGTTCCAAGGGG
>OJAZ01000970.1_pt1 | contig 10322 bp, 8 predicted proteins | sample 1589851 | NCBI WGS metagenome assembly OJAZ01 (sample SAMN05416792, study PRJEB24817) | seawater metagenome | isolation source: Sea water | place: Canada:Atlantic | collected 2013-07 | reverse complement strand
TGTAAGGACTGATCTTCGATGAAAACATCACTTTATCAACGCTTAGCATTAACACTCTGCGCTACCTTCATGGTCATGGCCTCACTACTCGTTGCTTGGAGTAACTCTCTGGTTCAGCAATCAAAGTACCAGGCAGAGCAAAAGTTGCACGTAAATCTCGCGGAACATCTAGCCCACGATAATCCGTTATTACAAGATGGTGTTTACGATAAAGCGGCTCTAGAAAATCTTTTTCATACACTAATGCTTTTAGGTCCTGCCTTTGAATTTTACTTTTTAGATACCCAAGGTAATATTTTAACGTATTCCGCTGATCCCGCTAAAATAAAACGAAAATCTGTTTCACTAATACCGTTAAAAAAGCTTATTGATAAACCACAGCAAGTGCCTGTTTTTGGAGATGATCCTCGCGATATAAATAATAAAAAAATATTTTCAGCTTCTCCGGTTTATCAAGGTGAGCTGCTGCAGGGTTATTTATATATTATTATTGGCGGCGAAATTTATGATTCAATTTTTAGCCAAGTACAATCAGATAAAGACCTACAGAAATATGGCGCATTTGTTGTCGCCGGCTTGTTCCTATTTTTACTTGTTTTATTAGCCGTATTTCGCTATTTCACTCGTCCTGTAAGAGAGCTAGCAACACAAATGCAGGCGCTTAAAGCGGTGAAATTTGATCAAACAAAGGTTGAATTAAAGCAATGGGGCTCTGAGTCAAGCCAGAACATTGATAGTAATGAAGTGCATTTCCTTGGTGCTACCTTTAACGATATGGTTGTGCAAATCAATCAGCAGTTTTCTTTATTGACTGAAAACGATCGTATACGTCGAGAGTTATTAGCTCATTTATCTCATGATCTGCGAACACCACTAGCGACAATGCAAGGGTATATTGAAATCTTAGCGATCAAAGGAGACAATTTATCCAGCATTGAAAAACAAGATTATTTAGCGACTGTTCAGCGCAACGTTAGTCAACTTAAGCGTCTTATTGACCAAATTTTTGAGCTCGCGCATCTAGAAAATGGTCAAGTGACTGTCAATCTAGAAACCTTCCCTATTGGTGAGTTGTTACATGACATTCTGGCTAAATTTACCTTAAAAGCTGCCGACAAAAATATTGCTCTAACCTTACAACCTCAGCCTTGCCAATTCATTGTTTACTCTGATATTGCTAAGTTAGAGCGAATAATGACAAATTTATTAGAAAATGCCATTAGACATACCGACAACGGTGGTGACATTGTCATGACGGTTACTCAACTATCCACACAAGTAAAAGTTAGCGTAACGGATAATGGTAGTGGTATAAGTAAAGAAGATATCGCCTATATATTTGATGCAAGATATAGAGCGAGTAATGCCATAGAAGATAGTACTCAACATGCTGGATTAGGGTTGGCGATTAGCCAAAAATTATCGCAAGTGATAAATTCTGAACTCATGGTTAAGAGCGAACTAGGTAATGGCAGCAGCTTTTCATTATCTCTACCCATGTTGCCTTGATAATGAATCACCTCTTTGAAGTAGAAACGCTTTTTAAGCAAGGGGTTGATTAAAGGCAATGATTAGCCTTATTTTCACCTCGTTATTAACACTGGGTTTGCGCTGTTAACGCCAAGATATTTTGTTGTGCATCAATGAGCTGTTTGCTTACTACTTTTTTGTGCTTAATTGCCTCATCCAGCGTAATAAAATTCATCGCATTATTTTGCTCTGCCACCATAATATTGGATTCACCGTCTATAAGTGCTTGCACAGCAGCTACGCCCATTTTTGTCGCGAGTATTCTATCTTTAGCAATGGGTGAGCCACCTCGCTGTATATGGCCTAATATACAGGGCGTGCACTCAATATCAGCTTGTAGGTGCAATTGTCTCGCTAATTCTACAGCGCCACCTGGCCACAGGTTTTCTGCGATAACAATAATATAACTTGAATGACGATTTTTCTTTGCTGTGGTAATTTCTGTCGCAAGTTGCTGTAATTTTGACGACTGCTCATTCGCGTTAAAATTTTCAAAAGATAATACCTGCTCTGCCGCACAAGCAATACCAACATTGAACGTTATATGGCCACAATGTCGCCCCATCAACTCAACAATAAATATCCGTTCAAAAGCATCTGCGGTATCACGAATTTTGTCAATTGCTTCTATGCCAGTGTTTACTGCTGTGGCAAAGCCAATAGTGTAATCAGTCCCATCAAGATCATTATCTATCGTTCCCGGAATTCCAATCATCTGACCTGACCAATACGCTTGAAGCGCCAGCAATCCAGAAAAAGATCCATCACCACCTATAACAACAAGTGCATCGATATTTTTATCATTTAAGGTATCCGCGGCTAACTGTAAGCCTTTTGCTTCATGCATTAACTGACAACGAGCACTTTTCAATATCGTACCACCGAGGTGAATAATGCTATTTACTTTTAACAAGGTTAACGGTTCAGCCATGGCGATATGCTCTTCACATACCAAGCCGTTATAACCATGATAAAAACCAATGATTTCAATATGATAATGATGAGCTGCTAATACAACTGAACGTATCGCTGCATTCATCCCTGGAGCATCACCGCCACTGGTTAATAGTGCAATGCGCTTAATTGATGTTGTTTTTTTATTATTCATATTTTCACTCTATTACCCGATAGAAATCACACTGGGGTATATACCCGTTACTATTCAAAGTACAAGATTTCAGTGAGAATTAATACCCATCGCATTAATTTATTGGTCAGCTTAGAGCTACATTAGCGAGCTTAAAACAAGTAAAATAATTTAACCATAGTTAGTCTATATTTCATTTATTTTGTGATGTTATCAGTTTGCTAATGAGCTCCCAAAGGGCGAGTCTAAAAGGCTTACATCCGGCGTTATTGATTTTGACAAGGACGCTACAGGGTTGAAGCTTCTTAGAGAATGCAGGAGCATATTCTCCTGAATAACCATTCTCTTCAATCAATGCCTTGCCTCTAAGCCTTTTAATTATCGCTAAGTGATTAATCAATTATTACGATTGGTATAATATGACTTTGGTTAAGGAAAACGATTTAAATAGTGGAGTTTTGGATGTTGTGAGAGTAAAAATGAAGGTAGTAATTAAGGTGACATAGCTAACAACAACGAGGATTGTTAGCTATGACGAATGAGGTAAATTGAAATGGGACTTGTTGGGCAAACTATTCAGATAGAGTTAACCCCATATTAAGCGAAATTACATAGTTATCAGCTGTAACTGACCCTTACAGGAATAGTTAATACCTTTTTACCTTTATGTTTAAGCCAAAAGTAAATCAAAACAAAGGTTAATAAAGCGAGAGCAATAGTAATACTAGAACTTAATGGTGATGCCAAGAAATTACCAATTTGATAACATAACGTTGATACCAAATAAGCAAAAACAAAGCTCCATATTCCAGCAAATCCAGCCCAACGACTACCTACTTCATTTTTAATTGCTCCCATAGCAGCAACGCAAGGGGTATAAAGTAAGATAAATAATAAATAGCTAAAAGCGCCTAACTGGCTAACAAAAGCTAACTGCATTCGTTGGTAAGTAGTTAATTCAACACCTTGCTCTTGTGCAGCAATATTCAAATCACTGATATCACCGACACTAATACCCAAAGGGTCATCAGGAGAAATACCAAATAAATTTTCTTTAATGCTATCAGTCGCGTCCTGCCAACTTTGCACCAATGATGGTGCGCCTTCACCCTCTGAGGCATGTGGTGAATATAAATTATTAAACGTGGCAACCAATACTTCTTTGGCAAATATTCCGGTAATTATTCCTACGCCGGCTTGCCAATTGTCTTCTTGAACACCCATAGGTGCCAATAACGGCATAACCACTTTTGCCCCTTGGCTCAATACCGAGTTCTCACTGTCTTGACTGCCAAACTTACCGTCAATGCCAATAGAGTTAAAAAAGTTAAGTAAACACACCACGATCACAATGGTTTTACCTGCACCTGTGACAAAACTACTGGTACGCTGCCATACTCGCTTACTAAGAGCACCAATTCTTGGCATCTCATACTGCGGTAATTCCATAATGTTTAATGAGGTCGTGCCTGATAAAACGGTTTTCTTTAATAAGAATCCGGTAAATATAGCGGCGGCAATACCGACTAAATACAATAAAAACACTAAGTTTTGACCGTTATCAGGGAAAAATGCGGCGGCAAATAGTGCATAAACAGGTAACCTTGCCCCACATGACATAAAGGGTGACATCATTACTGTGGTAATACGTTCTCGTTCACTATCAAGTATTCTTGCTGACATTACCGCAGGTACCGTACAGCCAAAGCCAACAATCAAAGGAACAAAAGCTTTACCGGGCAAGCCAATTTTTTGCATCAAACTGTCTACAACAAAAGCAGCGCGAGCTAAGTAGCCTGAACTCTCAAGCAGTGATAAGCCAATAAATAAACAGGCAATAATAGGAATAAAAGTCGCGACAGTTTGCATACCACTGCCCAAGCCTTCCACAATAGTAAGTATCCACTGTGGTAAGTCTAAAGGTGCAAGGAAGTGCAGAGGATATTCAACGAATAAGGTACCACTAATAATATCGAAAAAATCGATAAAGGCACTACCGACATTAATGGCAAACATAAAGAGCAAGTACATCACACCAAGAAAAACGGGTATGCCCGTTATAGGGTGTAAGACTAGGCTATCAATTTTTTCTGAAAAGGGCTTGTTGCTAGATGTTGGATTAGCAAAAGCAGCGTTTGTTGCTTCAACACTGCTTACGCGCGCCAGCATATCCGTAATGTAGTCATAACGAGCGTGCATTACTTTGACGTTTGGCTCTGGCTTATCTTTTGACTCGGTGTGAGCATTATCAATAATTTTTTGGTGAACGGCAGATAGGTCACCGTTTAATTGACCAAGTGCTTGTTGCACCTTTTTTAGGGCATCATCACGTTGTGCGCTAATCGCAACAATAGGACAACCTAATTCGGCAGCTAATTGCGAAATATCAATGTCTAAATGTTTTTGTCGATCGATTTTATTAAGCACCACGATCATTGGTACTCCAAGCTCTAATAACTGGCTAGTTAAATAAAGTTGACGACTAAGCTGATTAATATCAACAACATTGACTAAAAAATCAATATCATTTTCTTGCAAAAATGATTGAGAAATAGTGAGATCTTTACCCTGTTCGGCATGACGTTCTAATGAACTTAAACCAGGAAGATCAGATAAATAGGCAGCGTTATTATTTAGGGTAATGCTTGTTTTTTTAGCTGCAACTGTCACACCTGACCAATTGCCTACATTTTGTTTACTCTGCTTTTTATTACTTTCGCTATCAGATAATAACAGGTTAAATAAAGTGCTTTTGCCCGAGTTGGCAAAACCAACCAGTGCGAAATGTTTTGATTGTTTCACGGAAAGATTCTTTTTGGTTGCTTGTTATGAATGAATAGCTCATTCATTGATTAAAAATTAACGCCAATTTGCTTTGCGATATCTCGCTGAATGCTAATTTTAGTATTGTGTAAGCGAAAAGCCATTGGGCCATTAAAAGGAGCCTTATGGGCTAATGATACATGTGACCTAAGCGTGAAGCCCTGTTCAATCAATTGAGCAGCGATAGCTTCATCTTTCGGTAGCGCGCTAATTTTGGCTGGTTTATTAAGGGGAAGTTCAGCTAGAGTCATAATATAAATCCAAAAAACAAATTCATCTCACTCAAAAGGGTAACCTAAGAGCTAATGATAATTACTATTATTTAGATAATAGCATTTAGTCTTCCAATACAACAGTAAAAGCTGCTCTTCTCGCTTGATTTTGATCAAGTTAGCGTTGATAAAAAACCTAAGTGATACTAAAGGTAAATAATAGTGAACACACTCGCCCAACCATCAATGGTTAATTTGAGAGTTAAGTCAACGCAAACTCACTAGCAGCTATTTAACCGTTAGTGCTTTATCAAATTACTGAAGCTAACCTCTTTAACTAAATGTTTTTTAGCGCCATAAGCAATACGGTGTGTGCCATGACAACGAGCACATGCTAATACGGCTAACGTACCAAGATCGCGTCCTTGTTGTTTAGCGGTACCTGATTCTATGGATGTCTTTAAACTACTGAGTGTTTTTTTCATCATTTCACTTGGGTAAGGCTTACGATCTTTTTTATGACAATCTACGCAGGTTTCTCCCAGCGTTGCCATTTCATCATTAAGGCCTGCTAAAGATGATAGCGCTAAAGACTTATTACCATCTTGTGCTGAAATTTTTATCTGGTTCACTTGCCTTGTTAACATATCCATATGTTCAACAAAACTGAGCTCAGGAGTTATTTGAATGTTTGAGAAGTCTGGCGTTCTATAGGTCAGAGCCGTAATGGCTTGATAATCGTCATGACAAGAGTCACAACTTTTTTGCAACGTTTTATGCTGAACTAATACCGATGAGAAATCCTGTTGCTCACTAGCGGACTTCAATTCTTCCATCGTGTTTATCGATAATTTTTTTTGCCAAGCAGGTACCATGTCGGCAATTTTAAGGTAGTGTTCAGTCAGCTGCTCTGTCCACACTTGCAAATGTTCAGCATCTTGCTGTTGCGCGTAGAACTCTACCGCCTGCATTTCACGACGAAGTTTAAACATATTATGTAGCCAAACTTGACGCTTATTGTCAGGTTTGTACCACTTTGCCAATTCAATAGGCGGAGTTTTAATTAACTTAGCTTTATCTTGATGTTTATAAACGAGCCCTGCTGCAATCAGCAAGATAATAGCTTGTAAAATAATAAAATAACGCCAACGCATAATTAAGTACTCTGTTCAATTTATTGGCTCAGTGTAAACAAATTGAGAATTATGGTTATTGATCTATACCCATGTTATCTCTAAATGCAGGATTCAGCAGGAATTAGAAGCGCCTTGAGGCGCTTTTTTTATGGTAGATTATTCACTTATGTAATTATCCGCTAAAATGAAAAACGTACACCAACAGCACCATCAACGCTAAACTTAAAGCCATCATCAAAATTTGCTACCGGCTGCACCTGTCCATATAAGTCCCAACCCTTAGCAAAGTACCAAGAAATACCTACGGGAGCACGAACACCAAAGCCATCATCCCACTCAGTCCAACCACCACCAGCAAAATACCAAGACAATGGCGTTTTATTATCAAATTGACCTGTTTTAATTAAGTAATCGACCGCAAAGCCTCTATCACCCAGTACGATATTGTAACGATCTATTTGCGCGACAAGGCTTAAATCCATATCGAGCGCGACACCCAACTTCATGTCGGCTTGAGCAAAGCTAGACAAAGACGAAAGCAGCATAAAAATACTCACCAACAATAGTTTTCTCACATTTTTTCCTTAAACTTATAAGCGTATTTACAACGCGGTTGGCGCTATTCTAATGTCTTTCGATACCAAAGCAAGCGAACTCTCAAAGCACTAATTAAGCTGGTGAACATAGCAGGCTTACTGCGAAGTATTTCTTATAAATAATCAAGGTATTACCAGCCTAATTTCCCTAAAAAAAGTAACATTAATATTTAAAGCTAAGTTACTAAAGTGTAACGGCTACTTGTTAACACCAATCACAGTCTTTACTATGAGCTACAAATTCGAACCATTAACTGCAAACTTAGGTTGTCCATGTTTACACAAATAACAAAGAAAAATACCAGAAAGATATTCGCCCTTGTCGGCATAGCCACTGCGACTTTAGGTATTGCAAACACAGCTAATGCCACCATAGTTGCAATTAAAACATCATTAAGCCCTGACAGTATTGAAATCAACTTATTTGATAAAACAACACCTGAAACAGTAAAGAACTTTCTTAACTATATTGATAATGGGCATTACACCAACTCGGTTGTTCATAGAGTTTCTCCTGGTTTTGTTGTGCAAGCGGGCGGTTTTGAATTTAGCGGTACTTGGCCATTAACACCTCTAGAGCCTAACGCTCCCGTAGTAAACGAACCGGTTTATTCTAATGTCAAAGGCACCATTGCCATGGCTAAAAAAGGCAATGATGTTAATAGTGCTACGAACCAATGGTTTTTTAATTTAAAAGATAACAATGACACCTCGGACGCTAATAACTTAGACCGACAAAACGGTGGTTTCACCGTTTTTGGTCAAGTTATTAAAGGCTTTGATATCATAGAAAAAATATCCCTGATTCAAAATCTTTGTACGAATGGCGCTTTACAGGGCATTCCTATGATAATTGAAAGTAATAAAACATGTACTGATATGGTCGTGCCGGGTCCGGAAAACTTTGTTGTGATTGAACAAGTAACAATCATCGATAGTTCAGGAGTTACTGATGACGGTTTGAATCCTCTACTATCAAAATACCCTGATAGTGATGGTGATGGCGTAAAGGATATCGATGATGCTTTCCCAAGTGATCCAAATAAAAGTGTGCCTGACGTGGAAGATAGTGGCGGCTCAATGACTTGGTTTACCATTGCAATGTTAGGATTATTAGCAACCAGAAAACGTTTTATCGAAAGTTAAACCCTTGTTCTCTAGTAAACTACTATCTATTAGCTATCAATTCATTTAGTAAAACAGAAGAGAGTCAATAAAAAAGCAGCGTATCATCTAGTGATGTCGCTGCTTTTTTGTTTGACTCTTAGTATTCTAGACTTGAATATTACTAACTTCTGGAGCTCTAACCTCTAGTGAACTCAGGGTAAGCTTCCATACCACAGTCAGAGATATCAACACCTTCGTATTCTTCTTCAGCACTTACACGAATACCAATAACTTTTTTCAGAGCAAACCACACAATGAAACTAGTAACAAATACCCAAACAAAGATAGTTGCTGCACCAATAAGCTGACCACTGAAGCTAGACGACGAGTTAGTGATTGGAACAATCATTAAACCAAAGAAACCAACAACACCGTGAACTGAGATAGCACCTACTGGGTCATCAATCTTCACTTTATCTAAAGCTAAAATTGACATCACCACAATAACGCCCGCAATTGCACCAAAGATTGTTGCTTGCAATGGTGAAGGTGTTGAAGGTTCAGCCGTAATAGCCACTAAGCCTGCTAATGCACCGTTTAATGTCATGGTTAAATCCGCTTTTTTAAACAATATTTTAGCAAAGATAAGCGCTGATATTGCACCCGCAGCAGCGGCAGCATTGGTATTTAAAAACACCATAGCTACTGAGTTAGCACTATTAATGTCAGCTAGTTTTAATACTGAGCCACCATTAAAACCAAACCAACCCATCCATAAAATAAAGGTACCTAATGTCGCCATGGGTAAGTTAGCACCAGGAATGGCGTTAACTTTACCGTCTTTACTGTATTTTCCTTTACGAGCACCAAGTAATAACACACCAGCTAATGCTGCAGAAGCACCTGCCATGTGAACAATACCTGAACCAGCAAAATCAGAGAAACCTAAGTCACCTAAGGTATATAAGCCAAAGACAGCATCACCGTTCCAAGTCCAGCTACCTTCCATAGGATAGATAAAGCCAGTTAATACAACGGTAAATGCTAAGAAAGCCCATAACTTCATACGCTCAGCAACAGCACCTGATACAATCGACATTGCCGTAGCAACAAACACTACTTGAAAGAAGAAATCAGAAGCGTTTGAATAAACCGCGCCACCATCAAAACCAGCTTCAGCTGATTCAGCAAGTACAGCACCAACAAGTGCTTCTGCATCACTAGCACCGTCAAGCGCAATACCATTTAAGAAAACACCACCGCCATACATAATATCGTAACCTACAACAAGGTACATGATACAAGCAATTGCATATAGCGCGACGTTTTTAGTCAAAATTTCGGTAGTGTTTTTAGCACGTACTAAGCCAGCTTCAAGCATTGAAAAACCAGCAGCCATCCACATTACTAAGGCACCACAAATAAGAAAATAAAAGGTGTCTAAGGCGTATTGTAATTGAAATATATTTTGTTCCATTATTATTCTCCTTTAAAGTGCTTCAGAATCTTGCTCGCCCGTACGGATACGGATAGCTTGTTCTAAGTTATAAACAAAAATCTTACCGTCACCAATTTTTCCGGTGTAAGCAGATTTAGTAATGGCTTCAACTAAACGTTCAACAAGTTCTTCATTCACCGCAATTTCTATTTTTACTTTTGGCAAGAAATCAACTTGGTATTCAGCGCCTCGGTATAGTTCGGTATGCCCTTTTTGACGACCAAAGCCTTTGACTTCACTCACCGTGATACCTTCGACGCCTACTTCAGAAATAGCCTCTCTAACATCATCTAATTTAAATGGCTTTATGATTGCGCTAATTATTTTCATGGT
>OJAZ01000967.1_pt1 | contig 10331 bp, 10 predicted proteins | sample 1589851 | NCBI WGS metagenome assembly OJAZ01 (sample SAMN05416792, study PRJEB24817) | seawater metagenome | isolation source: Sea water | place: Canada:Atlantic | collected 2013-07 | reverse complement strand
ATCTACACGTAAGGAGTCGTCGGCAGCGTCAGATGTGTATAAGAGACAGATCCTTAACAATTAATGGACAGGCGGAGTGACTGAGGTAGTGGTTTAAATTTCTACCATTTCAAAGTCGTCCTTGCCCACGCCGCAATCGGGGCAGACCCAATCTTCCGGCACGTTGTTCCAGGCGGTACCCGGCTCAATACCCTCATCGGGCAGACCTTCGGCTTCGTCATAGATGAAACCACACACTACACATTCCCACTTCTTCATTGTGAACCTCGTCAGGTAAAGTAAGCTCTTACTTACTGTGCTACATACAGGGCGTTCTCAGGGGGCGTTAACCTATCGGCGTAAGGCAAAAAAATCAATGCCAGCCGGCACCGTCTTACATAAGCTCAAGGTTGCTGTTCTCTGATTCCTGAAGCACTAGGGCGCCGCTTGCTCTACCGTAAGACATGGGCCATAGTCCTGCCGCCCGCGATAGTGCGCGATATCATGAGAGAGCCATGTTGCCTGCCGCCCTGCACCCCGATAGCCTTTGGCGCCCACTGGAACAGCTGGTACTGCCCCCGATTATTCGGGACTGGATGGCTGATCCAGACTCTCTGACACGGCGTCTCAAGCGCTACGGCCACTTCAGTGTGGTTCCCGGCCTACATGCTATTGCCTTGCCTCGAGCCGATGAACGGAGGCTGTTATCGCTGCCGGTAAGGCGCGCTGCATTGATCCGTGAAGTGACACTGCACCTGGATGATACCCCGGTGGTTGCTGCCCGCAGTGTGCTGCCGCTCACTAGCCTTGCCGGTGCAAACCGCTCCCTGGGGCACATGGGTAGCCGCTCCCTTGGCCTTGAACTGTATAACCGCCCGATCTGCCAGCGGGATCAGGTGTGGGCCCGACTCGCTTCGACTGACCAACATCATTCGCTATGCTGGGGTCGCCAATCGCGCTTTATCAAACGCGGCGCGCCCCTGCTGGTGGCGGAGTATTTTCTGCCCGCGCTGTGGGAGAAGCTGCACGTCGCACGTTGTGTGCAAGCGTCGTGGCTACACGACAAAGCTTATCTCTATGCATCTATTAGGGGAGAGCCAACGGACGCGGTGCGGTTGTCGCGTTTTTAATTGGTTATCCTCCTGGCTCGAGTCTTGAAACTTGTCGCTTGTCGTTTGAAACTCATCTTCGCCCTGACAACTCGGATGCCCCATGTTTGCCTTTGTTGAACAGCGTTACCCGACTCTCTGGCCCTACATTCAGTTAATGCGCCTTGATCGCCCCATCGGCACGCTGTTGCTGCTATGGCCCACGCTGTGGGCGGTATGGATTGCTGGGGCCGGTACGCCGAGCCTGACCGTTATTGTGGTTTTCTTTCTGGGCGTGGTGATCATGCGGGCGGCGGGGTGTGTGATTAATGACTTTGCCGATCGGAATTTCGATGGCGACGTAGAACGTACTCAGGGACGTCCGCTGGCCACCGGTGCACTCAGCGCCAAACAGGCTCTGGCCCTGTTTGGCGGCTTAGGTCTATTGGCTTTTGGGCTAGTGCTGTTTCTCAATGAGCTGACCTTTTGGCTGTCTTTCGGCGGCTTGGGCCTTGCAGTGCTTTATCCCTTTACCAAGCGTTTCACTTTTATGCCGCAGCTTTTCTTGGGCGCTGCCTTCAGCTGGGCCATCCCCATGGCGTTTGCCGCTGAAACCGGTGAAGTGCCGGAAATCGCTTGGCTGCTGTACGTGGCCAATGTGCTGTGGACGGTGGCCTACGACACTGAATACGCTATGTGTGACCGTGAAGATGACCTGAAACTAGGCATCAAAAGCACCGCCATCCTGTTTGGCGATGCCGACCGCCTGATGATCGCCATCCTTCAAGCCCTGACACTATTGGCATTGATTATGGTCGGCCACCGGCTGGGTTTTTCCTGGCCCTGGTACGCTGGTTTGGTTGGAATGAGCCTTAGCTTTGCCTTTCAGCACAGCTTGATCCGCTACCGTGAACGCTGGCCCAGCTTTCACGCATTTCTGAATAATCATTGGGCCGGAGCATGCGTGTTTATCGGGTTGTATTTTCAGTATTTTTGAATCGCTACAAGTCCCCTATAGCGGGGGTGTCTTAGAGTGCCACCTAATGGTGTTCGGCGCCGCGATTCAAGGGGGACGAAAGGGATAATTCGGTCCACCTGAGCGGCTAATCGAGGGCATATTATTACCGTATCTTAAGGCCTGGCGTGTGTTGTCGTTTGTGGCTTGGGGCTGTCGCCAGATGGTTGCAGGCCTTCCGTTCGTCTTAACCTGCGTTGTTGCGTGGCGGGGCTCTATCTGTCATACACATGTCATAAAAAAGCAATCTAATAGATAACATCCCGAGCGGCACACGCCACTCACAAGACAGGCAAGGAAGGAAGCCATGTCCCGAAACCGTATATTGATTGTTGATGACGAGCCCGCTATTCGTGAGATGGTCGCCGTCGCCCTTGAACTGGCCGATTTCGATGTGCTGGAGGCAGAGAATGCCCAACGTGGCCATGAGATCATCGTCGATGAGCGCCCGGATCTGGTGCTGCTGGATTGGATGCTGCCGTCGGTCACGGGTATCGAACTGGCCCGCCGGCTGAAGCGTGATGAGACTACCAACGAGGTGCCCATCATCATGCTCACTGCGAAAAGCGAAGAAGATAACAAGATTCAAGGGCTGGACGTTGGCGCCGATGATTACATCACCAAACCCTTCTCCACTCGTGAACTAATCTCCCGCATTAAAGCCGTGCTGCGGCGCGCGTCTAGTGTCGCGGCGGAAAAGGCCATTGAAGTAGAAGGTCTGTGCCTGGACCCGGTGAGTCACCGCATTAGCGCCAACGATTCTCCCGTGGACATGGGGCCCACCGAATACAGGCTGTTGGAATTTTTCATGAGCCACCAAGAGCGGGCCTATTCGCGCACCCAGCTACTGGACCAAGTATGGGGTGCTAACGTCTATGTGGAAGACCGTACCATCGACGTGCATATCCGCCGTCTGCGTAAGGCGCTGGCTCCCTTCGGCTACGATCGTTTTATTCAGACCGTGCGCGGTACCGGCTACCGGTTTTCAGTGAAATCGGCCAAGGCAGGTTGAGACGGCAGGCATGCGGCTGCCTATACTAGGCAGCGCCGTCGCCCCCCCCCGATACCGGCTAACGAGCAAAGTAATTGCGGTGGAATACCCATGAAAGCCAGCTTGGCCAAGGAAGTTAATCGCATTGCCGGCCTGATATTTCTGGCCGCTCTGGCTGCCCTGGCAGTGGGCCACACTTGGCCACTGCTGGTAGGGCTGGGGGGCTATATTATTTGGAGCACCCGGCAACTGTTCGCCCTGTACAGCTGGCTGGTGCGCGACGATCATACCGAGCCACCAGACAGTATCGGGCTGTGGGGTGAGTTTTATACCCGCCTTGAGCACTTGTTCCAAAAAGAACGTCGCGCCCAGGAAAACCTGCAAGGCATCATCCACCGCGCCCAACAGTCAGTGAACGCCCTTGACGATGTAGTCATCCTCATCGACCAACACGGTTATCTGGAATATTGGAACCATGCCGCCGAACGTGCCATGGGCTTTAATGCGAGCCAAGATCTGGGCCAGCCACTGACAAACCTGATCCGCCATCCTCGGTTTACCGGTTATCTAAGCAAAGGGGATTTTCAGGACCCGCTGGAAATCCCTTCACCGGTGAATGACAACCGTATCCTGCAGTTCCGCGTAACTGAGTTTGGTATCGGCGAACAATTATTGATTGCTCGTGACGTTACGCGGCTGCATCACTTGGAACAAATGCGCAAAGATTTTGTAGCCAATGTGAGCCATGAATTAAAGACGCCGCTTACCGTGCTCAAAGGCTACCTGGAAACCCTGCTCGATACCCTCCCGGAAGAACAGGCCCGTCTGCGTCGCGCATTGATGCAAATGGACAATCAATCCAACCGCATGGAAGCCCTAGTCGCCGATTTGTTATTACTGGCCCGATTAGAAGGAACGGAAGCTGACAGTGTACGTCAGGCGGTACCCGTTCATGGCATGCTTAATCGGATGAAAGAAAATGCGTTGGCTATAGGCAGCGACAAGGATCACCAGATCGAGCTGGATGTTCCTCTCGACGCACGCTTGATCGCCAATCCGGCTGAACTGGAAAGTGCCTTCGGCAATCTGATTACCAATGCAGTGAAATATACGCCGGCCAACGGCACCATCCGTATCCGTTGGTGGCAAGATTCTTGCGGCGCGCACTTTTCTGTCACAGACAACGGGATTGGCATCGACCCCGCCCACATCCCGCGCTTAACGGAACGTTTTTACCGGCCAGACAATAGCCGCGTTACAGAAACCGGGGGCACCGGCCTGGGCCTCGCCATCGTTAAACACGTAATGATTCGCCATGATGGGCGCTTGGAAATCGTCAGCGAACTGAGCAAGGGCAGCACCTTTACCTGTCATTTCCCGGCGGAGCGGCTGGTTAGCAAGCCAACGGCAGTGGCGGGTTGAATTTCAGGTTCAAGAGGTGTGTTTCTAGCCGGCTGTTGAAATCTCTTTTGTCAGGACGTTCTCAACATTATTGTTTTCGAGAATGGTATGTTTTGGCTTCGGTTTTTTTGCTTTATAAAAAGGAGCAAGACCCCTTTGTCATTCCCCGGTGACAACGCCCCTGATCTTGGGGATTCTTCGTTTGTGTCAGATGTCGGCAAAGTTCTGCCCGCCCTTTAGCCAGCGACGTAACAGGGGGTCGATCCACTGTGGGTAGTCTTGCATTAGTTTGTTGGCGATCTCTTTGGCGGGCTCCATTAACGCTTCATCACGAACCAGATCGGCGATGCGAAAGGCCAGGTCGCCGGTCTGGCGAGTGCCCAGCCATTCGCCGGGTCCACGTAGTTTCAAATCTTCTTCGGCAATAACAAAACCGTCGGTGGTATCGCGCATTACCGCCAGGCGTCGCTTGCCAGTATGCGATAGAGGGTTTTTGTATAGCAGTAAACAGTAGCTTTGCTCGGCTCCACGGCCTACGCGACCGCGTAACTGGTGTAACTGCGCGAGGCCCAACCGTTCGGCGTTTTCCATTACCATGAGGGTGGCGTTGGGTACATCCACGCCCACTTCGATGACGGTGGTGGCAATCAGCAATTGCGCTTCTCCCCGCGAAAAACGTGCCATACGCTCGGCTTTTTCTTTCGCCTTCATGCGCCCGTGTACCAGCTCCACCTTCAGCTCCGGCAAGGCGATCTGTAATTCCGCAAATGTTGCTTCCGCTGCCTGAGCCTGCAGTTCTTCAGACTCCTCAATTAAAGTGCAGACCCAGTAGGCCTGAGTGTTTTTCTTTTTAGCAGAGGGACGGCAGGCATCGTTAATGCGTTCGATTACTTGGGGGCGTCGGCTCTCGGGAAGCACCAAGGTGTCGATGGGCTTGCGGCCCGGTGGCATTTCGTCGATCACGGATGTGTCCAGATCGCCATAGACGCTCATGGCCAGGGTGCGGGGAATGGGCGTGGCGGTGAGGACTAATTGGTGGGGAACCTGAATGCCATGGGCGTTATCCTCGCGCCCTTTTTCACGCAGGGCCAGCCGCTGCTGCACACCGAAGCGGTGCTGCTCATCAATGATGGTGAGCCCAAGGCGATGGAACTGTACGGCCTCCTGAAACAAAGCATGGGTGCCGACCACGATGTGCGCACTGCCATCGGCTAGCGCTGCGTTGGTTTCCCGGCGGGCTTTTACGCCGAGGCTGCCCGCCAGCCAGTGTACTTTTATACCCAGTGGCGCCAGCCAGTGGTGGAAGTTTTCTCGATGCTGTTCCGCCAGCAGCTCCGTAGGTGCCATTAACGCGACCTGATAGCCGGACTCAATGGCGGCAAGGGCGGCGGCGGCGGCTACCAGGGTTTTGCCTGAGCCCACATCGCCTTGTACCAGACGTAACATGGGGTGGGCTTGTTTCATGTCGCCCATCAGCTCACCGATGACTCGTTTTTGGGCGCCAGTGAGGTTAAAGGGTAGGCTGTCCTGTAGTTTTTCAAACAGTGTCTGCCCGCCAAGGCGCGGGGCATGGAAGGCTTTCTGTCCGGCGCGTTTTGCAGCATGCCTAATTGGTGAGCCACCATTTCTTCCATCACCAGCCGTTTTACTGCCGGATGTTTGCCTTCCAGCAGTAAGTTCACCGGGTCATCTGGTCGTGGATTATGCAGTTTGCTCAAGGCGTCGGCTAAGCTGGGCAGGCCGCTCTGATCCAGCAGTTGGGCAGGAATCAGCTCTTGGGGAGGGTGCGCCTGTAGGTATTTCAGGGCCTGCCCGGTGAGGTTGCGCAGGGTTTTCTGACTGACACCGTCGGTGGTGGGGTAGACCGGGGTCAATGCTTTTTCCAGTGGCGGCAGGCCGCTGTCAGCATAATCTAGCTGGTATTCTGGATGATAAAATTCCAGCCCGGCGGAACCAGGACGGGGCTCGCCATAGACGCGAATAGTCCGCCCGCGCTCTAGGGTGTTCTTCTGTGCTGCGCTGAAATGGTAGAAACGCAGCGTCACCATGCCGGTGCCGTCAGCCACTTTGCAAAGCAGGGAGCGACGTCGGCCAAATATCACATCGGCGGCCATTACTTGACCCTCGATGACCACGCCGGTTTCCGGGCGCAGGCTGCCGATGGGGGAAATGCGAGTGCGGTCTTCGTAACGGAACGGTAGGTGGAAGAGCAGATCTTCTAGGTTATGCAGGCCCAGCTTGGCCAGTTTTTCCGCAGCGGCGGGGCCGACGCCCTTGAGGCGGCTCAGGGGTAGGCTGGAGAGGGAGTCACCGGCCATGATGTTAGGTCGCCATAACCGCACCTGTTGAGGTGCAGAGGGTGCTTGGAGGCGTGCCGGCAAGTCGGTTCGCATCGCTACAGGAGCTCTTACAGGGAAAAACCGGCCTGTTCATCGTTGTTATCCTGACAATCCTTCCTTGGGTACGGCCTGTCGCAATACTTCGATTGCTTTGGGGCGTGGGAAGCTATCGCGCCAAACTAGCGCGATGGTCCGCGAGGGCACTGGTTCTTCAAATGGACGAACCGCAAAAGTGTGCTTGTCGTATCCATGTTGGTGCAAGGCAGAATTGGGCAGCACGGTGATGCCCAGGCCGCCCGCGACCATATGCCGCAAAGTCTCTAGCGAGCCGCCTTCGATTTGCACCAGGTTGCGTTGGTGTTGAGAATCGATGGCGGGACACAGTTCCAGTACTTGGTCGCGGAAACAGTGGCCTTCACCGAGCAATAGCAGAGTCTCGCTAAGCAGCTGTTCAGGTGCAATTTTCTTTTGCTTGGTCCAGGGGTGGTCTGCCGGTAGCAATACCGAAAAAGACTCCTCGTACATGCGCGCACGCACCAAACCACCACCGGAGAATGGCAGGGCAACGATGATGGCGTCCAGCTCGCCGTGCTCTAACTTGCGCCGCAATACGTGGGTGTAATTCTCTTCGATAAATAGCGGCATTTCCGCTGCGGCTTTGCGGACCCGCGGCACCATGGTGGGAAAGAGATATGGGGCAACGGTAAAGATTGCGCCAACCCGCAGCGGTGAGCCAAGCTGATCGCGCTGGCTCATTGCCATCTGGGAAAGTAGGTCCGCCTGCTCCAGCACGCGCTGGGCTTGCGCGATAATGGGTTCGGCCTGAGGCGTAACCACCACTTCCCGGGGGCGGCGCTCGAACAGTGGCATGCCCAGCTGCTCTTCCAGTTTTTTAATGGCAGCACTCAGGGTTGGCTGGCTTACGTTGCAGGCTTGGGCCGCGTGGCCAAAGTGGCGTTCCCGGGCTAAGGCGACCAGATAGCGAAGTTCTGTTAATGTCATGGCATTGATACGCTTATTCGATTGAATACCATTGTGCATATTAACGGCGTCGTACGCTAGGTGCCGGATGACTAACGTAAGAACAGCCTGCGTTCGCCATCCGGCATCGGGTTACTGGCGGTACGCAAGGAGCCTTCATGTCTCATATTTTGATTGCCGGTCTGGGTGACCTAGGCAGCGGCTTGGCCAAACAATTAATCGTAGACGGGCATCGCATCAGTGCCATTCGCCGCGGTGAACAGGCGCCGGGTGGAGTGGAATTGTATAGCCAAGATTTGACTGTAGGGGTGGCCATGCTACCGCCGGATCCGGTGGATTTACTTGTCATCATCATGACTCCGAGCGAGTACAGTGAAGAAGGGTATTTGCAGGCCTATGTACGGGCGCCGCTAATGTTATTGGATGCTCTGGAAGGCCAGCAGCCGCTGTCCCCGGTAGTGTTTGTCTCCAGTAGCGCGGTGTTTGGCGACGTGGAAGGGGTGGTCAATGAGCTAACCCCTCCTCGTCCGAGCCGCTATAACGGCAAGGTGCTGCTCGCGGCGGAAGAGGAAATTAGCACTCGTAGTCTGAGTACTGTGGTGCGCTTTACCGGTATTTACGGGCCGGGACGATATCGGCAGATCGACAAGGCAGCCAGATTGGCCCGTGGCGAAGAAAGTCTACCTGCCCCCCAGTGGACCAATCGGATCCACCGTGACGATTGCGTGGGGCTACTGCGTAGCGTGGTGCTAGGCTGGCTGGGTGGCCATGAAATGCCACCGTTGGTGATTGGCACCGATGCGGTGGGCGGCCGTAATCTGGATGTATTGGAATGGTTGGCAGACCAGCAAGGGTTGACCTTGGCGGTGCCGGATGAACCGGCAGTGGGCAAGCAGGTGACGAGCCTATATATCCAGCAGGGCCATTACACCCTGCAATATCCCGGCTATCAGGACGGCTATGCTCAGGTGTTGGCAGGGAGGTAAGCGGCCACATGACTTTATCCTTGAGTGAATCCAATGCAGTGTCTGCGCATCATTTCTTATTCGGGATGATGCGGCGGCGGCATTTCAAATAATGATCATGGCCCGTTTTGTTTTGTGGGTTGTCGCTTACGCCTCTGTTCTGTAATTGAAGGGAGTTGCGTGGGCAGGCGGCAAGGGCAGAAGCGCATTCCCAACCAAATCACGCTAAAATCGCCATCTGTCGGCTGAGAGCTTCATCGTCGATCATTTTTTCGTCGATAGACTTGCCTCCGGCGCTGGCATTAGTAAAGTGTGCGCCTCAATTTTTTCTGTGTTGGCGTGGCTTGGTTCTGATGCGCCCGCAAAAGCCTGTAATGGGCGCAATGGAGTAATGCGAATGAGCACGCCGGTTGCCGTGGTAATGGGCTCCCAATCTGACTGGGAAACCATGAAAGAAGCCTGTGACGCCCTGACCCATTTCAATGTGGGCTGGAAAGCCGAGGTGGTTTCGGCCCATCGCACGCCCCAGCGCATGTATGATTTTGCCAAAAGCGCCCATGAAAATGGCTACAAGGTGATCATTGCCGGTGCCGGCGGTGCGGCCCATTTGCCCGGTATGATTGCGTCTTTGACCCCGCTGCCGGTGCTGGGTGTGCCGGTGAAAAGCCGCACGCTATCCGGTTGGGATAGCCTGCTGTCTATCGTGCAAATGCCCAAAGGCGTGGCGGTGGGTACGTTGGCCATTGGCGCGGCGGGGGCCTGGAATGCGGGCCTGTTAGCTTCGCAGATGCTGGCGACGGAAAATCCGGCGTTGTTGCAGGCGATTGCCGACTGGAAAGCCACCCGTGCGGATGAAGTGTTGGCCAATGCCGAGCTGGGGCAGGGTTAACTCCCTGCGCTGCTCCTTTCCTTGTTTGCTCTGACGGATCTGCTATGAATCGCGTACTTGTTCTCGGTGGTGGCCAGCTTGGCTTGATGATGGCAGAAGCTGCGGCCCGTTTGGGTCTAGTGGTAGACCGTTACGATCCCGAGCGGGCGCTGCTGTTGCCGGGTACTTCTGATTTGGCTGTGCCGATTAGTTGGGAAGAGTGCCAAGAGCGCTACCCGGTGATCACCGTGGAACGTGAAGCGTTTCCAGAAACCGGTTTCTCCGCTGAATTAGCCCAGAGTGATCGTTGTGTAGCGCGCGGGGCCCTGCAGGTCATTCCCGATCGATTTACCCAGAAAACCATGTTGGACAAGCTGGGCATTCCCACTGCCCCTTGGGTAATGCTGGACCAGGCTGAAGATTTGCCTCGTGCGGTGGCGGACTTTGGTGGTGTAGTGGTAAAAGCCCGCAGTGGCGGTTATGACGGGCGGGGCACCTGGATCGTCGGCGAAGGTGGTGATTTGAGTGCAGTGCCTGCTGTTGAGTTGGCTGGCAAAGCGATTGTAGAACAGAAAATTCCGTTCCGCCGCGAGCTGTCCATTGTCGGCGCGCGCAGCATCAGCGGCGAAACCCTGTTCTACCCACTCACCCGCAACTGGCACGTGGACGGCATTCTGCGCCTGAGCCTGGCCCCGGCCAATGCC
>OJAZ01000961.1_pt1 | contig 10380 bp, 15 predicted proteins | sample 1589851 | NCBI WGS metagenome assembly OJAZ01 (sample SAMN05416792, study PRJEB24817) | seawater metagenome | isolation source: Sea water | place: Canada:Atlantic | collected 2013-07 | reverse complement strand
TATGTGGCAAGTATTAACCCTACCACTGTATTGATATCAATGAATAACATAGGGCATATGACCTATAAAGCTGAATTAGAGACAATTGTCCCATGTTTATATGCTTTTAAAGCAATAAACTCATAACAACAACAACAATTTATTTCAATTTCTACTTTGGAGTTATTATGAGCGATCAGTCTGCTTACCCAACCTACGCAAAGCTCATTCATTTAGGTATAGCTTTTTTTGGTGTTTTTGCTTTTCTTACCGGAGAGTCTGCTGAAGACGGGATCACCTCAAATGGCTATTTATTGCATAGCTATTTAGGTTTGTCGTTAGCGAGCATTATGCTGATAAGAGTCGCGATGGGGTTTACTAAATCACAGGCATTGTCTTTTAAGGCATGGTCCCCGTTTTCAAAACAGCAAAGGCAATATGCCATTGAAGATTTTCGTAGTCTACTTACGTTAAAAATCCCAAAGCGGGGACCTCATGACGGGCTTGCAGGGGTCACGCAAGCTTTTGGTCTACTGATATTTATTTGGATGTCAGTTACAGGTACTATACTATTTATGCTGGGTTCAGAAAGTAAAAGTAACATTTTTGAGTATGTAGAAGAGTTACATGAAGTAGGTGAGTCGTTAATACCTATTTTTTTAGCGTTACATGTTGGGGCGGTAATTTTACATTCACTTTGTGGTAAATCTAATTGGCGGAAAATTTTCAATAATAAATTGCGTTAAACTTTCCTACTTGAGAGGTATTAAGTGTCTTTAAAGTTATATTTGCCAGCCATCGTGCTGGCATTTGCCATGGTGTTTTTTATTTTTGACATTATCAGTGATGTATTGAGTAATGAAGACGGCTTCCTTCATCTCAGCCTTGAGCTAATGGTTTTTATGGCCATTTCGCTGGTTTTATTTCACGAGCTTCAACATGTTAAATCTCTCAACAAAGTAATCATCAAAGAAAAATCGAAAACAGCAAGACTCGCTGGTGAATTACTGCAAGTGATGAAAGAACAATTCTCTCATTGGGGCCTTACCGTGTCTGAATGTGAGGTTTCGTTGCTGTTAATTAAAGGGCTCTCAATGAAAGAAATAGCGGAAGCGCGACAGGTAAAGGAAAAAACAGTTAGAGGCCAAGCTACCGCGATATATGCCAAAGCCAACTGTGCAGGCAGGCACGAACTGGCAGCATACTTTATAGAAGATTTAATGAGAGAGGTTTAACCATGGGGATTTTTGAACGTTACTTATCTGTTTGGATTGGTTTAAGCATAATACTTGGCGTGATCTTAGGGTTATGGCAACCCAACATATTTCAACTGATTGCCGAGTTTGAAATTGCGCACGTTAACATTGTTGTCGCGGTTTTTATTTGGGTGATGATATACCCTATGATGGTTCAAATTGACTTCTCATCAATAAAAAATGTCGGTAAAAATCCCAAAGGACTCGTGCTAACCATTATCATTAATTGGTTTGTTAAACCTTTTACCATGGCAGCGTTAGGCTGGGTGTTTTTTAACTATTTATTTACAGATTTAGTTGACCCCGAATCGGCGCAAGAATATATCGCGGGTATGATTTTACTGGGCGTAGCGCCCTGTACAGCAATGGTATTTGTGTGGTCTCAGTTAACCAAAGGCGATCCTAATTACACCTTGGTTCAAGTCTCTGTCAATAATGTCATCATGATATTTGCTTTTGCGCCTATTTCGGCATTTTTATTGGGCGTTAGTGATATTCAAGTGCCGTGGGAAACGTTACTTATTTCCGTTTTATTGTATGTGTTATTGCCTTTAATTGCGGGTGTAGTAACCAGGAGAATGCTAAATAAGGGCAATGATAAAGTTGATGCACAGAAAAGTGCAGAGGTAAGTATAAATGCTGATGAAGAAACAAATACAAATACTGACAGTACTAATAAGTCATTAGACAACTTATTAGCGACATTAAAACCTTGGTCGGTTATCGGTTTATTAGCGACCGTTGTTTTATTATTTGGGTTTCAAGCCAACACCATCATATCTGAGCCGCAAACCATCGGCTTAATTGCTATTCCACTGATGATCCAAACATACGGTATTTTTATTATTGCTTACCTAGCGGCAAAGTGGCTGAAATTACCACATAACATCGCGGCTCCCGCTTGTTTGATCGGCACATCTAACTTCTTTGAGTTAGCGGTTGCTGTGGCTATTTCGCTGTTTGGTTTACATTCTGGTGCGGCATTGGCGACAGTTGTTGGGGTGCTAGTTGAAGTACCCGTTATGTTGTCTTTAGTTTATTTTATTAATTACACCCAAAACTGGTTTGTTGAAGGTGGGTAATCACCGAACAATCATGAGTCATAGCTTAAATATCCCTTAGTTGTGGCTTAACTATAATTCATTTATTACTTAATCATCCTTATCTTTTGACAGATACTTATAACCAGTAATCATGGCAGAAACTAACGCTGTTTTTTCTCTTCTTTCCGCGATAATGCCCCCTAAAATATGCAAAAGAATAATGAAGAGTAATCCGTAAAAGGAATAAACATGGGCAGTTATAAAGGGTTTTAGTATCGCGCGCATTTCTTTATAGGCCGCTTCATCAACATTCACCTTTGAATAAGGTTGAATCACTTCAGTATTTTGCTTATCTATGGCAATACTTTCGACGAAGTATTTTCCATAGTCGTTCGCCAACATGAAAGTATTCACGATCTAAGTTTTGTTCAACTAATTGCGTAATTAGCTGTTCGTAGATACCCGCAGTGTTCATGAAAAGCCTTTAATTCAACGCTTTAATCGTTTCAGGGTATCTGAAAAAGGATGAGAGAGGAATGACAAAACAGGTTAAATATTATAAAAGAATAAGGGGGAGGTAAACGCTTTACTGCTTTGATATATATTGTTTTTTTTATTCTGTATAGATGATAGGACTGTGTATTAAAAAAGAGCCTGTAAAGTAAACTTTAAAGCTCTTTTTTCATCGTGATAAAAATACTTGTCATTACTATAAAGACTTAAGGTACGCCAATAAATAGTTCTGTTCGGCTAGGTCTGTAATTTGAACATGACGCATACGAGTACCCGGCACTAAAATATCATTACCTGCCATCCATCGACGAAGATTGGCTTCTGTCCAAGTTAACCCTGATTTCTGTAATGCTTCAGAATAGGCAAAACGCGGAAGTGATGCGGCTTTACGATTTATAACGCCAACTAAGCTAGGACCAAATGTGTTTTTGCTGGTATCGGTTGAGTGACATGCACTACATTTTTTAAAAATCTCTTGCCCTGCTGCTTGCATCATTACTTCATTATTACCTTTCGCTAATGAAGTAAAAGAGATAGTCGCTGCTAAAATTGACATACCCAATATTTTGCTTTTCATTTTATTCCCTTTATATAACTGAAAGACTCATTGATATTATATTATCAATTGCCCTATGCAGATGTAGACCAAAAGGATGAAATGAGTCTACTCATAAAGTATGAGTTTCTTTCATTACTAAGTTGATATGTTGAGGAAGGGAGCAGTCAGTAAGTTTTCTCGTTAAAGGAGCTGATATCGATTTTTTTCGTAGTCTTTTATTGTATTAATCTTTGATTACGTTTCAATAAACAATATTAAATCAGAAAGTTGACAATCATAGTGATAATGATTAATGTTTGGCAGTCTGGTTGGAAAATGACCATGAAAATATTTAACATAAAGGGAACTTTAAATGAAAACCATTATATTAGTTGCATTATCGACTCTTCTATTTGCATGTAGTAATACTGATAAGCAGAGTGAAGATGGTCAACTCACAGCAGCACAAAAATCATCTGGTTATGAATGTAAAAGTATTAAGGTAACCGGTACTCGTATTAGTAAAAAAATATGTAATACCGCAGCAGAGCGTCAATATAGTAAAGAGCATGCTGATGAATTCGCTCGAAAAATGAAAGATGACATCACTAATTAACATTAGTCATAATAACAATATCAAAATAATGAAAACTTTGAGTTGCATCAGGCACCTTTTAAATAGTTTATCAGCACTACAAGTAACTAAAGATACTAATGAATAATCTTTAGTTACTATCCTTATCATTACTTCCAGTTTTTTATAATCTCCCTCGATACTGTTTTTTTTGAGTGACTGATGGTCATTTGCCACGTTTACCATTAAAATTCACGGTTCAGTAAGTGTTGTTCTTATAAGAACGTTAACGTGGAGGCAATGGCCGTAAATGGTTGAAAATAGAAGTCAGTTATATAGCAGTTATCACGATCAAGGTTACTTTGTTATTAGAGATTATTTTAATGTGGCTGAAATATCAGCCCTTAGAAAAGTCATATTAAAATTATATGTATCTAGAATAAAGTAAGGAGCAATAAAAAGGGAGGGTGGCATTGTTTTCACGTATATAAAGGAATAGGTCCTCAAATTACTACTAATCAGTCTTTACAAAAGTATAGATAAATGTAAATGCAAGTAACTTGACCACAATGCATATCAATAACTTTACCTAATAAACTCATTTTAGCACTATTTGCCTTTACAAAAATAAATTATAAAATTGATTTTATTGTAATTGTAATAAATTAAGATAGAGAAAAAGCATGTGCTGAGAAGCACACAGATAAAACCAAAGACATACGCAGGATGCGTGAGAAAGTTAAAAAGCAAGTTCAAAAGATAAATGTATCGCCATTTCCTAGCAAGGCTAGGGGCGATTTAACCTCGTGGCTAGGTTTGGTTGTCTACGACATTCTTTGCAATTCCTCTTATAGGTTTGGTAGCCGATAAAAGAAAGATTAGTTTAGCAGGGCGCGATGTAGTGCGGTGTTTTTTGGTACATTTGGCGCACGCAAGTTCCTAAACCGAGTGTGTTGAAACATTTTAAAAGCGTTCCCGCTTCGCTGCATGCGCTTCACGTATTTGGGTGAGGGGTATCTTACTTATATGCATTTTCTCTATCTTCCTTAAATTTTACCAAAACCTCTCTGTTATTTGATTGAGTCTAATTATTTAAAAAAAACAATTCAATAAGTTATGGTAATAAAAAGCCAGCTTATAGCTGGCTAACAATCAAAGAATTATCTTATCTACTTTTGTTAGATTGAGATAATACACTCCCAGCTAAAGTTTGAGTTGTGTCGTTTGTACTTTTAGCAGCCTTGCTTGCTTTAGCTTCCATCCCTTTACCTGTTTGCTTTGCATTACCTGATTGCGATAGGACAGATGCAGCAAGTGATTTTTGAATACCCGAAGCTGATTTATTGTTTAAGGTTTTAGCTGCAAGCTCTACAACTTTTTTAGATGGTTTTTTAGTGTTCGCCATGGTTATTAGTTCCTATTAAAGTTTAATTAAAGTTGACACAGAGCTGTTGAACACTATAATTCGAGATCTCACGCCAGAATAGAGTATTTCAATACTTGTATCGTTAATGTTGGAAATATATATTCTGCTAAATGCCTATCCTGATAAAATTAGGGTAGGCATTTTATTTTCAACTTTTCAATTATAACATGGTTACTATTTGTTCAATAATGCTTTTTTATAATTTTACTGTTTATAACCTCAGTATATAAGTTCTTATTAAATCCAATTATATAAATATGTCAATAATTACCAAATTCCAGCAGATAGACATCGGGTTTTAACAATTTTATTTTCACTTTTTTGAACGCTAGAAATCTTCTTCGACCTCGTGCATTCCCAATCATCTATAGGGTACATTTTATCCCAGGCACTCATTAGTTGTCGTTGTGACTTACTCATACTGTATCGCTTGTAGGCACCATTCATGTATAAATACGTTCGAGCTATCTGACCTCTAGCTGTTTCAGGAGGCTCTGCCTTACGATTATCTATTTTCATGGCACAACTGCCAAAATCACTTTTCAAATTACGTAACATGGTGAAGTTGTAATTGCTTCTTAGGGCGTTAACAGCGCCTATTGCAGGATAAAGGTTAAACATATCCGATTGCATCTGACGATATTCAACATTTACTTTTTCAGCGCATTTACGTCTTTTAAATGCTTTGCCTTTATTATTGATACACAACTTATGGCCATCACGCCATTCGTTAAAAGTACGCCCGAAATTTTCTGCGGGTACAACATGCTCCCATTCTATTTTTTTAGCTCTCTTAAGATATTTACTGGTTGTAAAACCTTGGGGTGGTGTTACTTGTTTTTTAGCATCAAATTCAGCACTGCAATAAAGAGTTATACGGTGATTGTTGTAAATTTTCTTTTCATTATTGTACTTGAGGTTTAAATATTGAATTAATATGCTCGTAATATTTTATGAACACAATTTATGAATATAAGCTCGTGGTGTAGAACAAGTCTATTTTATTAAATAACACATTAAACGTTCCAGTTTAGTGAGTAAAAAATAGGTAATCTCATACAAAAAATTAATACCCATAATAAATATCTACTTTTCTGTCGTTGGAAAAGTCATTCTTATATGTTGGTCCGTAAGGAACTTGTAAAATTTGAATTCCTTTTAAGCTTTGGTAAGCCTTATCCTTCAAAAGCTTCAATAATTCAGTTTTTACTTTTTTAGCTCTAGCCTCTGCAAGATATTTATTTGATCCCCACTCTTTTTTAGCTTCATTTTTTAATGCTCTACGATCAGTAATGCCTATTAGAAGAATAGTTTTAATATTAATATTTAAACGTAATTTTTCATCCAGCATTGATTTTAATTGATAGCTAATTGTTTCAACTACTCTATTTGTTTGTAATTCTGTTTTTGCTGTTGTAAATGGGCCAATATACCCCAGATAATTGATAGTAAATTTGGGGCTTAATTTAGTGTCTATTTTTTTTACGTTTTCTTTTAGATTTTTATTTAAGTTTGGAGTTATATAAGCTTTAGTTTCTTGCCATGTTATTTGCATCAATAATAATATGATGAACATGGTAAAAGTTCTGAGTAGATACTCATGAGCCATTTTTATACAAGTAACTTTACTATTAACAGCTATTTTATTATGAGTAATTACTGTCATCATATCTTTAATATAAGCGCACTTGGGCCTTGCGTTATTATTTATCTCTATCAATTCATCTATATCTAAACGATATGAAACAGAAACCTTTAAAGTTTTAAAAGCCCAATAGCCAGATATCAAGAGATAAAATGTCGCTAAAAGGGATATAACAAGAGATAAATATACTAGATATATATAATGATTAAATACTAATAACTTGGGGATCATTGCGACTAAAACTGGAGCAAAGGCAGTTACAGCCGCTAGGTATATCCCAGCTTTAACATCAGCAGAAGATTTTCTCTGGCACTCCTCTTGATAAAGTCTCACAGTATCAGTATGAATTAAATCTGCATTTTTATTCCAATCGGTAGAATTAATGCGTAGAACGTCATCTCCGAGCTTATTTCTTTGATCTTGAATTTGTTCTGGAGATGGTTTTTCTAACAGTGGAAATATTAACTCCCTTATTGCTTTTAGTTTACTCAAAAGTATTACTCTTCGTAAGCTCATGGATAATAGAATCTGTAATTTTGCTGCCAGTTAAGTTTTCTATCCAAGCCCATTGGCCATTAGGGTTGATTTCTAAAAACCAATATTTATCATCAACATCACAAATGAAATCAATCGCACCATACTTTAAATTAAGCTTCTCAACTAACTGAAAACACTTTCTCTCTAACTTTACAGGTAGGGTTATTTTTGAGTGTTTTAAATCCGTTCTTGCACCATTACGCCAATCAACTTCTGTTTCTTTATTCGTTTGGGAGAATATAGCAACTGGGAATATTTCTTTACCAACAACGGTAACTCTAACATCATATTTTTTTATTATTTCTTCTTGGATAATAATTGGGGCTAAAGCTAATGCACTATCGTCACTATCGGTAAACTTATTCAATCTATTCGTGAAGATCACACTTTCTTGAGCGCCTGTTATAAGTGCTTGGCGAAGTGGTTTACCAATAACATTATGTTTAGAGCTGATTTCTTTGGCTGATTTTAAATCGTTTGTCATACAAGCGGCAGGGATATCAAAATCAAGTTCATGAGCTAATAAGAGTTGCAAGGGTTTATCTTCAGCAAGAATAATATTAGTAGGGGAGTTCAGCCATAGTCCGTCTAGCCTCATATATAAACTTTTCAACAAACTTTGCCATTCAGCTACAGCATAAGATATTGCATCATCTCCAATAATAGATTCAATGATTGGCATTCCAGGTCTTCTAAAATATGCAGATGTAATATCATTACCACATACTTCCCCGTTAGGAGTTCTAATACTCCAATCCTGACGGCTTTGATAGGACATGGTACATTTATATTTTGGTAAAAGTTCTGTATTTAAACGAAAGTACTTAATACCTCTTCGTTGTAACTCCAAAACAATATAGTCCATAGTTATATCGCGCTGATTTGTAACTAGTAATATCATTTTAATTCTAGAGTGTTCATTGTTGAGTTTCAAAAGGGGAGAAGGACAAATCTATATCAGTGTTGTCATCACTCTCACTAAAAGTTCTGGTTTTTGTTGTTAGCTCAAGAAAGTGATTCAATTCCATTGAGTTATCATCACTCTCAGAGTAGTTATTTGTTTTTGTTGTTAACTCTAGTAGATGGTTCATTTCTAAATCTGCATCATCACGCTCTTGCTGCACATCAGTCTTAGTTAAAGTTTCAAGGAAACATAAGGACTGATCATCCTGCTCTTCTGCTACTTTGGTTTTTGTTGTAAGCTCTGCTCTGTTGCATACGTTGACCACAGGTATCTGTGATTTATCTTGGTCTACCACCCAAACATCAAGATCTGGCGAGTAATACCCAGGAAGTTCACTTTCACTCGTTCTCAAAACAGAGTACCTCATCAAATAAGGCTCTAGTATAATGTTGGTATTGGACTCTATCTCCATAATTCACCCCCTACACAGTTAAATAATGAATATTCTATACACCTATAAGATTCATTACCATTTTTACTTAAAAAACAATTAGTAATCTAAATTTAATGGGAGATGAAATTTTAGGATTTTAGAATTTTAGAGTAAATTAACTAGTATAAAATTTAAGTTCTAATTTACGTGACTACCCATAAAGATTGATGTCAGTCTCATTGACTGTTGCTTGTTTAAAAATAACACCAATAACAATACAATAAGGCTTTGAAATTTAAGTATATTGAGTTATTTTATTCTACAATCTGTAGATGTGAGTTACTGAGATTTTTCTGTAATAAGCTTTTATCCATTTTTATAAGTATTAGTAAATTAAAATGAAAAAACCTGTAAATAGTTTAATTGTAATGACTGTTACTCCTTTAACTGCATACGCTATTTTTGACATTGCGGCAAATCTTAGAGGGCTAGAAGATAAATTCGTCAATTTTTTGTCTGGATATTCAATAATCGCAAACTATTTTTATGATGTATTTCCAAAGTTAACTGAGTTACCACAATGGGCAATGACCTATTTTTCTTTGGGTATAGTATTCAAATTCTCCTTGATAATAGTTAAAATTTTACATCCTTATGAAAAACAGAAATCGTGGTTTGATGTTTATGTAACGACAGTTAGGCATGTGTTTGCATGGCCAATTATATTACTAAATTTTCTATTAATTGGATTGGCCGCTAGAAATAGAGGCGATTTTAATAAATCGGAAGAAGAGTTAGGTTCTAAAAACTACAATGCTTACGCTTACTTAAAGTCGCTATATCAATATATAGGCTGCACACTATTTATGTCCGCAGTTGCTTTAGTGGCAATTGGGGCTTGGTAATGTAAATGCATAATAACTTTAAACGGAGCGAAAGCGGTTGGCTCCGTTTCGTTTTGAATCACCATAATTGGCAACAACTTTTAGTCTGTTATTAGGCCGTTATATGCTCAGCCTAAACCTATTCGAAATTTAATCCACGTGGATATTAAATAATGAAAATTTATACAAAAAAGCGGCCTGAAGCTGCGAGCACTAAGTTTATTTTTTTGGAACATAAGACTTGGAATGATTACTCATATGCATCGAGTTTTGAACTTTATTTTTATAATGGAAAGAAAGAGATAAACATAGGTGAAGTAAAAATTATTGATAGTAATATCGATATTGGTATTGTAAAAGTTTTTACTACGGAAGATAAATTAAGCTCCAATTTATGTTCCTTAGGTCAAACAGAGGATTATTACAGAAATCTAAAAAAACTAAAAAATGAGGATAGTATTAGTATTTTGAAGATACTTAATGACTGTGCATACGATCCACTAATTTACGACTATTTCAAAACTCTAGACCAGTTTAAATCTTCAGCAGTAAGGTTCAGTACCGCAGAACAAGCGCTGAAGTTTGGAAGTGAGATATTTACCCTGTCTCTTATACACATCTCCGAGCCCACGAGACTAAGGCGAATCT
>OJAZ01000957.1_pt1 | contig 10419 bp, 14 predicted proteins | sample 1589851 | NCBI WGS metagenome assembly OJAZ01 (sample SAMN05416792, study PRJEB24817) | seawater metagenome | isolation source: Sea water | place: Canada:Atlantic | collected 2013-07 | reverse complement strand
CTACACGTAAGGAGTCGTCGGCAGCGTCAGATGTGTATAAGAGACAGTCATTATGAAGACCACTAATGCGTCTTTGAGAGGGATTGATTTTGGATATTAAGAACTCACTGAAATCAGAGGCAACTGAAAAAGCGTTTTTAGCACTTCTAAACGGAGCACCCTGTCAATTTGGTTGCCCTGCATCAGAAATTGAACATTGCTTAGAACAAGCAGAGCTGTTATTTCCACAACATAGGAAATGCATAGTTAGAAACTGGAAATGGATTGATATTGAAGGCACAGAAGCCGATGTAAAGTCCGCAGCCAATAGCGAGTTACAGTTAACCTTTCTATTTTCTAGCAATGTTAACGATGTGAGTGGCTCAAGAGGCTATGACTGGATAAGAACAACCATGTTACACCGTTTTATCGAACCGGCGTTGTTTGTCACTAAAAATTCCATTTATCTGCTTGTCGGTGAGGGGCAATACTACTCTGTATCTGTAAAAACTGCTTACAAACTATTCATGAGGAAATAACCTAAAATTCGTCAACAACCCACCCTTTAGGAGCCAAGAATGTTAAAAATAAGTCTAGGTGAATTACATGAAAAAGTTTGGCAAACGCCGCTGTCGCAATTAGCCAAGGGGTGGAAAGTAAATGCCACTGCATTGGGTAAGTTATGCGATAAAGAAAATATCCCTCGACCAGGTAGTGGGTACTGGACTCAAGTCTCTGTAGGTAAAACGCCTAAGAGACACGCATTACCAGATTACTTAGACAATACTAAAAACATTGATTTATCGAGCTTACAAAATCACAAGAAAGAAAAGCTAAAAATAGCAGTGGTTAGTAAAATCAAATTAAAAGTACTCAAAACAATACATCGGCCTCATCCACTTACCGTGATTGCTAAGGAAAAGTATCACAAACCTAAGTTTGAATTCGACAAGCTGATGGTCGGTGCCTGGCAAAGTGATACATTCCAAATAGCTGTATCACCTGAACAGTTTCCTAGAGCAATCAGAATAATGGATACCTTACTCAAATACTTTGAAAAACAAGGGTGGCCGTTTAAAATAGAAAAAATAAACGGTCAAAGGATCCCTACGAATATTGTTACTGTTGACAACCATAACATTAGTTTTCGATTAAGAGAAAAATCTAAGCAAAGCCTACGTGATTTGAACAAACAGGAAGCAGCGGACAAAGCTGCCGGTCGTTACGTTTATTATGAAAAGGTAAACATGCCCACCGGTAATTTAATGCTTATATTGAGTGAATATGTAGACGGTAGTTGCCAAACGACTTTTATCGATAAACCTGATTTTAGAGTAGAAGAAAATTTAGGTGGGTTTATTGAATCGATATTACAGGCTGTTGAATACAGAAAACAATGGAATATCGAAAGACAAAATAAAGAGTTAAAGCAAGAACAGAGCAATGAAAAACAGCGTCAATTTGATAAATTGGTTACTGAAGAAGTATCACGAATCAGTTTCCTATTTGAGCAATATGATAATTGGCAAAAAACAGAAAAAGCTCGTGAGTTCGTTAATGCGGTTAAGGATAAAATGCTCTCACAAGGAGAGCTTTCAGAAAATCAACAGAATTGGTTGAATTGGGCCGAAAATCTATTAACGATTAATGATCCTATTGTTCTAGCGTGTAAACAGGCTTCCTTACCCCGAAAGGATAACGAGCTAATAAACAAAGTAAGTAAACTTGCGATCGACAAGTATTTAAATAATAACTTAAGCAAATAGTAGCCCAACAGTTCTATATATTTATGGGACTAGTTAGGGTTCAATTGAGTTTCCACTAGGTAAAGAGGCTTTTGATACAATAGCCATAATTTCTTTGAAATTTTGGCTATTTAAATCAATTTTTGCACCCTCTATATATTTAGAAGCTTTGTTTTCTTTTAATATTTTTGCATTTGTATATTGGTTTATGGAATTACTGCACAAGTACTCAAAAAAGAATGTAGCAAATATTAAATGTGGAAAATTGGCAGTAGTGTTTACTTTCTCGGAGTACATACCTTTAATTAAAGTAATAGTGTTATGGAGCCTTATCAATGTACGAGGGTTATTAAATTCAAATAATTCAGCGCATTTTATAAACTCTTCTTTTTCTCCAGGTGCTGGTTCTACAAACTCATTTGGTATGATTTTTGAGTCAGCCAGGCTCTTAATACTGCTCGCGTTTTCATTAGAATCGTCTTCATATTCCACATTGTCTTCTTCATAAACTTCTTCGTTAATAGTTTCTTTAGCTAAAACTTTAACCTTTTTATTTGAGTTTATCTTTACAGGGGGATATATTCTTTTTTCTATAAATTTATTTACTGTTGTACCCTGATCGTCTATTAATTCATAAGATAATTGAAATATCTTAGCTAGGAAATTCCTCGCTGTTACATGAGAATCCTCTTCCTGTTTGATTTCAGACTCTTGATATTTTCGTATAACCGAATTTAGAAGAACAGTTTTGTCTACGCAAATGATAACAATCATATCGGGCCTTTAGGATAAAACCCTCACAGCTTCTAACGCTTGCAGTATGCTTTTATGATCGCAGCGATCTAAATCATCGATAATGAGAACATATTGTTCAGGCTTATAGTCCTTGAGCCAAAACCAATTTATGCTGGTACAGGCATCAAATAATGCATTAACTTGTCCTCTGATCTCTTCAGAAACGCCTAAGTACTGACTAAATCCAGGCTTCTCTGCTAGCTTTTTAATTTTAGAAGTAAACGGAAGTTTGAAGAAACTCCAAGTCGTTGCTGTAATAAATGCAATGAATGAAAAGAGATATTTGTAGTCGTCCAAAAATCCTGAAACAAAAGAATTTTTTAATAGTGGGATCTTGCTGGTGTCTAAGAAAGTTACTACAAATAACGCCAACACTGATAGAATAAATATTGAAACTGTAATTGTATCTTTCTTTTGCAATACCTGACTCTTAAACGCAAGCATGATTTTGCTGAACAGGTTTCTCTTTTCATAGAGAGTGTCAGTTATAGTGTTAGCAATTGATGCAGTAATATTTAAGCAGTGTTCATTTCTCCAAGCGTTATACTCAATAAATTTGAATTTTGTGTTGTTATTAAATTTTTGTTTTAACAAGTTTATTATGGTGCTCTTACCTGTCCCCCATTTACCAAATAGCCCAAAGACAAAAGGTTTGTACTGAATACTTTCCGAACTATGCTCAACTAACCCTTTTAATGTGTTAACAACATAGTCTCGGTTTAAATAATCATCATTACTGACAGAGTCTCCATTTGGTTTTATCAATTTATTGCTTTGGAAGAGTTTTTCTATTATATCTGCTGTATTTTCCGAGGATTCCGTTGCTGTATAATTGGTATTGTTATCTGAATTATTTTCTTTCGTAAAAGCAGTTATTGGCGTACCAAATAGTTGAGTCAAACCACTATTTGAATATAAATCCCAAATAACTTTTTTGTGATTGGTGAGACTAGTTAACCTCAATACAAACTTTGTTGCATCGATAAGCTCCCTTGAAGATGAAAAGTACTTCAATAAAATAATATCTGTAACACCCTGGATTTCATAACCATGGTAAAGAATTTTTACTGAGATCGTAATTTGGGGTTTTCGTTCATTTTTAAACTTTCTAATCTCGTTATTAACATTAGCTGTCTTAGCAGTTAAAAGACTTACTCCGTTGATGTTAGATAAATTTTGACTGTTTTGAATTAACTCGTAAACTCTTTGTGCATCATCCTCATTTTTGCAAACAATCAATACTTTTCTTTCGTCACCTAAATCTCCAAATATATGCGATAGTACTTTTTCTAATCCTTTGATACTTAAGGGTTCATTCTTTTTGAATGTATTTAGGGAAAAAACCTCGGGTAATTGGAGATAACCATCTCTAAAAGCTTGTTCAAGAGAATATTGAAATATGGGTTCGCCAAAGGCTCGCTCCATTGACGATGACATTGAACTACCTAAAAAGAAAACAGGTGTTCCTTTACTCGTTAATTCGGGGATATGTTCAATATTTAAGCTCGTTTCAAACAGCACAATAAGGTCATAAGTCGCTATAAGCTCGGGATTTTGTCTTATTCGTTGTATAGTAGCCAAACTGATAGAAGTATTATTACTATCAAGTAAGGCGTCCTTATTGAGTTTAGAAACAACTTCTATTTGATATACACTGCTAAATGAGATGTTGAAATCATTAACGGGAATTTCACTGAAAGCTTCAAGCAGCTGATTTTCAACAGCTATACTTGGCACACATATTAATACTTTCCGAACACCTTTATTGTAAAGAAGCTCGTGTAATAAAGAAGCTAATACATAGCTTTTACCGGTACCTGTTGCCATTAAGGATGCAAACAAAGGCTTTTCTTTGGTTTCTATCAGCCTAAGAGCAGTATTAACGGCCTCTGATTGGTACGATCTCAAATTCATATAATTAACAGTCCGTTTTCTTATTGTTTAAATCGGCTTTCACGATGAAAAGCTAAGTAATCTTGATGTTGCTTGGCTAGCAACACGTTCATTTGTTCGTTTATACCTAAAGCTTGGTAATCATCTAGTTGTTCAGAGATTAATATTCTTCCGCGATCATCGAAACTGATGTAACCTAAATCAAAAGCCTTATCTATGTTGGCTAATAGCAATAAGCCATTATATGGATCTAACCTTTCGTCATTGTTTGATTTGGCCCAGGGCTTAATATGAGACGCAATCAGAAATGAAGGGTTTTGATATTTGGTAATTGCACAGCCTTGCCAGTAGCTGATTAGCTCGTCTCTAAAACGCCCTTGGCCGATACGAGTGTTTACCATCACAGACTTTTGTGTGTCTGTAATCGTTTTATCTAGAATGATTTTATCTATGTCTTGCTGTACTTCTACTTGGGTAATATCAGATAAAAAGGCTTTATAGCTATTTAAAGCCGCGCTATACATCCCATTGCCACGTTTATCTTTTTCTACAAACTCTCGCACTTCATAGGTTTTACTAACAATGCGCTCATATTCAAAATATGAGCCAATAGAGAGTAAGTTTTGCTTAGCAACTCCAGCATCATTGAGCCAATTAGGAATTGAGTTTTTCAATGCGCCAGTGTAGTTCTTGATGGTTTTGTCAGATTTACCCAATGATTTTGCCCAACGTTTATATTGCTCTTCAAGCGAATCAATATTGGCGGTTAATGCATTACGTAATATAGGGGCTGTTTGTGGGCTTTTTAAAAACTCAAAGAGTCCTTTATCCAGGTAGGCATATTCCACATATTTATTAATGGTTGAGCCGCTTGGAGATTTTACTTTTTCAAATGCTTGTTTGTTGCTCAATAGTATTTCTAAGTGCCAAACACCTGAAGTTTTAAGGTAATTAAAGGGTAAAAATGGACTGTCTGAATCATTATCTTGCTTTAAGCGTGAAAAGTGCCAAGTAAAACGATTTTTAAGCACGTCATCATAGTAAATACGATTATCAGTAATATGCCCTTGTTCAATAAGGTCCATCACTGCAAACATCATACAAACCTTATGCGGCCTGGCGCGGCCTGATGACTTGTCTGGGCGAATACTTTGCAGTTTATCAACATAGAAAGCGAGTGACATAGCTATTACTTATTTTCCATGTTGATATTAAAATCTTGAATCATTTTCACAAGGAATACCGTCTCTATCACCATCCATTTTTGTATTGGGACAATGCTTAATGAAATACTCAGCTTCTGCGCGTGAGTTCATTTGGCTACAATGTTGTCTGCCGTCACAGGAGAAATTAGCATTCGGCTCTGAGAAAGCGCGATTTAATAACGAGCCACTCGGTGTAGTAGTGTCGGGGGTATGCTGTACTGGTGTAGTGTCGCTTGATAAACCTAAGCGTTGATAACCAAAGGCACCTATAGCTATCACTGCAAGTATTAATACTACTTTACTTTTAGGTACTGAAGTGTTTTTGTGTACACTAGGTCTATGCCTTTGTATTGCCTTGGCAGCAACGCCTTCAATGCGACAATTAACGGCTCTGGATTTACCGTTTGCTTGCTTTTCTACATCAAAATAGATGAAGTCACCTACCTTAGGTTTTCTACTCATAGCTTTTAAAGTAGAGATGTGAATAAACGTATCTTGTTTAAGCTCACTCGATTGGATGAATCCAAATCCTTTATCATCTTTCCAGCTTTTTAATTGTCCTTTGTGCATCACGGTTCCATTGCAGATGTCATTTCAATTACATAGTAATATACTATTCTAATATCTCATAATAACAATTACTTAGTTAGCCTTAGTTAGCCTTAGTTCATGAAAGTTTATTTAGTATCATGCTTTGAAACATAAGGCATCCCATGAAACTGTGTCCCTGCTGAGTTTGTCATGTTCATGTTTAGAGAGAATAAGCGATAACTCTAGTTGTTTTGCCTCTGCTATTGTTCTGTTTGCATCCATTTCAAATGCCGTTCGTGCATCAGAAAAATCACCATGTCGTAGTGTGATAATGAGGTAACCGTTATCACTTAAAAGAGAGCTAATCGTTTGCAAACTTTGTGATTGTTCTTGTGGTGAGAGGTGCATCCAAACAGCACTGATAAGGATGATATCGAAGGTTTGTCCTTTTACTTTTACAAGTTGAGGCAGAGAATCATCTAGCCAGGTTACATCATCACCGGTAAAGGCCTGACCTAATTCCCTTAAATCGTCAGATGGCTCGATTGCGGTAACGCATAACTTTTTATGTTTTAGCGCTAACGCATCTCTACCGCTACCTGCACCAATATCGAGTGCAGTTTTACATTGTTTAAGGTCAATTGCCTGAATCCATGAATCATGGACCTTTTCAAAGGAGACTGATTGGTATTGCGAGAACAAAAGAGCTGAGTTTTCACTATAAAACGTAATATTATTATCTTTATTACTCACTCAGTATCTTCCATATTTGTTTTTATTTACTGTACGCGATTATAGTGTGGTGCTCGCCAAAAACTATATGCTTTCAGTATCTAAATTGATAAAATCCATATAATTAAACTATACCTCACTCTACAAATATATGAACATTTTGTTTCTTTGCACCGCTAACATACAACGCTCTAGAACTGCTGAAGATTTATTTAAGTCTCTTGAAAGCGAGCACGTTTTTCAGTCTGCCGGGTTGAGTAAAAAATATTGCGCCAAATATGGCTCTCGTCTTTGCACCATTGAATTACTAAACTGGGCTGAAAAAATTTATGTAATGGAATCACAGCATATTGAACGGATCACCGAGCACGTTGGTAAAAGCTATTTAGCTAAAATCGAAATATTACATATCGACGATGTCTACCAATATATGCAACCTGAACTTGTGGCCAAATTAACATCAAGTCCTCATCTTCAGTTTATAAGAAACTAACGGTTTACATCGGTTAGAAAACACCACCATTTACTCTCACATAATGATAATGGAATACTGAGTAGAACGATGGCCAATGAATCGAAAGGTAATCGTAACTCGCTGTTTATAAAATAGATAGTTCGTTTTTGATACTATCTATTTTATTGTGATTTGACATTGTAAGTACTATATTTAGTCATACCGAACTTAAATATTGAACCTATAATGACTTTAGCAAATGAAGATAAACTGTTTAACTACTCAAACATAACTTTCACTGCGAGTTATAGAGAAATTGATGAGCAGTACCGTTTTATTATTAATAGATTACTCATAAAACTGAATACTTTCATTGCTAAAAAGTCATCTTCGATTGATGTTTATTACGTTGAGACATCTGATGATTACCTTATTCCAACTCTGCACTTTGTCATAAAAGGAACAATCAGCAACCAAGAGCTTGATGCTTACCTAGATTATTGGACAACCGAGTTTAAGAAAATTATTTAATAAATTCTTTTAGGGTATAGGAGCCAACATGCAATTTAAGAACATCACAAGTTTAAGCATCCGATTAGTCGAAGGTAAGCTCTGTCTTGAACTACCCGATGAGGCAATAGTACGGATGAAATTATCGGCTTCAGACACCTTAGATTTTTCACTAGATAAAAATAAATTGAAGCTATGGAAATCACCCAAATGTGAAACTCCTCAAGATGTATATGATGAGCTTAATTCTATGTATAAAGGTAATGAGCTAATAATATCAGAATGGCTGAGCACTCCCAGAATTCAATTTGAAGGGAAAGCTGCTATTGAGCTTGTTGACACACCGGAGGGGATTAAAATAATACAGGACTTTATCTGGCAGCTAAAAACAGGGGATTTTTCTTAGGTTTTAATTGGCTTCAAATTTGAGGAAAAAATAAATAAGAGAGTGAGAGAGAATATATCTCAAGTTCCACCTACTCCTTTTTTTTACTATAATTAATTACAGATGTCCTTACCGCACACTTATCATGAAAATTACAAATGTAATAACACTAAGACAAGCACTGGCCAATATTAGGCTTGAATCGTTATCGCTCCCAAAGGACGTTGAAGAGCTATTAGAAGAATTTTTAGCTGACCCGTCGATATCATTAGATACCAAGGATATTGAGAAGATGTTACTGAGCAAATATAACGATAATATGGGAGAGTCTTGAGTATGCTTTACAGGATAACAACGTGTAACTTTTCATAAATTAGGTGCAAAATGATTAAGATTAAAGTAAATACAGAAAACACACCTCATTATGTTTTAAGTACAGACTTGAGGACAGCAATAGAAGCTGAATTCCCTGCTGATGCGGCAAAAGATATTGCAAAAAAATACTCTGATCTTATCTATGGTTCAGCTGCACTTGTGCTTAGTCATAATCCTTCGACACATAGAATCCCCATGATATCGCAGCAATATTTAAAACGATTAATGTTGATGCTGAATTTTATGATGAAAACGAGGTTGCTTTAAATATTAACCATGAAATATCAGGTATTTTTCAAAGAAATAAAAGTGAAACATAAAAATAAAAAACGTTATAACCATTTTTCATGGCAGAAAGTGCTATTACTGCGCTCTTTAATGGCCTTTATCAAATCTTAGATAATGGCAAACGTGCAAAAATTAGAATTGAAGAGTGCGAGTTATTACGTCAAGGTTTTAATCCTGAGCAAATAATTGCTATTCGTCCATCGGCAAAGCTAAAAGTCCATTAAATAAAGTAGCTCTGACTTGGCTTCAAAAGCAGCCAAAAATAAAGCCCCGTGATGCCCAATAACAAAAAGCCCCGCGAGTGCGGGGCTTTGGATTTTAAGTAAATTCACTTTACGTAGCTAGTTATTTTTAGATATTTAATCTTCTTCAAACTCTTCAAGTAATAAGGTCAATGCCTCCTTTCTCCACTCTGGCATGGTGGTTTTTAAAGCAGCTTGAAGTTTAGTGATACATTTTTCTAAAGTGTCACCGTCAATATATCCTTCGATGTTATCAATAACATCTAATGAATTAAACATGACTTCATTATTATCGTTTATCGCTAGATCAACTAATTTTTCTAAATAGTCTACTGGGTTCATATTTTCCATAGCAAAAACTAAACTACCTCTTCGTCCTTTAGTTTCATCCTGAGTAATCAAACGCCATAAAAGAGGTAGTGACTCTTTATCATTGAATTCTCGAATAAGACCACAGTAAATACTGCGTTCTTTTATGTATGATGCGTCCACAAGCCTTATTCTAATGGATTCCAATAATTCGTCACGTCTCCCTCTTTTTTCGACTTCTTCAACATATTGCGCAATTTCCAGCTCATCTAATTGAATGTTTTTTACTGCATTGTCTAAGTTAGTATTGAACATAATTAACCCCTTCGTCTATCCTGTTCTCGTCTATCTAATTCTCTTCTGTATTTTTCTCTTTGTTTTTGATCTTCTTCTCTTCCTTTTTGATCTGCTTCATAGTCTTCATAAGCTTCATCACGATCTTCATCATTTTCAAGATCACCTAGGCTACCATCCCTTTGCTTTTCTTTTTCCCACCACTTTTGAAACTTTTTGTGCTTTTTACCTGAATACTTTCCCCATCGATCACGATCTTTCTTTTTACCAGATCGCTTTTCTTTTCCTTTTTTGCCTTTGTTATAACCACTGCACCCTGATGTACCTGGGAAACATTCATCTTCATCTGTCCATTCATTATAAACAGCAATACCACCAGCTATTAATGCTCCAATACCGTTAACTGCCGCTTGTGCCCCACTTATACACATTGGTGCGGTTACAGGAGTTAAACAAACTGCGATTTTACCTGTCGGATCAGTATATTTATACGGATTATTGTTTACGTAAGTATAACGATTAAAACTATGTGGATTTCCAGTAAAACCAACCGGATCATTTGAGTAAAAACGACCTATGACTGGATCATAGTATCGTGCCTGCATATAGCTTAGTCCAGTATCAGAATCAAATTGGTGACCTGTATACCCGACAGTGTTCTCTGATGACTCAGGGTCTTCAT
>OJAZ01000956.1_pt1 | contig 10421 bp, 14 predicted proteins | sample 1589851 | NCBI WGS metagenome assembly OJAZ01 (sample SAMN05416792, study PRJEB24817) | seawater metagenome | isolation source: Sea water | place: Canada:Atlantic | collected 2013-07 | reverse complement strand
TCTACACGTAAGGAGTCGTCGGCAGCGTCAGATGTGTATAAGAGACAGGTTCTTCTAACACTAACGCCGGTTTTGTATCTTCGATATAGTCACCGGGTTGCAAGGTCTCAACTGACGAATGAATAAATCCCGGCAACAAGCCAACATATTGTTCACCCAACAAACCAGCCGTTAAAATTGACACTGAAGTTGCTTCTGAAAAATTGTCATATTCTGCAAAAATGTCTAAAGTGACCACTGGCGTATAGTCTTCTCGATCTAATGCAATATTACTTACACGACCAACGACAACCCCACCAACTTTTATCGGTGAACGGACTTTTAAACCACCAATATTATCAAATTTAGCATACAGCTGATAAGTGCTACCACTGCCTGATATACCGCTATCAGCAACTTTTAACGCAAGCATTAACAATGCAGCAATACCAATTGCAGCAAATAAACCAACCAATAACTCTATTTTTTTCGACGCCATGTCTTCCACCAAGTTCAAATATTATTTAACTAAATAACCGCTTTGCTAATTTTAATTTGCAAACATTAATGCGGTTAATACAAAATCTAAGCCTAAAACTAGTAGTGATGATTGCACTACCGTAGAGGTTGTTGCTCTACTGATACCTTCAGATGTTGGCTCACAAGAATAACCTTTGTAAACCGCGATCCAAGTAACCACAAAAGCAAACACCACACTTTTAATAATGCCATTTAAAATGTCTTTCTCGAACGACACTTGTGACTGCATAACAGACCAGAATGTGCCGCTATCAACACCTAACCAATCTACACCAACAATGTGTGCGCCTAGAATACCAACGGCTGAAAATATTGCCGCTAATAACGGTAAGCTGATAAAGCCCGCCCAAAACCGAGGGGCTACCACACGACGCAAAGGATCTACTGCCATCATTTCAAGACTAGACAATTGTTCGGTTGCTTTCATCAAACCTATTTCGGCCGTCAATGCTGAACCCGCTCTTCCTGCAAACAATAATGCGGCAACTACAGGCCCCAGCTCACGTAATAAAGACAATGCCACCATTGGCCCTAAGCTAGCTTCAGCGCCATAGCCTACTAAAATAGTATAACCCTGTAAGGCGAGTACCATGCCAATAAATAAGCCTGACACTAAAACAATGATTAACGATAAAACACCAACAGAATACAGTTGTTTCATCAATAACGGAAAACCCTTACGTGGATTAGGTATATGCATCAATGCAGATGCCAGCATTAATAAAGCTCTACCTAAACCAGAAATTTGGTCAATTATAGTACGACCGAAAAGTTGTAGTTGGTTCACTTATCAACCCCTTGGCCAATTAATTCTTCGCTATATGAAGCTGCAGGGTAGTGAAATGGTACAGGACCATCAGCTTCACCTTTAACAAACTGCTGCACTAAAGGTGACGTTTGAGCGTAAATCTCTTCCGGCGTACCTTGACCAATAATTTTTTGTTCCGCAATAATATAGATATAATCGGCAATGCTCATCACTTCGGGGACATCATGAGAAACCACAACTGAAGTTAAGCCTAACGCTTGACCTAATTCACGTATTAAACGCACAATGACACCCATAGAAATAGGGTCTTGACCAGCAAATGGCTCATCATACAGAATCAATTCTGGATCAAGCGCAATTGAGCGAGCAAGTGCTGCACGCCTAGCCATACCACCGGAAAGCTCACTTGGGCGTAAATTTCTTGCACCACGTAAACCAACGGCTTCTAGTTTCATTAGCACCATTTTTTCAATAACATCTTCTGATAATTCAGTGTGCTCACGAATAGGAAAAGCGATATTGTCATAAACACTCATATCTGAAAACAATGCACCACTTTGAAAAAGCATACTCATGCGCTTACGTATTTCATATAATGCATTACGCGAAAGCTTAGGAATATCGTGACCGTCAAATAATATTTGTCCGGATTCTGGTTTGATTTGCCCACCAATAAGTCGCAGCAGGGTTGTTTTCCCAATACCACTAGGACCCATTATTGCTGTAACCTTCCCTTTAGGAATAGACAAACTAATGCCATCATAAATGACACGTTCGTTACGCTTAAAAGTCATGTTTTTGATATTAACTAAAATTTCAGACATATTAGTTGAGATAACACCAGGTTAATGATTGCTTATATAATGGAATTCTAACGCAGCGCAACACGTCAGTCATTACAAATTAGTAAATATTTAGTAGGAAAAGAGTAAGTAAAAGTATGTAAATGTAACCAAGCCGAGTAAATGTGCTTGTGCGCATTACTTTATATGACAAACTACTGTGAGTAATTTGAGCTAAATCTGCAATTCAAAATCAACCAATGTATTTTCACAAATTTATGTTCAATCAGCGTGCCAATAATATCAGAAAACGTTTATAATGCCCGCTGCGCAATATAATGACGCCAAATCAGTATTAATTGGCTGTCATCAGTTATCATCAATGGTTTATTATTCAAGCGTAAAGCATACATGCAAAAAATGAGTTAGCTGGTTTTTTACAGCATATTAGACATTAAGCAATACCGACGCGAAGTGATAATAGTTAAGCCGCTGTAGAGATTTGATTCATTATTTTAATTGATATTATTTCATCATCAAAAATTATTTTTACCCAAACAGGAGTTTTGAATGTTAATTCAAATTTTGATCTTATTACTTTCACTAATCATTTTAGTGTGGAGTGCAGACAAATTTGTATTTGGTGCTTCGGCATTAGCACGCAACCTTGGTATTTCTCCAATGATTATTGGTTTAACTATCGTTGCTATGGGCTCTTCAGCTCCTGAAATGATGATCGCTGCAACGGCCTCTTTGCAAGGAAATCCTGATACCGCCATTGGTAACGCGATAGGTTCAAATATTACCAATATTGCTTTAGTTCTTGGCTTAACTGCACTGTTTAACCCATTGACTGTCTCATCGTCCACGATCAAACGTGAAATACCTCTCATTTTAATTATTACGGCTATAGCAACATACATGCTAGCTAATAGTAACTTTAGTTTTAATGAAGGTTTAATTCTAATTATTGGCTTTGTACTCTACATTGCGACCTTACTCTTCGTGACATTAAAACGCTCAAAAGAAAACCCTATTGATGACAAAATGGTAATAGAAGCAGAACAAGAAGTACCTGATGGTGTGAGTACCAAGCACTCGGTTATATGGCTTATTGTCGGTATGATTTTACTGCCGTTAAGTGCCAGCTTCTTAGTAGACTCTTCTATTTTTATAGCGAAAGCCTTTGGTATTAGCGACCTTGTTATTGGCTTAACGGTAATCGCCATTGGTACCAGCCTACCTGAACTAGCAGCCAGTATTATGAGTATTATTAAAAAAGAAGATGATCTAGCCCTTGGTAATATTATTGGTTCAAATATATTTAATATATTAGCTGTGTTGTCGCTTGCGGGATTAATTTCTCCAGGCAATATTGATAACGCCGCTGCCGTGCGCGACGCTCCATTTATGCTAGCAACCACCTTCTTATTATTTATACTTTGTTTTAGTCGTGGTGGAAAGTTTCGCATCACGCGCGCGAAAGGGTTACTATTATTAGCCGTCTTTATTGGTTATCAAGTGTTACTTTTTAGTCAAATTAACGCTTAAAAATTGGTCTTTAGTCATGAAAAACTTTAAACAATTAGCACTGAATGTAATTCATATTGAGCAACAAGCTATTGCTGAGTTAACGCAATTTATCGACGACGACTTTGCACAGGCTTGTGAGCTAATGTTTAATTGTCGAGGTCGTGTTATCGTCATTGGCATGGGAAAATCTGGTCACATTGGTGGCAAAATTGCGGCTACTTTAGCCAGTACAGGTACACCTTCATTTTTTGTTCATCCAGGTGAAGCAAGTCATGGTGATCTTGGCATGGTCACCATTGATGATGTCGTATTAACCATTTCTAACTCAGGTGAAACGGGTGAAGTATTGGCGATTATTCCTGTTCTTAAGCGCATTGGCGCCAAAATAATTGCCATGACCGGCAAGCCCGACTCTACACTTGCTAAACTTGCCGATACCCATGTCTGTGTAAAAGTATCACAAGAAGCTTGTCCGTTAGGGCTAGCACCAACATCAAGCACAACAGCCACTTTAGTCATGGGTGACGCTTTAGCCGTTGCTTTACTTAACGCGCGTGGTTTTACCGCCGACGACTTTGCTTTATCGCATCCCGGTGGTAGCCTTGGTAAAAGATTATTATTACGCTTAGCCGACATAATGCACAAAGATGAACGACTCCCAACGGTGACACAAAGTGCTAAAATAAAAGATGCCTTAGTTGAGATGTCGTTGAAAGGCTTAGGCATGACGGCTGTGGTTGACAGTGACAACATACTTGTCGGTCTTTTTACTGATGGTGATTTACGTCGTATTTTAGATGCTGAAATTAATATTCATCAAGATAGCATCACCAGTGTAATGACAAAAAATCCACTGGTAGCTAAACAAGATATGTTAGCGGCAGAAGCATTGAAAATTATGGAAGACAAAAAAATTAATGGCTTAATTATCGTCAACGATAATAATCAGCCAATTGGCGCGATGAATATGCATGACTTATTGAAATCAGGAGTGCTATAAATTGGACAGTTTATACGGAAAAGTTTCGCCAAGTGTTTGGCAAAAAGCACAAAAAATCAAACTCTTTGTTTGTGATATTGACGGCGTTTTTTCTGATGGCCGTATTTATTTAGGTAACAATGGTGAAGAATTAAAAGCTTTTCATACCAAAGATGGATATGGCATTAAAGCGCTAGGGGCTAGTGGTGTTGATGTTGGTGTAATTACAGGCAGAAAATCCAATATCGTACAAACTCGTATGACCGCATTAAACGTAAAACATATAGTGCAAGGCGAAGAAAACAAACTGCCAGCGTTGAAAGCAATGCTCGCTTCATTAAAGTTAAAGCCAGAACAAGTGGCTTACATCGGCGATGATATGCCTGACTTCGATTGTCTAAACTATGTTGGTTTTAGCATTGCAGTAAATGATGCACATCCCGCCATTTTAAACTTGTGTGACTACATAACTTATACCCGCGGTGGTTTTGGTGCGGTACGAGAAACCTGCGATCTTATTATGCAAAGTCAACAGACTTTAGCTAATGCGTCAGGTGCAAGTATATGAATCGCATAACTATTGCGACAATAGCACTTTTTTTACTCGCCTTAACAACCTATGGCATACTCGAATGGTTTGGCGCAGAAAAACAAACCAGCAATATTCTCGAAAGTGCCAATCAGCCAGAATTTATTGCTGAAAACCTCAACAGTGATGTTTACAAATCAACAGGCCCATTATCCTATAATGTTGAAGCCCAACGAATGGAACATTATGCTCAATTAGAGGTCACACACTTTGAATACCCACGTTACACCTTGTACCCAAAAAACAATAAACCGACTTGGCAAATAACCGCCAATGAAGGCACACTATATAATAATAATCGTGTGAAATTAAAAAATCGCGTACGTTTAATCGCCACTGATGAAGAAAGTTTAATACAGGAAGTACACGGAAAAAATCTAGAAATGGACTTAAAAACAAATATTATCAGCTCAGAGCAAACAATCTTAATATTAGGTAAAGGATTTACTATGTATGGCTCAGGATTAATTGTAGACTTAAACACAACACAGATGACATTGACTGAACATGTACAAACCATTTATAAAAAAATTAAAAAATAACCTTATTTATTTTTCTGCATTAGCATTATTAATGCCGGCAGTAAATGCTGAAAAATTCGATGTTGACCAAGAAATTAAAATTTCTTCTTCACGCCAAGCAGCTGATCTGAAAAATAAAATATTCAGTTATATTGATAATGTCATTATCTCTCAAGGTTCGCTGACAATTAATGCCGAACTCGTACAGGTGATAACTCAAGATAAAAGCAATAATAAAATCTATATTGCAAAAGGTTCTCCTGCGACATTTGAGCAAACGCTGCAAGATGGTAGCCCTATCAATTTACAAGCCAATGAAATTCGTTATGAACCTGATTTGAATACGGTTGTTATTTCAGGTAATGCTTTGCTACGCCAAGAAGGTAGTGAAGTAAGTGGCAGTAAAATTACCTATAACTTCGAGACTGAATATGTCAATGCCGAAAGCCTAGAAAATGCTAAGGTTGAAACAGTATTACAGCCAAAAAATAAAACTGAACCGCCAAAAAAACCTAAGGACAAGCAAGAGTAAATGTCTACTTCAACATTATCAGCCATTGGCCTTGCAAAAGCCTACAAAGGCAGAAAAGTCGTTAAAAACGTTAGCATGAAGGTTTCTGCTGGACAAATTGTTGGCTTATTAGGACCAAATGGCGCGGGTAAAACCACTTCGTTTTACATGATCGTTGGCTTAGTTAATAACGACAGTGGCTCAATTATTTTAAATGACGAAGATTTAACCTTATTGCCCATGCATGAACGTGCCCGCAAAGGTATTGGTTATCTACCTCAAGAAGCTTCAATTTTTCGCAAACTAACGGTTTATGACAACATAATGGCGATTTTACAAACCCGTAAAACGCTAACCGACGTTGAAAGAGAAGAAAAACTTGAGCATTTATTAGAAGAATTTAACATTGGTCATATCAAAGACAACCTCGGCATGAGCCTGTCTGGTGGTGAACGTCGACGAGTTGAAATAGCGCGAGCTTTAGCTGCAGATCCTAAATTTATTCTCCTTGATGAACCTTTTGCTGGTGTTGATCCAATTTCGGTAGGTGATATAAAAAAAATTATCCTACACTTAAAAGAACGTGGCATAGGTATCTTAATTACCGACCATAATGTACGTGAAACCCTCGATGTCTGTGAGCACGCCTATATTGTTAGTCACGGCGAGCTTATTGCCGAAGGTAACTCTACTGAAATACTTGCAAATCAACACGTAAGAGATGTATACCTTGGTGAACAATTCACGCTATAGTGAATAACAGACTTACTCGGTAACATACTAATGTACTTGAACAGGGAAAAGAAAACGTAAATGCGTCCTACTCTGCAACTCCGTATCGGACAACAATTAACGATGACCCCGCAATTGCAGCAGGCTATCAAGCTGTTGCAATTATCGACCTTGGATTTACAACAAGAAATTCAAGAAGCTCTTGAAAGTAACCCTTTACTTGAAGTTGATGAATCTCCCGACAACAATTCAGAAAACACCCCTGACAATTTAGAAGAAGCATACTCCGCTGGTATTGGCGATAGCGTAGAAATATCCTCAGATGGCAGCGAAGATTCTGCACCGACTATTGATGAAATAAGCTCATCAGAAGGCTTAGCAAAAACTGACATACCCGAAGAATTAAATAGTGATACAACGTGGGATGACAACTTTAGTGCCAGTGCGAGCAGTGGCGGTGTTGGTCATGCATCAGAAGATTATACCTATCAGGGTGAAACAAAAGACTCCTTACAAGACCATCTTATTTGGCAAATGGAACTAACACCATTTAGCGATACCGATAGAACAATTGCTATCGCTATTATTGAAGCTATAGATGATGCCGGCTACCTAACAGTTTCTGCAGACGAGATATTAGAAAGCGTAGGCATTGATGGTGTTGAACTTGATGAAATTGAAGTAGTGCTTAAACGGATTAACGTTTTTGATCCGGTGGGCGTAGCGGCTCGTTCAATTCCAGAGTGTTTACTTATTCAGCTCAACCAATTTTCAAAAGATACGCCTTGGCTCGCTGAAAGTAAGTTAGCGGTAACTGAGCATATCGAATTATTGGGTAATCGCGATTATCGCCAATTGATGCGAAAGTTACGCATTAAAGAAGACCAATTACGTGAAGTTATTCGCTTAATACAATCATTAGACCCTCGCCCGGGCGATAGTGTTATCAAGAGTGAAGAACAGTATGTTATTCCTGACGTGTCGGTTGAAAAGAAAAATGGTCGCTGGACTGTAGAGCTAAACCCAGACACAGCACCTAAGTTATCAGTAAATCAACAATATGCTGCCATGTCTCGCTCGATGAAATCATCAGCAGACAGTCAATTTATTCGCTCGAACTTGCAAGAAGCTAAATGGTTTATCAAAAGCCTTGAAAGCAGGAACGATACCTTGTTAAAAGTGTCCAATTGTATTGTACAGCGCCAGCAGGGTTTCTTTGAACATGGCCCTGAAGCTATGCGACCTATGGTTTTAAATGATATTGCCGAAGCGGTAGATATGCACGAATCGACTATTTCTCGTGTTACTACACAAAAGTATATGCATACACCCAGAGGCATTTTTGAGCTTAAATACTTCTTCTCTAGCCATGTAAGTACTGAAAATGGTGGTGAATGCTCATCAACCGCTATTCGTGAGTTAATTAAAAAACTTGTTGCCGCCGAAATACCCGCAAAGCCATTAAGCGACAGTAAAATCGCCGATATCTTGGCCGAACAAGGCATTAAAGTAGCAAGACGCACTATTGCCAAGTATCGAGAGTCACTCTCTATACCGCCGTCAAATCAACGTAAAAGCCTATTGTAGGCAGTCTTAATCACCAAAAAAGAGGAATGAAGCTTATGCAAATTAATCTTACTGGACACCATGTCGATGTTACCGACTCATTACGTGATTATGTTAATGCTAAATTTGAAAAAATAGAGCGCCACTTTGAACACATTAATAATGTACATGTGGTACTAACGGTTGAAAAATTGAACCAGATCGCTGAATCTACTGTGCATTTAACGGGCTCTGAGGTTCACGCTAAGGCTGAACATAACGATATGTACGCATCAATTGATGCATTAATTGATAAATTAGATCGCCAAATTTTGAAATACAAAGGCAAAATCAACAAGCATTAGCGCCAAGTCGCTTTAGGTTTTATAAGTTTATGAAGTTGCAAGATATCCTAACCCCGGAATGCACTATTTGTGCAGCACCGGGTTCCAGTAAAAAACGTATTCTAGAATACTTAAGTAGTCTGGCCGCTGAAAAATTGGTTGAACACGATACTTTTCAGCTACTAGAAAGCCTAGTTAAGCGCGAAAGAATGGGTTCTACCGGCATAGGAAATGGCATAGCGATACCGCATGGACGTTTAGATAATTCTACCCAACCCATTGCGGTGGTTATTACCACAGAAGAGCCGATAGATTTTGATGCGATAGATAATCGTCCTGTGGACATTTTTATTGCTTTATTTGTGCCCGAAAATGAATGCCAAAATCACCTGTGTACATTACAAAGTATCGCAAAAATTTTTCGTGAAAAACAATTTTGCAAACAAGTACGTAAATGCCAAAGTAACCAAGAGCTGTTTCAGCTAATCCAACAGGCGAGTTAAGTCCCCATGAAGTTAATTATAGTCAGTGGTCGTTCAGGATCAGGTAAAAGTGTTGCATTACGCGTATTAGAAGATCTGGGCTACTATTGTGTAGATAATATACCGGTTAATTTGTTACCCGCTTTAATTCATACCGTCATTAATGATTATGAAAATGTTGCCGTCAGCCTAGATGTTCGAAACCTACCTGCTGACCCTAACGATGTACCCGAAATTATAGAATACTTACCTAATGCCGTAGAGCTAAGTTTACTTTATTTAGATGCCGACGATAGTGACCTAATCCGTCGTTTCAGCGAGACACGACGCTTACATCCGCTAATTAGACAAAATATAGCCTTAGACCAGGCCATAGCCTTAGAAAAAAAGCTTCTTGAACCTATCGCAAGTCGTGCACATTTATATATTAACACTAGCCAGCTATCACCACATCAGCTAGCCGACTTAGTTAGAGAGCGTATACTAGGTAAAAAATCGGGTTCTATGGTGGTTGTTTTTGAATCTTTTGGCTTTAAACATGGCGTACCACAAGATGCAGACTATGTATTTGATGCGCGATTTTTACCTAACCCATTTTGGGATAAAGAACTTAAGGGCTTCACCGGATTAGATAAACCTGTGCAAGATTTCCTTGCTAGCCAACCTATTGTGACAAAGTTTATTTGGCAAATAAATAGCTTCATGATGACCTGGTTACCGCATCTAGAACGAAATAATCGCAGTTATATTACTATAGCGGTTGGTTGTACCGGCGGTATGCATCGCTCTGTATATATCACCGAATTACTCGCAAATAATATGCGTAAAGAACGTAAAGACGTGCAGTCTCGTCATCGCGATTTACCTGTTGCCACAACGTAACTTGCTATGAGCACACAAGCCAGCCGTTATGTTCTCATCATCAACAAGCTTGGGCTTCATGCCCGAGCGGCTTCTAAACTCGCACAATTAAGTCAAAAGTTTACCGCAAAAGTCACCATTGAATTAGACGAAAATCATGCCGACGCCAACAGTATTATGGGCATAATGCTGCTTGCAGGTGCACCTGTCTCTTATACACATCTGACGCTGCCGACGACTCCTTACGTGTAGAT
>OJAZ01000955.1_pt1 | contig 10422 bp, 6 predicted proteins | sample 1589851 | NCBI WGS metagenome assembly OJAZ01 (sample SAMN05416792, study PRJEB24817) | seawater metagenome | isolation source: Sea water | place: Canada:Atlantic | collected 2013-07 | reverse complement strand
CGAGATTCGCCTTAGTCTCGTGGGCTCGGAGATGTGTATAAGAGACAGCTTAACTACATTAATAAAATTAGCTATCCCTTTGATCGCCTGCTCTATTTCATCTTCAGTATTATATAACCAAAATGACAGCCTGATTGACGCTGGTACATTATAAAAACTATGTAAAGGTTGGGCACAATGAAAGCCTGAACGCAAACAAATGCCATATCGTTCGCTTAAACCACGCGCAATAATATGAGGTGAAATACCCGGTAATGTTAAACAAAACGGCCCTTGCGACTTTCCACTACCGCCAAGAACATTCACCATGGGTAAGTGTTCGCTTAAAGTGGCACTTGTATACGCGGATAAAGATTGGAAATGCGATTCAACATTATCCATACCCAGCTCTAACAAAAATGATACGGCGGCCTGTAAACCAACCACACTTTCAATTGCTGGAGTTCCTGCTTCAAATTTCCATGGAGCATTTTTAGCTTCAACACTATGTTCAGTTACACTTTCCACAGTCGAACCACCATGCAACCAATAATCCATTTCTTCTAATAGTTCAGCTTTGCCAAACAAAACACCTACGCCCGAAGGAGCGCCTAATTTATGACCACTAAAAGCTAAAAAGTCACAATTTATTTGGGTTACATCTATTTGAGTATGAGGAATAGATTGAGCAGCATCAATCATCACTTTTGCGCCAGCCGCATGAGACATAGTTACGAGTTTTTCCAAATCAAGCATATAACCCGTTACATTGGAGGCATGAGTTAAACTAACTAATGCTACATCACCTTTAGACAGTTCTTGCTCTAACTCAAGCCAATCAATATCACCTTTATGATTAAGGCTTAAACGATAAACATCATGAGATTGCCAAGGTAAGTAGTTGGAATGGTGTTCGCCAACACTAGAAATTATTCTACCTTTGCCAGAAAAGGCTTTAGCAACTAAGTTTAATGCTTCAGTGGTGTTTCTTAAAAAAACAATTTCATTGGCCTCTGCACCAATAAAAGCAGCAACAACATCACGAGTACTTTCATACAAACCCGTGGCTTCATCACCTAAAAAATGAACAGAGCGATGTATATTAGCGGTTCTATTAATAAGCACATCAGTAACGGCATCAATAACACATTGGGGCTTTAATGACGTTGCTGCGCTATCTAAATAAATGAGTGGTTTTCCAGTAGGAGTTTCTCTTTGTAAAATAGGAAATTGTGCTCTTATTTCGTCAATGTTTTCCAATATCATCCTTAATATACCTTTTTTGTGGTTTTCACCGATAAAAACTTGCCACTTTGTTCTGGCAAAATAAATTCATTAATTTTTATTGTGGGTGGCTTAGTTAATTCAAGTAAAACTTGAAGGTGTGCAGATAATTCACTAGTGTCAAAATCACTTAAACAGACAATTGAAACTTTAAAAATACGAGCAGTTATATTCTCTAGTGTAAAATTAATAACCTCAGCATACTGAAAAAATATATCTTGAATTTCAAGTGGTGTTAAGTATTTGCCCGAAGGTAAATCAACACACTCTTGCTTACGCCCTAGTACTTTTATTCTTCGTGGTAATCCATTTTTACTATCGTACTCAATCACTTCAGCAATATCACCAATTTCATATCGAATAATAGGCATTGCATGATTATTAAGATCGGTAACCACAACCTTTCCAGGAGTATTTAGCTGCGCATAATCCCCACTAACATCCAGAACTTCTAGACTAACCATTTCAAAATAAACATCGATTATTTGAGCATCAGAAATAGCACAACCAATTGAACCAACTTCACCTGTACCATAGACATTAGAATATTGTGCGTTAAAAATTCGTGTAATAGTTTTAACAAGTTCATTACCTGCCAAGCCACCATAGGGTAAAAGAGTTTTTACATCGGGTAATATTAATTGGCGTTGTTCTGCACGTTTAGCTAGCCATAGAAGAAAATGAGGAAGTGCTCGAATAATATTGATTCTTTTTTCAATAATATCATCTAAGTATTGATCTAACTGCAGGCACATTTTCTCCCATGGCATTGAATTAATTGGCAGTAAAACTTCACGCTTTAACATAATTTGCCTTTCAAACCTGCCACGTAAATCTGACAATGAAGACGACTTGAATAATTGATTGTTTTTTAACGCCCACCAACAAAAGCCAATAATAGGCTCAGGCCCCTGATCAGCAAAACCACAAACAACATTACAAGCACTAGGAGGTATATCAACAGATTTATAGCCTAATGCCGACCCTGTTGCCAATTTAAGATTCAAATGCTCTGCAGCTCTCAAGTAGTCCCTTTTTTCGAAATCAACCACCACTGTCATTCTTCCGGTAGTACCTGCAGAAGATAGATATTGCCAATCGTCAGCATTTTTTTGTACTGTTACTTGATCAGGAAAACCTTGTGAATAAGTACTTTTTTGTGAAACAGGGATACTTTTGAGTAATTGATAAACTGAGAGTTCTGCATTATTAGCAATTTGTTTTGACCAAAACTCAGTATTAGCGGATGCGTTTAGCAAAGTTTTTTGTAGCTTAATTTCTTCTATAGAATACGAGTCGGCTTTATTAGTAAGGCTATTTAACATGCCTTTATACAAAGACCAAAACTCAGTCTTTGAGCACTTTTCACAAAGTGGAATAAAAATATTAGAGAGAAAAAAAGTTACCATGAACCCACACCTCTTTATTTTTATAGTATATTTGCACTCAACAATTGTAAATATAATTTGATAGCTTAAACTGGAGTCATAAAATGACAATGCCAAGTTATCAAAGGACAATACCTAGTTCATGTTAAATCTATTACTGTCGATACTTTATTGGCGTTCAAGAATTAAGCACAAAGAAAACCCGCTGGCAATCTTGTATTACCACCATGTTTTTGAACATAAAAATGACTTTCATCCAGATGACATTAACGCCGTAGATTTCGACAAACAGATAGCATTTTTAAAAAAACACTTTAATATTATTACTTTAGCGCAAGCGATCGAACTGCTAAAAACAAAGCGCCTACCCGCTAAAGCGCTTGTCATTACCTTTGATGATGGATACCAAGACAACTTTACCGTAGCGGCACCAATTCTTAAAAAACATAATTCTCCAGCCACTTTTTTTATTTCAACCCGTGGTGTGGAAGATGGTTATTTATGGAACGACAAAGTTGAACAGTTAATAAAAAACACTCAACAAACTACTATCTCAAAAAGTATCATTGGTGAAGAAATTACTATTAACAATAAAGCAGAAAAAGTAGCCGCGTTTCAAAAATTGCTCAGTAAATTAAAATTTCTCAGTCACCAACACCGAACAATACAAATAAATAAGCTAGCTGAGGAATTGGGTACCATTAATATTGAGCGAACCATGATGACAGCAGAGCAAGTAAAGTTACTTCATCAAGACGGCTTCACAATAGGCGCACATACCCATAACCATACAATTTTAGCGACAGAAACCATAGAAAACTGCCAGCAAGAGCTATTAACTAACAAGCATATTTTAGAAACCATTATTAACGATAAAATTAATTTCCTGGCATTTCCAAATGGCTTATTTGAAAGAGACTTCACTTCTGAACACTGCAAATTAGTCAATAAAATGGACTTTGAAGCTGGCTTTTCCACCAATGACGGTGGTGCTTTTTCGTCTACACATTCTTTTACTATTCCACGCTTTATGCCTTACAGAAAGCAACTTCCCTTATTCGCTCTTTCCATTGCCAAAATAGCAGGTGAAAATGTCTAAAACAATATTAATGGTGGCCTTTGAATTTCCACCGAGCAATGGTGCATCAGTACCTAGAATTGAAAGTTTTTATCGATATTTAAAAGCCTGGGGTTGGAAAGTTATTGTACTAACCGCAAAACCTCATGCTTATGTAAATAAAGATGACACCTATAAAGATAATACTGATGATTTGATCTTCAGAACTACAGCTTTCGATGTTCAACGCCAGTTATCTTTTAAAGGAAAATACCTAGAAATAATGGCAACGCCTGATCGCTGGGGACTAACCTGGATCCCTTCCGCAATAATCAAGGGAAGAACGTTAGTTAAAAAATATCAACCTGATGTTATATGGTCTTCATCACCTATTCCAAGCACACATTATATTGCCAATAAATTAGCAACAAAACATCAACTGCCATGGGTAGCTGATTATCGAGACCCTTTTCATTATATGAATGGAACAGCGGGAAAATGGTTAGATAAATTTCATAAGCGCATAGACCAAACAACATTAAACAATGCTTCGCATATTACTTTTGCCACCTCAGCCGTAAAAGAGCTATATGAGACAAAATACAAAGAAGTTATTACTGAAAAAAGCACGGTTATTGAAAATGGTTACGATGAAGCAAATTTTGAAAAACTGAAAACAGTAGCTGATAAAACAACCCCCTTCTCAGACAATAAGTTTTCACTATATTACAGTGGCGTTTTATATCCCAATGGACGAGATCCTGTACCTGTTTTAAACGCGATATCAAAATTAAAAACACTAGGCCACATTTCAAGTAATAATTTTGAATTAGTTTTTCAAGGTGCTGGCAACGGTGATGATTTTAAAGCACTTATAACAGAACTCGACATAGAGAGCATGGTTACATTCATTAACCCTGTGCCCTTTTTAAGTGCGTTAAATAATATGATCAATGCTGATGCTCTCTTGCTTATTCAAGACCAGCGTTTTAATAAGCAAATACCGGGTAAAATATATGAATACCTTAGAACCAATAAACCACTACTAGTAAAAGCAGATACTCAGGGAGAAACCTACAAGTTAGCCACTCAGTTTCAAAACGTTCAGGTAGGTAATACTACTGAAGAGTTACAAGCGTCGATATTAACTTTACTGCAAAAAGACAATACCATAACCCAAAGAAATCTTGATAGTTACAATAGAGAAGGTAAAGCCCAAGTTTTACAAAGCATCTTTATTGATCAAATTAATTAGTGGGATGCCGCAAATAATAATCAATAATTTTTATATTACTGGTGGGGGCATCATGACCATCACCTTTGTTATATGGCCATTTAGTGCCAATATGTTTACCTTGTTTTGAAACATCTTTAACGGCAAAAAAAACTTTTAAGTAATTATTTTCAACATCATCTGGTAACTCAAAACGAGTCCAAACATTAGACGCCCAACCATTAGCGCGACGTAGTAAATGCTCACTATTTTTTCCTGCAGAACCAACTCCACTATAAAACATAGGAGTAATAGGCCTTGCCGCATGAAAATTATCATTAGTAATTGGTGTTGTAGACCAGCGAATTTCAAAAGTAGAATTCATAGCGTCATTGTATTGTTGATATGACTCATCATGAAAACCTATTTCCCAAACATCTTTATGTTTCCAATAACCAACCCACAAAGAAGTAATTGATTCATCGTTTTGTTCTGGTTCGACCATATCGTCAGAACTAAAGTAATTCAACTCATCAATATTAAAACTAGTTTTAGCACTTTGTTGCGCTCGTATTTCAAAGTAGAAGCGACTCATCTGTTCAAAGTAATTCTTTTGATAAGTTGCTATCGCCGGATTGTTTTTAAGTGTTCCTCTTCCTCCTCTTATATGCTGAGGATGTTGATCTAATAAAACATGTATCCACGCACCAGGGTTAATAGCTAAATAATGATAATAATGTTGATTACCTTTACCTTCATAGGGGCAACCATCGCCTGTACCATATGCAGGCTTTCCTGTTTCCCAACATAAATAAGTGCCAATATGAAAGTTATTACCGATACTTTCTTTACCGCCGTCATCATTTAAACCACTCATTCCTTCAGTTTTAAGATAAAAACTCATTCTGTCAGTTTTAGCATGGGTAACTCCACGCACTGATAATGGTTTTCCGTCGTACCAAACCCACCACGTACTTCGATAATCGGTACTGCCTTCTGTTTCTTTAACTTTAAGGCTTCCACCTGTGCTAGATGACGGACTTATATCTACCGTATCAATTAAAGCTGTATTTTTTTTGCCATAATCGCCTTTATTAAAAGAGCGAACTCCCCAGCCCCACTTATATTTTTCACCACCTCCAAAAGGGCCATCTTCATTGAGTAACCAACCTGAGTTACCGTAGGTAACATCTTTATGCCAAGTCCAGCCTTCAAGTAACTGCTGTGAGCCAACATTCCAGTTTAGTAAGGTGTTAAATTTACTTACAATCGGAACATCATTTTCATAATGAGGAAGAACATCAACAGTGAGTGCACCAGAACCATTATCAACTTTAAAACGACTTGCCCCATCCTCAAGAAACTTATATCTAACACCATCTTTAACATCTATCGTATTAGCCGCCCCCCCCATTTTTATAACATCCCTTACTTCTAACACTTCATTTTTATGTTCACTAGCTTTTTCACTGCCACATGCCTGTAATAACAAACATAACGTTATAGAGATAGCAGTTAAAATAATTTTAAAATTTAACATCAGATATTATTTCGTTTGAATTAGACTATTTCAATTGGTTTGGTTAACTTAGTTTTACACATGCCATAACTTCTTTTGCACACCAGTCCCAAGTATATTTTTTAAATGATAATGACTGCTTACTTCGATCATGTTGGTTAGTTAACACATCAATAAGGCGACTTGTTATTTCACTTTGATTTTCATTCTCAACATAATAACCCAAGTTTTCTTCACTGGTCATAATTTCAGGAACACTACCAACATTGGTAGCCACAGCAGGCGTACCACAAGCTAATGCCTCAGTTAGTACATTAGGGCTACCCTCGCCCCTACTTGATAAACAAAACACATCAGCAGCGTTATACCAAGTTATAAGCTCACTATTGGCAACTGCACCAACAAAAACCACATGCTGTTGCAATTTATGCTGCTCTATAAACTGGTTAAGCTCTTTTCGGTAATCCCCCTCAGGGCCTTGAGAACCTAAAATATAAAACTTGGTATTTTCTAAACTAGGCGTTGTTATTATTTCCTCTAATCCTTCAATAACTAAATCAAAGCCTTTGCGATGAATAAGCGCACCAACAGCAAGAATAATTTTTTCATCTAAGGGTAAGTTTAATTTTTCTCGACACTTTACTTGGTCTAAATAATAAAACTTGTCTGTATCAACACCATTACGAATGACTGCAGTTTTATTGGCAGTTTCAGCTAATTCATTAGCCGTTTTTGCCATTTCTTCACTCAGTGAAATCACCTTATCAACTTTTTTAAGGTAGTGGCTAACAATATGCTTACGTAGACCAGAATCTTGAAGATGAAATGCTTCCATACCACGTAACGTGACATGAAATGGAATATTAAATTTATTAGACAGCCAAGCCCCTGTCGGTAAATCAGGAAAGGTCCAATGTAAGTCAATTAAATCAAAATCAGCCGACAACGTTTTAACTATTGACCATACTGCCCGGCGATAACTTATAACCTCTAATGACTTTAAATGGCCTGGAATTGAAAAAAAACGAGGGTGATAAACATGAACCCCATGTAGTTCCTCTTCTAATGGAATGTTTTGTAAACCCTTAAATTTATCAATATGCTTATGCATAGGGGAGTCGGCAATAGGATTTATTACCGTAACATCCGCATATTTACTCATCGCCTTTAAACGGTTTAAAACAAAAATACCGTGATTAGGCTGTTGGCTGTTAGGGAACAAATAGCTAATCGCTAATATTTTTAATTTAGTAGTCATTTATTCTCTCGATGCAATTAGGGCTTTAATAGGTGCTGGTATTTGGTTATTTTCAACTAGTTGTTTACCGAGTTGCCAAGAATATTGTATTTCAATATGGCTAGGATCAAAATATATAGGCATGCCATCATTATATGGACTACAACCACCTCGACATAACTCTGTATTAAAATCGACATATTCTACATTGTCTATTGTTTGGGAGAAGGTTAGTAACCTAGTGTTTATAGCGTCAATTTCCACTTGATAGCTTTGTACGATGTTTAAGCAATCTTTCCACAGGTAAGTGATACTTTTAGCTAAACAATGACGATCAAAATCATTAAAAACAGGTGCTTTACCTATTATTATCACTTTATGATTATTTTTAACAAGAGAATTTACTGTTTGTTCAAAATCATTCATAAAACTAGGCGATTTCCTAGCGTAAGAATCATAAGCAGCTGATATGAATATTGTTTGATACTGTTGAAGTTTAGACCTTACTAAGTTAATAGAAGCAACACAATCATCATAGCGCTCTACTTTTAAGTATGGCCTAACATCATTAAATATTGGGGGGCATGCTGCATGAGAAACATTTCTAAATGCCCATTTTTGCTCTTGCGCTATATAGCCTAATATTCCAATATAATGAGCGGCATTAGAGTCTCCCCACAATAATACATTAGGTTTTTCGTTACTTCCGATCACACAATCAGGATTGGAAAAGTGCTTTTCTTCTACGCGCCAATATTGGCAAATATAGTCGTAACGGTTTGTAGTTACAGCTTCATTGTTTAAGCTTTCTAATGTTGATAAGTAATTATTATTAATACTCCGAAGTCCTAGGCCATTGGTTTTAATGACCAAAGCCGACAACAAAATAATAACAGTAGAAGGTATAATAAACTGCCTAACCGTTAACTGTGTAAATGTGACGTTTACATGCCTGAAACATTCTTCCACATACTTCCAATTTAACCATGAGAGTATCAATATACATACAAATAATACCATTGAAATAACGGGTGTTGGCTCTCCATAGCCATAGCGATAAAACGCTAAAAGTGGCCAATGCACCAAATATGCAGAATAAGACACTTTACCCAACCACAATATTGGTTTGGCGGTTAAGTAACTAGACAAGACAGATGTTTGATTAAATCCAGACCAAATAAATAAAGCAGCTGACATTGTAGGAATTAAGTAAAGCCAACCAGGAAAGGTCATATCGGGTGTAATAACAATACTAGATGCAATAATGCAAATAGTCGCAACAATAAAAAACACACTATTATTTTTAGGTTTTTTGATTATATTAAAATGCAGTAATGCAGCTAAAAGAGCGCCAACTAAAAGCTCACCTGCCCTTGTTGGTAGCATGTAATACACAAAAGAATGATGTTCTTTCAGGAAAAACTGAGCAATAGTCGCAGAAGCGATAATCGTAAAAATCAAAAGGCTAATAAGTGCGAATTTATTAAGCTTAGGCATTAAAAATAGAACAATAAGAGGCCAAAAAATATAAAATTGCTCTTCTACACCTAATGACCAGTAATGTAGCAGGGGGGTTGTATAGCTAGCTGCGGCAAAGTAACTAGTATCCTGAAACTTCCAAAAATAGACGTTTGATAGAGAAAATGCAGACCAAATGCCAGAATTCGCAACATTTTTAGCATCTTCAGGTAAAAATAGAAATTGTGCTAACAAAATAGTAATAAAAATAACGGAAAAAGCGGCGGGTAAAATCCGCTTTATACGCCTTACATAAAACTCTTTTATTGAAAATGTATTACCTGAAACTGATTTGAAAAGCTGGCTAGAAATTAAGAAACCAGAGATAACAAAAAAAATGTCCACACCAACAAAGCCACCCGGCAAATACTCATGGTTTATATGAAAGAGAATTACGGTAAATACAGCGATGGCTCTTAAAGAATCAATATGTGAATAGTAACTACTATTATTTTTAATCATTATTAATCCAACTCTCTCTCTATTTGACACTTAATACAATATCGATGTATCTCAAAATAATAATTATTTATAAATACCGTAGGCTTTAAGGCCATCTAGTATAATTATGTTATGACCTTTCAAATAAGTTATTAGGTATCATAATCATCATGAAATTAACGATTTAAAGTGAGAGGTAATTTGCTATGAATAAAGATTTTTAATGAGAATTTCTTTAATTCACACCAACGGCCAATGGTTGCTACAATAACAAAAGTTATAATTATCATACTAAGGCGATAAAACAAATTGGATTGTTCTCCTTCGTAAACAGCAGCAATAAGTTGAATTATTGGACGGTGAAATAAGTACAGCGCAAAAGTTAACGATGCGCTCCACCTAATGAGTTTTTCATATTTAAATAATACTGGTTTTATGATGTTTATTATATGGGGGCTAAAATACAAATGAATTACAAACATGATAGCATCGAAATAGTCACCAAAAATCTTAGTTCTAGACATCCATGTAACGCTTGTATCAATAGATCGAACTTCAGGGCCAGCGATAATAATTAATAGTATCGCACTAATCGAAATAAGCGCTTTCAGATACGATTGTTCAAATATTATTTTGTTTTTTAATTCAAGCTTAAACAATGCATAGCCTAACAACCAAATAGGAAATAACAGCACTATCGATGGACCAGATATAACAATAATAAACGATATAAATAGCCTGTCTCTTATACACATCTCCGAGCCCACGAGACTAAGGCGAATCTCG
>OJAZ01000951.1_pt1 | contig 10449 bp, 7 predicted proteins | sample 1589851 | NCBI WGS metagenome assembly OJAZ01 (sample SAMN05416792, study PRJEB24817) | seawater metagenome | isolation source: Sea water | place: Canada:Atlantic | collected 2013-07 | reverse complement strand
GCATAGAGCACCGTGGCCAGGCCGAGGAAGGCAAAAGAGCCGACAATATCGGTAATGGTGGTCAGTACCACGGAGCCCGCCAGTGCCGGGTCTATGCCCAGCCGTTTCATGGTGATCGGCAGCAGGGCGCCGGCACTGGCGGCCATCACCAGGTTGATCACCATGGCGGCGGCGATGACCAAACCCAGATTCGGGTCGTTGAACCAGAGCCCGGCAGTAATGCCGATGACGGTAGCCCAAAGCAAACCGTTAATGGCGCCCACGGACAGTTCCTTGAACAGCAAGTAACGGGTGTTGTTGGACTGAATCTGACCCAGCGCCATGGCGCGGATTACCAGTGTCAGTGTTTGGCTGCCGGCAATGCCGCCCATGCTGGCGACGATGGGCATCAGAATCGCCAGAGCCACCACCTTTTCCAAGGTGGCTTCAAACAGGCCGATAACGGCGGAAGCGGCGAGTGCGGTGAGAAGATTGATGCCCAGCCATAGCGCCCGGCGGCGTGCGGTTTGCCACACGGAACCGAAGGTGTCTTCATCCTCATCTAGACCGGCCATGCTCATTAGAGAGTGGTCCGCTTCTTCACGGATGACGTCAACTACGTCATCAATGGTGATCCGACCCACCAGCATGCCGTCTTCGTCCACCACCGGGGCGGTGACCAAATCGTGGCGTTCGAAGATTTTTGCCACTTGGTGGGCGGGCAGGGTGGCAGTGATGGACTCTGTGTCGGTGATCATAGCTTCGCGCACAGTGGTGCCGGGATCACTGATCAGTACCTTGGTCAGTGGTAGCAGCCCGATGAACTGGTTTTTCCGGTTAACTACCGCCAGGTTATCCGTGGTGCGGGGGATTTCGCCGCGCCGACGCAGGTAGCGCTGTACCACTTCGAAGGTGATTTCCGGGCGCACGGTGATCACGTCCGTATTCATTAGGCCACCGGCGGTGTCTTCCGGGTAGCTGAGGACATGCTCGAGCCGTTCTCGGTTCTGAGCATCCAGGTTGGCCATGATTTGGGAGGTGACATGGTCCGGCAGCTCTTGCAGCAGGTCGGCTAAGTCGTCTGTGTCGAGGTCTTCGGCCAACGAGACCAGTTCGTCGGTGGACAGGTCACGCAGTAACTCCCCCCGCACTTCTTCGCCCAGGTACTGCAAGACTTCGGATTCCTGATCCTTATGCAGTAGTTGCCACAGAATTTCCCGTTCTCGTGGCGGCGAGGATTCCAGTAAATGTGCCGCTTCAGCGCCGGGCAGGTTATTGATCAGCTGGCGTACCTGCGTATAGGTCCCGCTGGCGAGGGCGCGGTTAATGGCTTTTAGATGCTGTTGGCTACGGCTGCTATCGGCGGGCATGAAAAATTCGTTAACCGTGAATCGTGAATCGTTAACAGCGGGAAAATACCGTGAGCGATGAGCGGGTGACTTTTTCGCACCTACTCATACGCAAAAAGCGAGCAAATTACACACTGCGGTGAAAGTCTCGAACCAGACATTAACAGCCCTTTTGTGCCGGTGGTACTGTTTTAGTGTTTAAAGATCAAAGGTTAACGGGTTTTTACGCTTTATCGACCGGTGATTGAAGAGAGCGATTATGGCCACGCCCTTCGGGTCCTCCTGGGTGGCACGGCCCCTTTGCTGCACTTCATTAACAACAAGGCGCGTGCCTACAAAAGTGCGTCCTTTGAGGGGCGCGCCTTCTGTGCTTTGAATGAGGTGTAGAGTGCGCTCCTGCCTGAAACACTGAGCGGGTAAGGGATTTTTTGAGGTGCCCTAATAGTATTTGCGAATTAGCTGATGCATTTTTCCGTGTTAGCACTTGATCGCGAAGTAGGCGTGTTTACGCTTTCGCGCATACGCTGCGTGCAGCACAGGTTACCTACGGCGGTTGGGACGTCAGGCGCAGATAACAAATGTGAGGGCCTAAACTGTCCAGTCGTTCTGGCATGGGTGACCTGCAAGAGATCTCCATTATTGCATCAGCGGGCTGTTGGAGTCGGGGTCGAGCTGAAAGCCCTTCACCCCGATGTCAGCTTCCAAGGCTAGTAGATAGTGGCGCAAGGCGCGCCGGGTAGCCTGTTCTGTGAGGGTATGACGGACTCGCTCTTCCACTTGTTCGTAGGGTAGTGGGCGGCTTTCTCTACGTTCAATAATGTGTACCACATGCCAGCCATAACGGGTAGGAAGGGGGCGGGCATGCAATCCTTCAGGCAAGCGCTGTAACACCTTGTCCAGCTCCGGGATGGTTTGTCCAAGCTGTAGCCAGCCCAGTTCGCCGCCTTGATCCTTCGAAGGGCACTGTGAAAAACGCTGGGCCAGTTCGGGGAATCGCTGGGGGGCGTCGCGCAGTTGCTGGATCAACTTTTGTCCCTGGTGGTATTGGCTGTCGCGGGAACGGGCGTCGTCAGGGCCTGCGGCTAGCAGAATGTGCCGGGTAAGCACCTGGCAAGGCTCGCTGAAACGATCAATTTCTACTTTATGGAAGCGGCGGCAGTCCTCATCCTGAGGCTTTGGCACGGTGAGCTCCCGTTCCAACAGGGCGCTAATGACGGCTTCATCTCCCTCACAGTCGATAGCAAGGCCCATGGTTTGGGCCTGCTGTAATAGTAGCTGACGGACCACCAATGCCCGTGCTGCATTGTGCTGCGCCTGATTAAGATCGGTAGCCGGGTGATACTGCATTTCCTGGGCTATCTCGTCTTGGGTGATGGTTTGGTCGCCCACGGTAATTAGGGGCAGGGCATTGGGGGCTTCCACTTGATGGGTATCAATTCTTTTCATGGTTGCCTCTATTGGTGTGATTATCCGCGGCGACGAACAATTTGGTAGCGGCGGAACAGGTAGCCCAGCGGCACGCTCCATACATGCACTAGGCGGCTGAAGGGAAAGAGCAAAAAGAGGGTGAGCCCGATAAGGATATGAATCTTGTAGACCCAGTTGATACCTTGCAGGTGAACCGCTGCATTACCTTTAAAGAAAACGATGGACTGTGCCCAGTTTGCCAGTTGCAGCATAACCCCACCGTCGAGATGATCCATGGCGGGAATAATAGTGCCCAGCCCTAACGTGACCTGCACCACGAGTAGAAAAATGATGAAGGTATCCATCGCGCTGGATGTGGCACGTACACGGGGATTGGACAGTCGTCGCCAGAGCAGCATGGCGCCACCGATGAAACAAAAAATGCCGGCGATGCCGCCCACCAGTATCGCCATAATTTGCTTGTTTCCCGGACTAATAATCCATTCGTAGGCCCAGTGCGGGGTCAGTAATCCCACTAGATGGCCGAAGAAAATCACCAGAATGCCCACATGGAAGCAGTTGCTGGCCAGGCGCATGTGGCGGCTGGAAAGCATCTGGCTGGAACCGGTTTTCCATGTGTACTGGCCGTGGTCGAAGCGCAGCAGGCTGCCGACCAGAAATACGGTGACGGCAAAGTAGGGGTAAAGACCGAACAGGACGGTATTCAGATATTGGGAGAGGTTATCCATGGTGCCCTCCAGCCGCAGGGCGGGTGGAATCCTTAATGGTGACTGTTTGAGTCTGCACGCGGTGACGGTGCTGGGTCAGGTGTTGTTGCTGGGGGGTTTGGCTGCCGCAATCTTGATTTGAGTCCGCATGGAACCGAACAGCCTCTTCCTCCCAGACCGCATCCAGTGCCTCGGGGGTATGATCCGGTTTTTCCTCACTGACGGTTTGGCGATGGAGGGCCACGTCTTGCTCGGCACCAATCAGTGCGAGCAGGGTGCTGGTAACGAGTGCGTGCGGTGCATCGCGTTCTTCCAGCCGAGCGGTAAGAAGGGCCAGAATGTGACGAATATCGCCAAGCCACTGGCCGATGGTGGTTTCGTCACGTGTGGACAAGTATTCCAGAAACAGCGGCAGGTAATCAGGCAGTTCCCGACTATCGAGTATCAGGCCAGCCTGCGCGTATTCATTGATCAGGTCGACCATGGCTTGTCCACGGTCACGCGATTCGCCGTGAACATGCTCGAATAGCAGTAGAGAGGTGGAGCGCCCCTTGTCGAACAGGGCCACGTACTCCGCTTGCTGGTCGAGCAGCTCATTATGTTGGATTTGTTCACACCAGGCGTTTAATGCCTGTTTGCGCTTGGCGCACAGGCGCGGATCAGCCTGGATGATGGCCTGCATCGTTTCGCTGGCGTCTTGCAGTTCAGCCTGGGGGTAATCCAGCAGCCGGGCTAGCACCCGTAGGGTGCGTTGAATGGGCTCATTCATGGGGGCTCTCCTGCGGGTCATAGGTCTGGGGGCTGACCAGAGTGCGTGTTTGCGGGCGGGCTCCGAAGAGGTTGCTTTTGCTTTGGCCGCTGTGGCAACCGTCGCCGAAACTGAAACCGCAGCCGCCGCGTTCCGGAAAGGCTTCACGCGCCTGTTCGCGGTGGCTGGAGGGAATCACGAAGCGATCTTCATAGTTGGCGATGGCCAGATAGCGATACATTTCTTCCACCTGCTGTTCACTTAGGCCTACGGCATCAACGACTTCCTTATTGATGTGACCTTCCACATGCTTGTCACGCATGTAAACTCTCATGGCCATCAGGCGCTTGAGGGCCAGCACTACGGGTTGTTCTTCACCCGCGGTGAGCATATTTGCTAGATACCGCACTGGAATTCGTAAGGACTCGATACGCGGCAGTACACCGTCGTATTCGATCTTGCCGGCTTGCGCAGCTGACTGGATTGGGGAGAGTGGAGGGACATACCAGACCATGGGCAAGGTGCGATATTCCGGGTGAAGGGGCAGGGCGAGCCCCCAGTCCATGGCTAGTTTGTACACAGGCGAAGCCTGGGCTGCGGCAATGACGTTGTCAGAGATTCCGTCGCGTTGTGCCTGGGCGATGACTTCTGGGTTGTTGGGATCAAGGAAAATATCCCGTTGTCGATGGTATAGGTCGCGTTCGTCGGCGGTGCTCGCTACCTCGGAAATCCGGTCGGCATCGTAGAGCAGTATGCCTAGATAACGAATGCGGCCAACACAGGTTTCCGAACAGACAGTGGGCTCCCCTGCTTCGATACGTGGGTAGCAGAAGATGCATTTCTCTGATTTTCCGCTTTTCCAGTTGTAGTAAATTTTCTTGTAGGGACAGCCCGATACGCACATGCGCCAGCCGCGGCACTTGTCCTGGTCAATCAATACGATGCCATCTTCTTCTCGCTTGTAGATAGCGCCACTGGGACAGGAGGCAACACAGGTAGGGTTTAGGCAGTGCTCGCATAGCCGTGGCAAATACATCATGAAGGTGTTTTCAAACTGGCCGTAGATGTCTGCCTGAACTTGTTCGAAGTTGATGTCTTTGCGGCGTTTGGCAAACTCGGTGCCGAGGATTTCTTCCCAGTTGGGACCCCATTCTATTTTTTTTATACGTTTGCCAGTAATTAGCGATCGGGGCCGTGCAACGGGTTGATGCTTGCCGGCCTTGGCCGTATGCAGGTGCTGATAGTCAAAATCGAAGGGCTCGTAATAGTCATCAATTTCCGGTAAATCCGGGTTGGCAAATAGGTTGGCCAACACTCGCCACTTGCCGCCGATACGAGGCTCGATTTTCCCATCGCCAAGCCGCCGCATCCATCCACCGTTCCATTTTTTTTGATTTTCCCATTCTTTCGGGTAGCCAATGCCCGGTTTTGTTTCCACATTATTGAACCAGGCGTATTCCACACCTTCCCGGCTGGTCCATACGTTTTTGCAAGTGACGGAACAGGTATGACAGCCAATGCACTTGTCGAGATTGAGCACCATACCGACCTGGGAGCGAATTTTCATTTTACGGCCTCTTGTGTGCTGTCGTGACCTTCACCGTCCAGCCAGTTCACATTGCGCATTTTGCGGACCATGACGAATTCGTCGCGGTTGGAACCGACGGTGCCGTAGTAGTTGAATCCGTAGGCTAGTTGAGCGTAGCCACCGATCATGTGGGTGGGTTTAGGGCAGACTCTGGTTACAGAGTTATGAATGCCGCCACGGGTGCCGGAGATTTCTGAGCCAGGCACGTTCACATTGCGCTCCTGGGCGTGATACATCATTACCATGCCGTCCTTTACCCGCTGACTGACTACTGCGCGGGCAGCGATGGAGCCATTGGCGTTGTACAGTTCAACCCAGTCGTTGTCGGCCACACCAATGTCAGCTGCATCACTTTCGGATAGCCATACCACAGGGCCTCCGCGATTTAGCGTCAGCATTAGCAGGTTGTCACTGTAAGTGGAGTGAATGCCCCACTTCTGGTGCGGCGTCAGGAAATTGAGAGCCTTCTCTGGGTTGCCGTTGGGCACGCTGAATGCACTGGCCACGGCTTTGGTGTCGATGGGAGGACGGTAAACCAGCAGGCTTTCACCAAAAGCTCGCATCCAGGGGTGGTCTTGGTAGAGTTGCTGGCGGCCAGTGAGGGTTCGCCAAGGGATCAGCTCGTGCACATTGGTGTAGCCTGCGGTGTAGGAGACGTGCTCATCCTCTAAACCTGACCAGGTAGGGCTGGAGATAATTTTACGCGGTTGCGCGACAATATCTCGGAAACGAATTTTTTCTTCTTCTTTAGGGCGCGCCAAGTGTGCGTGTTCTCGACCGGTAAATTCTGATAATGCCTGCCAGGCTTTTATGGCGACCTGGCCATTGGTTTCTGGTGCAAGAGAGAGGATGACTTCGGCGGCGTCAATGGCGGTTTCAATTTTTGGCCGCCCTTTGGCCGGGCCGTCCTGCTTGGTGTGATTGAGTTCGCCGAGGAACTGGATTTCCTTGTCGGTGTTCCAGGAGATGCCCTTGCCGCCATTGCCTAGTTTATCCAGTAACGGTCCCAAGGCGGTGAAACGCTCATAGGTTGCGGGGTAGTCCCGCTTGACTTCAACCAGTGAAGGCATGGTCTTGCCGGGGATCAGGTCACATTCGCCTTTTTTCCAGTCCTGTACGCAGCTTTGCGATAGTTCTGACGGGGCGTCGTGTTGTAGTGGCAGAGTGACCACGTCGGTTTCTTCATCCAGATGACCGGGGCACAGTTGTGAAAAAGTGCGGGCGATACCTTTGTAAATTTCCCAGTCGCTGCGCGATTGCCAAGCCGGATCGGTGGCTGCGGTGAGTGGGTGAATAAAAGGGTGCATGTCTGAGGTGTTCAGGTCGTTTTTTTCGTACCAGGTGGCCGTAGGCAGAACAATGTCGGAATACAGGCAGGTGGTGGACATACGGAAATCCAGCGTGGTGAATAGATCCACCTTGCCCTCCGGTGCCTGCTCGACCCAGTCCACCTCCATGGGCTTGTTGCCATCCATTTCGCCCAGGTCCTTGCCTTGAAGGCCATGGCGGGTGCCAAGTAAGTACTTGAGCATGTATTCGTGGCCTTTGCCGGAGCTGCCCAGAAGATTGGAGCGCCAGACGAACATGTTGCGTGGAAAGTTTTTTGGGTCATCCGGTTGTTCAGCGGCAAAACGCAGGTTGCCAGACTTGAGCTGTTCCACTACATAATCTGTAACGGGTTTTCCTGCCGCTTGTGCCTCCCGGGCAATCTGTAACGGGTTGCGCCCGAGTTGGGGGGCTGAAGGCAGCCAACCCATGCGTTCGGCGCGTACATTGAAATCCACCAGGCTGCCCTGGTAATCCTCTGGTTTGGCCAGCGGCGATAGCAGCTCGCTGACGTCCAACTTTTCGTAACGCCACTGGCTTGAATGATTATAGAAAAACGAGGTGCCGTTCATGTGTCGGGGCGGACGGGTCCAATCCAGGCCAAAGGCCAGAGGCAACCAGCCGGTTTGCGGACGCAGTTTTTCTTGGCCTACATAATGGGCCCAGCCGCCGCCGCTCTGACCAATACAGCCACACAGGATCAGCATGTTGATCAGCCCTCGGTAATTCATGTCCATGTGGTACCAGTGGTTCATGCCGGCACCGACAATGATCATGGAGCGGCCCAGTCTTGTCAGCGTTGTCGGCGAACTCCCGGGCAATCCGTGCTACTTGTTCAGCGGGGACCCCGGTAATTTGTTCTTGCCAAGCGGGGGTGTAAGGTTTGAGTTGGCGGTAATGGGTGGCACCGTCATCGTCTCCGAACCCTCGGTCGATGCCATAGTTTGCACACATCAGATCAAACACGGTGACTACCAGCGCCTGTCGCCCATCTGCTAGGGATAGTTGCTTGGCGGGCAGCGAGTGGTGGAGGATGTCGTCACCGGCCACGTGATTGAAATGTTCACGTGCGATGCCGCCGAAATAGGGGAACGCCACTTTGGCGATGTTGTCATGGTGATCGGCCAGAGTGAGTAGTGGCGTGATGCTATTGCCGGCGGCGTCTAGTGGTTCTAGGTTCCATTTTCCCTTTTCGCCCCAACGGAAACCAATGGAGCCTCGCGGAACCGCTGGGGCATCTCGGGCAGGGTCCCACACCACGGTTTTCCATTCCGGGTTGTTGTCCTGTCCGAGGGATGCGTCGAAATCACTGGCGCGGAGTTGACGACCGGGAACGTAGCTGCCGTCGTCACGGGGCTCTAGTTCCACCAGGAAGGGCATGTCGGTGTAGCGCCGTACATAGTCGGTGAAATATTCACTGGGATTGTTGAGATGGAATTCCTTGAGGATGACATGCCCCATCGCTAACCCCAGGGCGGCATCTGTGCCCTGCTTGGCGCTCAGCCATTCGTCACACAATTTGGAAACTTCGGCATAGTCGGGCGTGATGGCCACGGTCTTGGTGCCTTTGTAGCGTACTTCGGTGAAGAAGTGAGCATCCGGGGTCCGGGTTTGAGGTACGTTGGAGCCCCAGGCAATGATATAGCCACTGTTGTACCAGTCGGCGGATTCTGGCACATCGGTCTGTTCGCCCCAGGTTTGTGGGCTGGCGGGGGGGAGGTCGCAGTACCAGTCGTAGAAGGACAGGCAGACCCCGCCGATCAGTGACAGGTAGCGAGCCCCGGAAGCATAGGACACCATGGACATGGCTGGGATCGGAGAAAAACCGATGATCCGATCAGGTCCATATTGTTTGGCGGTATAAATGTTAGCCGCGGCAATGATGCGGTTCATTTCGTCCCAGTCGCCGCGCACAAAACCGCCCATGCCGCGGGCTTGTTTGTATTGCTGCGCTTTGTCCGGGGTTTCCACGATGGAAGCCCATGCATCCACTGGATCGCAGTGTTCCTTAAGGGCGTCGCGCCACAATTTCAGCAAGGTCTGTCGAATCAGGGGGTACTTTAGGCGATTGGCGCTGTATAGGTACCAAGAATAACTGGCCCCACGTGGACAGCCTCGGGGTTCATGATTAGGTAAGTCGGGGCGAGTACGGGGGTAATCCGTCTGCTGAGTTTCCCAGGTCACCAGGCCGTTTTTGACGTAGATTTTCCAGCTGCAGGATCCGGTACAGTTCACTCCATGGGTAGAGCGCACGATTTTGTCGTGCTGCCAGCGGCTTCGATAGCCGTCTTCCCAATGCCGGTCCTCGTCACGGGTCTCCCCGTGTTTGTCTGAAAAGTCGGTTGGTTTTTTTCCCAAGTACTTCAGACGATCGAGAAAGTGGCTCATGGATGTCTCCCTATGGATGTTGAATATCAGGCGCTCAACACGGAATCTCAGCCTTCTTGCGTGTGTAGTAGAACCAAGTAATACCCAGGCACAACACGTAAAAGAGAATGAAACCGTACAGCGCCACATTGGCATTACCGCTTAGACTCAGTGATGTGCCGAACGCCTTGGGGATGAAGAAGGCCCCGTAGGCGGCGATAGCCGAGGTGAAGCCTACGGTGGCCGCTGATTCACGCTCGATTTGAATACGCTGCTGGTCTTGCGGTAGCGAAGGCATGATGCGCGGGATCGAGGTGGAGAAAATGGTGGGGATCATTTGGAACGTGCTGGAGTTGCCTACCCCGGAAACGAAGAACAGCCACAGGAACATGAAAAAGAAACCCTGAAAACTTTCTTTTTGCAGGAAAAACAGCGTCCCGCTCACGCCAACGATCATGCCGATAAAGACCCATAATGTGACCTGTCTCTTATACACATCTCCGAGCCCACGAGACTAAGGCGAACTTGAGAGCATCGACTTCTGGGAACAGGTTGGCGCTGAGTAACGGGAAGCCGGCGGAAAAGCCGATAAAACTGCCAAACGTTCCGGTGTAGAGCACGCACATTAGCCAATTGTGCTTACGCTGGAAAATGGTGGCTTGGTCTTTAAACGAAGATTGCGCACTGGCGATATCGTTCATTCCAAACCAGGCGGCAATGGTTGCCAAGACAATGAAGGGGACCCAGACAAAGGCGGCGTTCTGCAACCATATGGCGTCGTTGCTAGCGGTAATTTGTGGGCCACCTGCCACGAAGCTGAATACCCCGGTGGTGATGATCAGGGGCACCACAAATTGCATCAGGCTGACCCCCAAGTTTCCTAGCCCAGCATTAAGGCCCATGGCCTTGCCTTTCTCATGCTTGGGATAGAAGCTGTCTCTTATACACATCTCCGAG
>OJAZ01000950.1_pt1 | contig 10450 bp, 10 predicted proteins | sample 1589851 | NCBI WGS metagenome assembly OJAZ01 (sample SAMN05416792, study PRJEB24817) | seawater metagenome | isolation source: Sea water | place: Canada:Atlantic | collected 2013-07 | reverse complement strand
CTGCAGTGTAAATGACTTATCAGAAGTAATGAATAATGACACGCAACCTTATACCGTTACGTGTCATGACTAGTTCGTTATGGTTTTGTTGAATTCTCTATTGCTTGTATTTCAACGGCTATTTTCTCTGCTTCTGCAGTAATCATTGAATAGGATTTAATATCTCCATTTCTTTGTGCATGCATCGCTTGCTCAAGTTTAGCTTCATAAAGTTTATTCAATTTTTTTACTGGGTCTTTCTTAAATATTGAGAACATTTAAATCACTTTTAAGTTGGTTATCTAGGTTAATACGGTTATAAATGGATTTTAGTTTTTATTATTTACATTTTATTTTTTTAGGGGTTATCAATGTCTCACTCACAAACAAACTGCCTTTGTGGAGCAGTCAAAATTACCGCAGAGCAAATTAATCCTAAATTTACTGTATGCCATTGCCAATCATGCAGAACCTGGGGTGGAGCTCCTTTTTTTGCAGTTAAATGCGGTACTAATGTTAACATCGAAGGAGAGGAAAACGTTAAAATGTATGAATCTTCTTCTTGGGCATCTCGTGGTTTTTGCACTCAATGTGGAACACATTTGTTCTATAAACTTAAAGGAACAGGTGAATATAATATGCCGGTAGGTTTGTTTCCAAACTTGAAAGGCTTAGAAATGGATATGCAGTATTTTAGTGATATGCGTCCCAGTTATTATTGCTTTGCCAATGAAACAAAAGAAATGACCACCGCTGAGATAATGGCGTATTTTGCAAAAGAAACCTAACTTATTAAATAATTAACTGTTATGAAAACAGAAATAAAACATATGCATAGCTTCATGATTCATATGTTTTAGTTAATACTTATCAAATACGTAAAATGGATTTATGTATCAGTGAGATACCAGGAAGATGATTTATGAACAACCTTTGTACTTATATAGCGGCAACAAAAGGTGAGATCAGCGTTGTGAAGTTAGTAACTTCCCAATCGTTTGACAAATCATATGTGGATCAAGACATTGTTGTTAAGTGCACGGAATCAGTTTTTCAATTTACCAATGGCGTTGTAATGAAATATTGCAGCGAATCTGATTTGATTGAAGCGAATGAGCAAGTATGTGCTGAATGTTGGATTTCTTATGAGGTGATTGCTGAGTCTGGCGATACTCAAGTATTTCCTAAAAAGAAGACGTTCATAAATCATTGCCAAGAAGATTTCTGGCTAAAAATTAGCAACAACTCCGCCAATGTATAATGCTAAAGTGTTATTAAGGGTAAGCACGACAGAGTAGGCTGGTGTTAGATAATGTTCAATATGACGTTTTAATTTGTATTTATTAGACTAATCTCATTAATAAGAGTAAGAAAACAGTTAATTACATTAGGGTCTGTTGATCTTTCGAGATTGTTTTTGCAGCGACTTGTAGGGTGTTTATACAAGGCAGAGCCTTTGTCATGTGGTTGTTCCACATAAAAAAGCGATAACGCCGTAAAAATGGCCAACAAACGCTTTCCGAAGGATTCGGCTAAAAGCGTTTTACTCTTTGTTGAGTAGTATTTGCTTAGAATGACTAGGCTACATACTACTCGCCGCGATTAAAACGCTTTTATCTCGAACAAAATTTAACCGCGAAAGATCAACAGACCCTAGTATGGAGCAATATGAAAGTAGTTAAAATAAAACAAATTCTGTTATTGTTAACTAGCTTATCGCTAGTTTCCTGCAGTTTGATGCATACCCAGCAACTTCACGATGATACTCGCCCAATTATCGTTATTAGTAATTACGAACAAGTAAGTGGTTGTCGTTACATTAGTGAATTAGTGGGATCAGAAGGGCATTGGTATAGCTTTTTTTTCATTTCTAATACCGAACTCACTATTGCCAGTATCAATGACTTGAAGAACCAAGCAAGTGACGTTGGCGCTAATACCATTTATATAGAGAAACATATGGGATTTGGAACCTCAGTGACTTTTCTAGGACAAGCATACGACTGTCCATTTTCTTGAAGTATTGGCTCATCATTGTTCACCGTATATTCTAACTAAACTGAGTCGGTAGAATGACATCATATTCATTTTATAATGTTGTGAAACGTAGCTAGAATTTTTAATATTTATGTCATAAATTTAACTGCTTGATGTTTTATGGGTACCGAGTTTATTTACACATCAAAATTGAAAAAGAAAGAGTTAATTGTCATTTTTATATCCGCTTAAGTATAAAAAATCTGTAGCCTAATTCAGGACTACAGATTTAATGATGCAATTAACCTGTCGTTAGTTAATTTATGTCGTTAATTCGTGCTCTTATAAGTAATCTGGCGCATCTAGCGTCTGTCCATGCATTTTACCAGTAACTGCTGCCATGTAGGCTTTAGCAGTATCGTTAGCAGATAAACCTGATTCCGTATCCATACCCATCATTGCCATTGTTTCTTTAACAAATACTGGGGCAACAACATTTACTCTAAAGTTATCGACTTCTAAAGCTGCTGCTTTAACAAAACTCTCTAATGCACCGTTAGCCATACTTATTACCGCACTACCGTGCATAGGCTCTCTTGATAAAACACCTGATGTTAAGGTGATTGAACCGCCTTCGTTTATAAAACTCTTTCCTAAACGTAGTAAGTTTATCTGTCCCATCAATTTGTTATTTAGTGCCGTTTGATAATCGATGTCAGTTAAGTCATCAAAACCTGCGAAAGCCGCTACCCCTGCAGTAGAAATCACTGCGTCTACATGACCAACTACTTCAAACATGTTGCGGATTGATTCTGGGTTACCTAAATCAACTTTTACATCACCGTTAGCATAATTTGCTGAAATAACTTCATGGTTAGCTTTAAGGTTAGCTTCAACTGCTTGTCCGATAGTGCCGCTAGCACCTACTAATAAAATTTTCATATCAATCTCCAAATGGTCTTCTTGTTTAAGTTGTGTGTATTATATTGATTGTATAAAATAGAAAAATAACCTTGAAAAGAAATGATTATTCTCATGAAGAGAAAGATAGATTTATTAAAAGCGATGAGTACCTTTATTGTTGTCATTGATAAAGGAAGTTTTAGCGCGGCATCAAGAGAACTCAATATAGTGACTTCTGCTATAAGTCGACAAGTCTCAGATTTAGAAGATCACTTTGCGTGCCAATTGCTTTATAGAAGCACCAGAGCCATGAGTCTCACCGCAGAGGGTAAACAGTACCTTGAACAATTTAGAAATATAATCGGTAGTGTTGAACAATTAGAGAATAAATCAGACGACTTGAATCGAGTATTATCGGGACACTTAACCATTTCAGCCCCTAGTGGCTCTGCATCGTTAGGCTTTCTAAAATCAGCCAGTGATTTTATGAAATTACATCCAAAGGTAAAAATATCTTGGTTATTCGTCAATCGATTCGTCAATATGGTGCAAGAGGGGGTAGATTTATCTATTCGGGTTGGGGAGTTACCTGATTCCAATTTTATTGCCCGACGATACGGTTCTACCCAGATTAACTTTGTCGCTAGTGAGCAGTACATCAACCAACATGGTAAACCTAAACACCCAAAAGAGTTGTCCAAGCATCAGTGTCTAGTCGATAGCTCTAATCGCTTTCCTTTACGTTGGCGTTATCAAGAAGAAGGCAAAGAGCATCATGCTCCTATTGATTCTTTTGCTGAAGCGAATGATGGCGACATAGTTGCAAAATTAGCAACAGAAGGTCTAGGCATCGCTTATCTACCGACGTTTCTGACTCAACAGTATTTAGATAATGGAACATTGATACCAATATTAACTGAATTCCAATTTGACCGCATTCCTGTTTCATTGGTTTATCCTGCTAAGTTAATGATAAATCCGTTGATGAAATCTCTAGTAGGTTACTTATTAGAAGACTTGAAGAACGATTAACCTGATAGTTTATTCTTGAGAATCACCCATTCTATCTAATTCTGTTTACAGGTTAATGGTGTTTTAGCTTGAGTCAAAACAAAATTAAATTTCACTATGCGAAATCATCTTTCCAAAGTTAAATCGCCACTGAGTTGACACTAGTGTCAAGTTCGTGCGAGTCTGATAGACCAAATTATCAGCAATATTTTTAATCTATATCAAAAAATATAATAAAAACTAGGAATAGATCATGGAAATTTTATATCAAGTTGAAGATAAGCCACCTATTGGTACCTCCATATTACTTGCAGCACAGCACTTACTCGCCGCTTTAGGAGCAATCATAACTGTACCGCTAGTCGTTGGTGGTGTTTTGAATCTACCGGTAGAGGATATTGTCGTATTGGTTAACGCGGCAATGCTAGTTTCGGGTGTAGTTACTATTATTCAGTGTAAAGGGGTTGGGCCCGTTGGAATTAGGCTTCCTTGCGTTATGGGAACCAGTTTTACCTTTGTCGGCGTTTCCATCGCTATTGGATTTGAACACGGAGTGGCAGGAATACTAGGCTCGGCTTTAGTTGCATCACTCGTTATGATTATTGGCAGCTTTTTTATGCCAATGATTAGACGATTTTTCCCACCAATAGTTACAGGCACAGTTGTAACCCTAATTGGACTGTCATTAATTCCCGTCGCCGTTGATTGGTTTGCAGGTGGTCAAGTAGGACAAGAAGGTTATGCATCACTGCCTAATTTAGCGATAGGATTATTTGTTTTAACAACGGTTATACTGTTATCTATTTTTGGCAAAGGGATCTTATCGGCAGCCGCTGTGGTAATAGGTATGGCGCTGGGATTCATGGCATGTGTGGTCTTAGGTTTGGTCGACTTTAAGCCAGTGCAAGATTCTCCATTATTTGCTTTGCCAAGTCCTTTTCATTTTGGTTTAACTTTTCCAATTAGCGGCATTATCGGTATGTCTATTGCCTACTTGGTGACAATAGTTGAATCTACCGGTGACTTTTTAGCACTATCGAATGTGACAAAAACAAAATTAACCGGAAAGAAATTATCTAGTGGAATATTATGTGATGGGCTAGGTTCAGCTTTAGCGTCATTATTTTCTACTACCCCTTTTTCCTCTTTCTCACAAAACGTAGGTATTGTTGGCATGACAGGCGTAGCAAGTCGCTATGTTGTTGCCATCACGGGCGCCATGTTGATTCTTGCTGGTTTATTTCCAATCATTGGTGCCTTGGTAGTAGCTATACCACTTCCTGTGCTTGGTGGTGCTGGCTTGGTTATGTTTGCAATGATAATTACTGCAGGGGTAAATATTTTATCTCACACTAAACACACTAAAAGAAATGGCATTATTATCGCGGTAAGTATTGGCGCGGGTATGGCAGTAACTGTACGTCCTGAGTTGTTAAGTCACTTACCCGACTTCCTTAAAATCATTCTTGCTTCTGGTATTACTACTGGCTCAGTCATTGCGTTGCTGTTAAATGCGGTGCTTCCTGATGGCGATATAATTGTTGAGACTGAAGAAGAAGATCCTAGCAACAATGAAGTTGAAAGTTCCCCCAACTTGATTTAAACACCTTAACAGCTTAACTATGAAACAATGGCCTGATTTATCAGGCCATTGACAATGCATGAGCAAACCGTTATTTCGAAGTGATTCATTTCAAGGTTTTACTTCAACGTGATAGAAATTTTAGTTCCTTGCTCACTTGAAAGCGTGAATAACCAGTTTTGATGTTCACATAAACGTTTTACAATCGATAAGCCAAAACCATACCCCGTACTTTGACTCCCTTTAACTGCGGGTTCGGTTATATTACCTGAAATGCTTTGTTGTATACCTGGACCGGTATCAGCAACAATCAGTGTTTTATCTTGCATCTCAATGATGACCTTACCTTGTTGAGTATATTGAAAAGCATTGGCAATTAAATTGTCTAATAATACCGTTAACATACCTGATTGCGCATAAACGTCTACATTACAATTATCATTTACTTCCACTTGTATTGGTTTGTTATTGATGAGGTGATTCTGGTCAATAATAGATTGCTCAATTAAGGGCAGTATTTTTATGTGCTTTTTGTCTACTTCGGTATGTTCTTCCCTTGCAAGGGTAAGCAACGTGGTAACTGTTTGCTCCATTTGCGTGCTCGCTTGGGATATACGATCGATCACGGGATTACTTACATCAGTCGAGTGTTGATTACGATAAACCTCTACCGCATTTTTTATAATAGAGACAGGGGTTCTAAGTTCATGGCTGACGTCACGAGTAAAACATTTTTCTCTGACCAAACTTTGGTTAATTCGGGTCATCGCGGTTTCTAGGGTCTGCGCTAAAATTCCTATTTCATTATTAGGGAATTGCTGTGCAAACTTATCGGGGATTTGTTCAGGGGCAACACCATTAACTAAATCGGCGAGTTGCTTCAATGGCATAGCGGTTTTTCTGCCTATCTGCCAGGCGATAACAAAGGCAAGTAATACTAATATTAAGCCTGCAATCAACATTAATTTTAAGATGCCTTTAGTGAAAGGGCGGACTAACAGCATTTCACTAACTTCTGCGACAAGGTAAACATCTTCTGATTTGGGTAATGCTAATAAATGATAGTGACGACCGTCTTCTCCTGAAAATTCTTTTCTGTTTGGTTCAGCAATATATCGCTGCTTGATGTCATCAGGTAAAGTACTTTTTGAGAAGTATAACGTCATATGGCTCACGCGAGGGGCTGACCAAGACTTATCCTGATCATAACCTTGTTGTAAAAATTGAGCTTCTTGTCTGACTTCACGTTCAATAAATTCATCTTCAATGTTGTACATTAAAATGAAACAAAACCCGCCCCAAACCGCAGATATTAACAAGGTAAATAAACAAAATTGGCTAACAATTTTTCTACTTAAACTGTGAAATTTCACTGGGTTTTTAGGTGTTGGAATTTGAGGTTGATTAGTTTTATTGTTATTTATCATTGTTTATTACATCGCTTTTTACATGACTTTCTACATTTAAGAGGAAGCCAATACCGTGCATGGTTTTAATCATCGGATAATCAAAAGGTTTATCTAACATATTACGCAACTGGTAAATATGAGATCTAAGTGCGTCGGATTCTGTCGGCTCATCTCCCCATAACTTCTGGGATAACTTTGAACGACTCACGACTTGAGGATAAGCTTCCGCTAAAATTGTGAGAATACGATAGCCCATAGTATGTAATTCAAGGTTTTGTCCAGAACGCGTGACTTGTTGTCTTTTTCTATCAATGCATAGCTGATCAAATATTAAGGTATCATTGGTTTGTAATAAATGGCGTCTTGATAAAGCGAAACAGCGAACTTCGAGTTCTTCTAAAGAGAAGGGCTTAGTTAAATAATCATCTGCACCAAGAGTAAAACCTGAAATTTTATCATCGATACTGTCTCTTGCTGTGAGCATGATAATGGGTACATGATGGCGAGCTTGTTTACGCAATTTTTTGCAAACCTCAAGCCCATCCATAACGGGTAAATTCAAATCGAGAATGACTAAATCATAATGATTAGTTAATGCCAGTTCCAATCCTTGATCACCCTGGGTTGCAAAGTCTAATACATGTCCTTTATCTTCCATGTAGTTAGCAATATTTTGGGCGATACTTTGTTGATCTTCAACGACTAGAATATACAAAGATTGATTATTCATTTAATTTCTCGAATTAAAGTGCCCTGTAATATTTTGATGCTAAAAATAGTAAAGAGCTGCTTGCGTTAGCAATTTTCTTACAAGGTTTTTAACATGTCTTGCGCTGCTTTGAAATTAGGTTTTGCAGTAATAGCTTTATCAACTAATACCTTTGCATTATAGCTATTACTTGGATTGTACTTATCGGCTTCAACTGGACCGCCTTTAGGGCTGACGATATCAACAACAATGCCATTGATTATAAACACAGTATCCGCTTTTGAGAAATCATCAAATTCGTATCCGGGTTGTTTATCTCCTTGGTCATTACCACTAACGACCATTAACACTTTATTGTTGTCCGATTTTAATGCTGCTTGAGCAGGTAAAGCCGTCATCACTAACGTAGCAAATAGCGTGATTAATACTACTGTGTGTTGTTTTAAAATGTTCATTTGTTTCTCTCTCCTTAGTATGACGACATTATGATCGAGACTACGTGAAATAGATGTGAAACTGTTTTGGCTCAAGCAATATGTGATACTTTTTTGTTAAACATAATGCATTATATATCGGCCATTAATTGCTTAACCGAACTCTTTAAACTATGTCGACTAGCGTATACACCTAATAAGGTAACTGTGGACAAAATAATGGCTAATGTTATGAACAATATGAATAAGTCAGGTTGATAAGAAAGTGAGAACTGAGATTGATAAATTAACATACCGGTAATGTAGGTACCGGCTATTGCACCTATTGCTATGATTAAGGCGGTAATTAACCATTCAATAATATTGAGCTGCAAACAGGTGTTTTTTAAAAAACCAAAGCTCATTATCACGCTGTTCTTTTTCTTTTCTTTGCTTTCAAGTGCATTAATTGATGACAAAATCACAATAATAGCGAGTAAAATAATCATCACCGCAAAACCGCTGATAACTTTGGTGATCATGGCTAAAATGTCATCAAACTGTTTTGTTAATTCCTGTAGGGAGACCATTCTTATAGTAGGGTGATTTTCCCATAATTGACTAAGCAGTGGCCATTGATCCTCATTCAGTTCTAAACTAGACATATTATATTGCGGCGCATTGATGTGTTGCAGGGCTGTCTGGGGCATTTGCACCCAGAAAGTAATTGAACCTGCGCCGGGTTTAAATTCATGACTCGCTGTAATAGTAAAAGTGTAGCTTTGTTGGTGAATAATAAAGGTAAGCTCGTCTCCTAGGGATAAACCTAAATCGGTCATTACTTCATCTTCAAGGGATATTTGTTGCCAGTTTTTAGTCTCTTTTTGCCACCATGCCCCTTGAACCAAGCGGTTATTCTTTGGAAGTTTTTCACTCCAATGCAATCTAATAGCGTTTGATAATATCGCTAAGCTGTCACTGGGCTTTTGTGTAAATTCACTGAGTGTTTGGTTGTTGATTTTCACTACTTTGGCATACAAGTAAGGCTTAGTTTGACGCAGACTAATATTATGTTGTTTTGACCATTGCTCGATTGCTTTCATTTGAGGCTGACTTGCTTGTGAAATCATCACATTACCATCATGTGTTCTCTGGTATGAAACCATGGTGTCGCCTAAGTCTTTTAAAAGCATGAGCGTAAACAATAATAAAAATGTGCTTAATCCAATTCCCAACATTTGAGTGCTTTTGCTTAATAAACGCTGTTTCATCATAAACAAGGTAAAAGGGATGAGTCCTGAAAATTGTTGGGTAGCTTTTTCACCTAAGCTTAACACTGCCCAACTAATCGCTGCCATTAATACGATAGTGATTGAAATACTACCGACTAACATCAGGGTTAATAAACCATTATCTGAATACTTCACAGCAACAAAAACAAGAACCACCAAGGCGCATAGTTTAATGAGCGCTAACGAAATACTTTTTTGATTTTGATGAAACAACTTAGCCACAGATGTTTGACACAAGGTTAACCAAACAGGTGAATGAAAGACGGCAAACAGTAATACACAAGTTGCGACCGTTTTAGCGGTAAGCCAGATCTCTAATTGCCAGGTGATTTCAGCAAATGTTTCAGATAACCAACCGATGACCAACCAATGCAATGAAATAGATAAAATCGCCACAACAGGTATAAGTAGCACTATATTAATGAACCATTTAATCAGTGATAACTGTAAACCTGTTGCTTTTGAAGCGCCTAAGCTCATACAAATTGCTGAAAAATACTGTTCTTTTTTTAAGTGTACTTGCGCTATTTGTTCAATAGCGATAGCAGCCATAAAAAATAAAATAATGGAGGCTAAGCCTAAAAAGTTTTCAGTGCGTTGCCAAAAGGAGGCTAACGGATGAGAGCCGTTTTTATGATGAATTTTCGCTGCGGGAAGTTGCGCTTGTTGCCACTCAATAAGTTGCTGTATTTTTGATTTTGATGCCGTAACAAGATAACGATTCTGAATAAGATCTGTTGGGAAAGCTAACTTTTCCATATCATCAACATTGATGATAGCGCGCATAGCTACATTATGTCCTTCCATCAATCTATCAGGCTCGTGAATTAGCACTCTTGATACGATAAAGGCTCGTTCACCTATGCTTATAGCGTCACCAATCGATAATGTTAGGCTGGCAAATAGACGGCTGTCTAACCATATATTTCCTGCTGTAGGACCACCGTTGGTTTCTGTTGCTGGACTCTGCAAAGAAGTTGAAGTGAGTAGTTTCCCTTGTAAGGGGTAGTCATTTCCTACCGCTTTGAGCTTGGACCGTTGCCACTTATCGTTGAATGTTAACGTAGCATTAATCTGCATTGTCTTGACCACATTATCACTGAAATTGCTCAACGAAGTTAACTGAGCCGTTGTTAATTTATCTTTTTGAGTTAATACCGCATCGGCACCCAAAA